>Ga0209958_1001893_pt1 | contig 13624 bp, 16 predicted proteins | sample ThiBio_inoc_plan_FD_183942 | JGI IMG/M metagenome (GOLD analysis project Ga0209958, IMG submission 183942) | Wastewater bioreactor microbial communities from Cape Town, South Africa - Thiocy_inoc_plan (SPAdes) | ecosystem: Engineered > Bioremediation > Thiocyanate > Unclassified | place: South... | reverse complement strand
CAGAACTGGATAACGAATACGACGCCACCGAGCCAGGAGCGGGCGAGTCACTGAGGTTCGAGCTGTCGTATCCAAGAAGCGCAACGTCTCATTTCGCAGTCAACAACCTTGCACCCCAATAACTTGCATGCAAAGCTTCTCGTGTGACCCAAGGCTCCGTGACCCTCGAGGATTCCGTGTGCTTCGCGGTGTACTCCGCCGCGCAGGCCACCGTGCAGCTCTACCGCGATCTGCTCGCGCCGTGGGGCGTGACCTATCAGCAACTGCTCGTGCTCGGCATCCTGTGGCGTGACGAATCGGCCACTCCGGGGCGCATCGCTGCAGAACTGCACCTCGACGCCAGCACGATCACGGGACTCGTCAATCGCCTCGAAGCCGCGGGGCTCGTCATCCGTTCCCGCCCGGCCGGCGATCGGCGCACCGTGATGGTGACTGCGACCGAGGCATCCGCGAATCTGCAAGCGTCCCTGCACCGCGTCGCGGGGTGCGTCGCCGACGCGATGAAGATGGACCCGGATGCTGCGCACAGCCTCATCAGCTCGCTTCACGATCTGCGCGAGAACCTCACCAGCGCCGATCGCCCCTCGCTTCGCTCCGCCTAACCCCTCCCGAAAGGACCCCGCCCATGGACCTCAGCACCATCCCCGTCACCACGATCCGCGGTGAGCAGACCACGTTCGGCGCGCTCACCGAGGGCAAGGCGGCTCTCGTGGTCAACGTCGCCTCCCGCTGCGGGCTGGCGCCCCAGTACGAGCAGCTCGAGCAGTTGCAGAAGACCTACGGCGAGCGTGGGTTCACGGTGATCGGGTTCCCGAGCAACCAGTTCCTGCAGGAGCTGAGCACGGAAGAGAAGATCGCCGAGTACTGCTCCGCCACCTGGGGGGTCACCTTCCCGATGTCTGAGAAGGTCAAGGTCAACGGCAAGAACGCTCACCCGCTGTACCAGGAGCTGACCACCGTCGCCGGCGCTGACGGCAAGGCGGGCAAGATCAGCTGGAACTTCGAGAAGTTCGTCATCAGCCCCGACGGACGCGTGTGGCGGTTCAGCCCCCGCACCCTGCCCGACGCTCCCGAGGTCATCGAGGCGATCGAAGCGGCACTCCCCGCCTGATCACGACCGGATCTGCCCCCACCCGGTGGTTGGACGGACGTCCTTCAAGCCTCCACGTACTCCTGCCTGACCACGCCCCGGGTCGCGACCTCGATGTACCCGAAGTCGTGGTCAGAGTTCAGGATGACAGCGTCATTGACGACCGCGTAGGCCGCGATGAGGCAATCGAACGCCGCCGCCGCGCGCACGAGCCCGGAATCCCAGAGCGCCTGCTGGATGTCGAGCGCCTGGCGCTCGTCGGGATGCTCCCAGGCAGGCAGAAGTTGCGCCATGTCTGCGCGGAGTTCCTGGTACTCCTGCGGATTCCGTGCCGAATGGCAGTACTCGAGAACCTGAGGCGGGCAGGTGATGAGCAGGTGCGCGGGCGACAGCTCTCGGAGTCTGGTCGCGATCGCCTCACTCGTTGAGGCTCTCTGCCAGATGCTGTTGTCGACGAGGTACGTCGTCACTGGCCAGCAATCGCCGCCGGCGGGATCGTCGGAGCATCGATTTGGTCGGGTTCGAAGGTGCGGGCAATGATTCGCTCGACAGCGGCAGGCTGGCGACGAACGGCGATAAGAGTGCGCAGCGCGAGATCTACCGTTTCGCGATTGGAGGTCGTGCCAGCGAGCTCCTTCGCCTGGCGCAGCTCATCCGGGTCGATATCGATTGACGTGACGGCCATGGACCCCTCCCCCGATTTGTATAGAGCAGTATATAGACTCCCTACCCGCGGCGGACCTCAGCCGCGCATGGCAACGCCGCGGCGCCAATAGCCCATGAACGCGACCTGCGCGCGATGGATGCCGAGGTCCTTCACGAGGTGGCGGCGCAGGGTCGTGACGACCGAGCTCTCCCCCGCGATCCAGAAGTAGCGATCGATCGCCTCGACCGCGTCATCCAGTTCCTCACCCGAGCCTGAGAAGACCGGGGTCTCCCACAGGAGTTCTTCGGTGCCGTCATCCGTGACCGTCACGGTCGCCGTCGCACCCAGATGACCGAGCACGGTCGGGATGAGCTGCGACCCGTTCGCCGCGCCCTCCCGCGCGACCCAGCGCACCTCGACGCCCGCGGGCGCATCGATCGCGAGCGCATCCTCGGCGTGCGGCACCTCGATGACCGCGAGACCGACAGCGTCGCGATCGATGTCTTCGAGGATGCGGGCAATCGCCGGCGCTGCGGTCTCATCGCCCGCGAGCAGAATCTCCCGCGCCTCGCCGGGCGCATACTCGATGCCGCCACCGTTCGGGCGACCCCGGCGCGGACCGATGATCAGCAGTTCATCGCCCACGGATGCCTCACTCGCCCACGCCGACGCGGGACCGGTGAATCCGGGCTCGAGGTGCAGCACGAAGTCGATGACGACAGAGGTTCCGCCGTCCTCGACGCGCAGCTCCCGAATCGAGTAGGTGCGCATCGAGCCGCGCTCCTGCTCGGGAACGGCGAGGAACGCCGCCCACCAGTCACCATCCGGGTGCTCAAGGTCGGGAAGCCGGCCCGAGCTCGGCGGGAAGATCAGCTTGATGCGCTGGTCGAGAATGCGGTCGGGGTCACCGAAGTTGTCGAGGTCCGCACCGCCGAAGGTGATGCGCGCGAAGCTCGGCGAGAGCAGTTCGACAGAGCGCACGACAGCCCGCGCCACAACGAACGGCGACGCCTCGAGAACGGTGGATTCAGCGGCGGACATGGTGCCTCCCCATGGGCAGAACGACGGGCGAACCCGAGACGGGATCGGGAATGACTCTGCTGTCCATCCCGAACACGTCGCGAACAAGGTCTTCGGTGACGACCGCGTCGGGCGCCCCACACGCGTGAACCTGGCCGTCCTTCATGGCGACGAGCTCATCGGCATAGCGCGCCGCGAGGTTCAGATCGTGCAGCACCATGACGATCGTTGTGCCGCGGCTGCGGTTCAGGTCGGTGAGCAGGTCGAGCACCTCGATCTGGTGCGCGACGTCGAGGAAGGTCGTCGGCTCATCCAGCAGCAGGATGCCGGTCTCTTGCGCGAGCGCCATCGCGATCCACACGCGCTGACGCTGCCCGCCTGAAAGCTCGTCGACCGAGCGGTCGGCAAGGTCTGCGATGTCAGTGGCCTCGAGCGACTCCGCCACGACCTGATAGTCCTTGGCACTCCAGCGGGCGAGCATGCGCTGGTGCGGATGCCGCCCCCGACCCACGAGATCGGCAACGGCGATGCCCTCGGGCGCGATGGGGTTCTGCGGCAACAGGCCGATCTCGCACGCGATCTGCTTCGTCGGCGTTCGGTGGATCTCGCGCCCATCGAGCACGACCCGCCCGGCCTGCGGCGGGAGCAGACGCGCGAACGCTCGCAGCAGCGTCGACTTACCGCATCCGTTGGCCCCGACGATCGTTGTGATGGCGCCGGTGCGGATCTGCAGGTCGAGGTCGCTGACGACGACGCGGTCGCCGTACGCGAGCGCGAGGCCCTCGGCGGCGAGCCGGTGACCGACCGAACCCGGCACCGGTGCCGGATCGCGCGATGCCGCCACGGCGGCCGGGGCGGCGGGCGCGGCATCCGGCTCGCGAAGCGTCGCTGTAAGAGGCGGGTTCACAGGGATCCTCCCGACCGGTGCGTACGCACCAACAGATAAACGAGGTAGGGCGCGCCGAGGATGCCGGTGATGACCCCGACGGGATAGCGCGACTCGAAAGCCCACTGGCCGACAAGATCAGCAACCAGCACCAGTAGTGCCCCGACAAGGCCCGCCGGCAGCAGGAGCGAGGGTCCGGGGCCGAGCAGCCGCGCGGCGATCGGCCCCGCCATGAAGGCGACGAACGCGATGGGGCCAGTTGCCGCGGTGGCAAAGGCCAGCAAGATGACGGCGCCGAGGATGAACAGCACGCGAGTGGGCGAGACGCGCACGCCGAGCGCTGCGGCCGAGTCATCACCCAGGCGCAGGATGTCGAGATCGCCGCTGCGCGCGAGCATCACCGGCACGACGAGCAGCATCACGATCGCGAGCGGCACGAGCCGTTCCCAGGATGCGTTGTTCAGGCTCCCCGAGAGCCACTGCATCGCCGCCTGCAGGTCCCATTCGGCGGCCCCCGACAGCAGGTATGCGATGAGGCTCTGGATCATCGCGGCGACGCCGATGCCGATGAGGATGAGGCGGGCGCCGGCGAACCCGCTGCGGCTGGAAAGCAGGTAGATCGCACCGGCTGTGACGATGGCGCCGACGAGGGCGACGGCCGACACGGCGACGTCGCTCAGCGAGAAGACGATGATGCCAGTGACGGCGGCAAGGCTCGCGCCGGCGCTGATGCCGATGACATCGGGGGATGCGAGCGGATTCCGCAGCATCGTCTGGAACGTCACACCCGCCATCCCGAACGCGAAGCCCGAGAACAGGGCGAGCACGGCACGCGGCAGGCGCAGCTCGCCGACGGTGAAGGATGCCCCGGGCACGCTCTCGCCGAAGATGACGCGCAGAACCTCGACCGGCGTATAGAAGGTGTGGCCGACCATCGTGCTGATGGCGACGACGGCCAAGACGATCACGGCGAGGATGGCGGTGGTCACGGTCCAGCGGCGGCGACGGATGCGGCGCCCACGAGCGATCGCGGCGGCAGTCGTCGAGACCGCAGCCGGGGTGGTCGTAGGGACGAGGACGGCGGTCATAGCTCGCGCACCTTCTGGCGACGAACGATCCAGATGAACACCGGCGCTCCGATAAGCGCGGTCACGATGCCGACTTCGATCTCTTCGGGTTTGGCGACCAGGCGCCCGACGATGTCGGCGGCAAGCAGCAGCACGGCCCCGCCGATTGCCGACAGCGGCAGCAGCCAGCGGTGGTCGGGCCCGACGAGCAGCCGCACGAGGTGCGGGATGACGAGGCCGACGAACGCGATCGGGCCGGCGATCGCGGTTGCTGCACCGCAGAGGATGACGGCGCCGGCCGACGAGATCAGCCGAGTGCGTGACACGTGCTCACCGAGCCCCGCAGCGAGGTCATCGCCGAGGGCGAGGGAGTTCAGGCCGCGCGCCGTGGCAAGCACGATGAGTGCACCGATCAGGAGCACGGGGGCGACGACGGCGATGCGATCCCATTCGGCCCCGCCGACGCCGCCGATCTGCCAGAACCGGAACGTCGCCATGACGTCGATGCGCGGCAGCAGGATGGCGCTGACGAGCGATGCGAGGGCGGCCGAGGTCGCGGCCCCGGCAAGTGCGAGCTTGAGCGGTGTCGCTCCCCCGCGTCCGAGCGAGCCGACGGCGTAGACGAAGATCGCCGCCGCGGCAGCTCCCAGGATCGCGAGGCCCATCTGCCCGTAGGGGTCCATGATGCCCAAGAACGCGATCCCGGCGACGACGGCCAGCGCAGCGCCGCTCATGACGCCGAAGATGCCGGGGTCGGCCAGCGGATTGCGGGTGACGGCCTGCATGCTCGCCCCCGCCAGGGCGAGAGAGGCGCCGACGAGAATCGCGAGTACGGTGCGCGGCATCCGTTTGATGACCGCCGCAGACTCGATCGACGTGGCGTTACCCGAAAGACCGGCGACGAGATCGGCGGGGCCGACGTCAGCGACCCCGAAGGCGACGGATGCCACGGCGAGCACCACGAGGAGAGCGATCCCCGCGATCAGCCACGCGACGCGCACCGATACCGATCGTCGCAACGAGGCGACGGCCGGTACCGGTGCGGGCGCGTGGAGGGTGGTCACTGCTGTGCAGAAACTCCGGACGCGAGCAGGGCGAAGTAGTCGTCGATGCCCCACCCGATCGACAGCGGCGACGGGTTCGCGGATGCCGCCAGCGGCGTGTTGTTCTCGAGCACGACGATCGAGCCGTTGGCAATCGCCGGGATCTGCGAGAGCAGCGGGTCTGCCCGCAGCTGCTCCACGATGTCGCTGCCGGGGTCACCGTAGGTGACGAAGACGTCGACGTCCGCGAAGCGATCCGCCTCTTCGGCGCTGACCGAGGTGTAGAACTCCTCGGTGGCAGCCGACTCGTCGGCGACGATCTCGGGAACGGGGAAGCCGATGCTCTCGAGGAAGCCGGGGCGCGTGTCGTGGCTGGTGTAGAAACCGATCTGGCTGAAATCGGCGGGGTCGATGTAGCTGAAGAGGATGCGTGCGCCGTCGAGCTCGGGGTAGTTCTCGAGCGAAGCCGAGACCGTCTCGTGCAGTTCGTCGATGAGCTCATCGCCCTCGGCCGAGAGACCCAATGCGGCGGAGTTCATGCGGATCATGTCCTCATAAGAGGTGCCCCACGCGACCTCGGGGTACGCGACGACCGGGGCGATCTTCGACAGGGTGTCGTAGTCCTCCTGCGTGAGCCCCGAGTAGGCGGCAAGGATGACGTCGGGCTGCGTGTCTGCCACGGCCTCGAAGTCGATGCCGTCGGTCTCATAGAACAGGACGGGCGTCTCGGCGCCGAGCTCCTCGAGCTTGTCTTCGACCCACGGCAGCACACCGTCGCCATCGTCGTCACCCCAGGTGGCCTTGCTCATGCCCACAGGCACGACGCCCAGGGCAAGCGGCACCTCGTGGTTCGACCAGGCGACGGTCGCGACCCGCTCGGGCTTCGCTTCGATGACGGTCTCGCCGTACGCGTGCTCGATCGTGACGGGAAAGCCACTGTCGGACTCGGATTCGGTCGTGACGGCATCCGTCGATGACGAACAGGCGGCAAGGGAACCGGTCAGGGCCACGGCGATGCCGACGGCGATGAGACGGGAGGCGCGCACGAGCGCTCCTTTCGTGGGTTGCTGTGGGAGGCTCACTTTCGAATTGGTAAGCCTTGCCTAACCTACCTTGCGGCCGAACCATCCCTCAATCTGAAGGTTCTTTCAGCACACCCTGTCAACTTTGTTGACTCCTTCTCTAGACTGGGATCACGCGGTCCCGAAACCGCGATCGACTCAAGGAGGAGACATGGCCAAAGACAAGGCGCTCAGCGCAAAATCATCGATCGGCGCGTGGTTGAAGCATCCCGTCGGCGGCCCAATCCTGCGCGATCTGCTCGCGCAGGGAGGTCAGACCGAATCGGCACTGGCCCCCGTCAAACTCTTCTCGCTCGAACGCGTTGCCTCAATGAGCGGCGGACGGATGCCGCAGGAAATGATCGACGACATGGTTCGTCGCGCCAACGATCCGAACGCCCTCGCCGCTGCGCCCGTGACGGACGACGATGACGAGGATGACGAGGACGAGCTCCCCGCTCCCCCGATGGCTGCCCCCTGGGTGGAGCGCATCACGCCCGGCAGATTCGATGGCAAGACGGTCATCGTGACCGGCGCCGGTTCGGGAATCGGACGCGCCGTGGCTGCGCGCGTCGCCGCCGAGGGTGGGAAGGTCGTCGCTGTCGACATCTCGCAGGAGCGGCTCGATGCGGCTGTTGCCGAGATGCCCGGCGCTGTCGCGGTTGCCGGCGACATCACGTCGGAAGACGCGATCGCGAAGGTCGTCGCGGCAGCCGGCGGACGCGTCGACGGGCTCGCGAACGTCGCCGGGATCATGGACGACATGACGCCACTGCATGAAGTGAGCGACGCGGTCTGGTCGCGGGTCATGGCGGTGAACGTGGAAGGAACGTTCCGACTCACTCGGGCAGTTCTCCCCCTCATGCTCGAGGCCGGTGGCGGATCGATCGTGAATGTCGCCTCCGAGGCAGGGCTTCGGGGCTCGGCTGCGGGCCTCGCCTACACGACGTCGAAGCACGCCGTCGTGGGCCTCACGAAGAGCACATCGTTTATGTACGCGGGGAAGAATATTCGCGTGAACGCTGTCGCTCCCGGGCCCGTTGCCACCGGAATCGAGGCCTCGTTCGCCTCCGAACTCGGCCAGGAGCGGGTCGGGCTCGCGATGACGATCCTGCCGCCGATCGCCGAGGCCGCGCAGCTCGCGGCATCCATCACCTGGCTACTGAGCGATGATGCGACCAACGTGACGGGCGTCATCTTGCCCTCCGACGGCGGTTGGTCTGCGATCTGAATCAGCCAGTGATCGCTGCCTGTAGCAGCGCGCCGTAGCGACGGATGAGGGTCTCGCGCTCCACATGCGCGAGACCCTCATCGCGCACGATCCAGAGGCTGTAGAGCAGGCCGCCGACCACGGAGGCAGCCATCCGCGCGCGGGTGTCGGCATCGGCCGCGTGCGCCGGCGATGCCGCGATTCGCGTGCGAAACGGCCGCACGAAGCCCTCTTCGTGCGCGGCGCGCAGGTGCGTCCAGATACCCCCGGAGTCGCTGGCGCGCATGAGCGCCAGGTAGATGCCGCGGATGTCGGCGTCGTCGTCGAGGATGAACGCGATGAACCGCTCACCGAGCGTCTCGAGCGGACCCTCGAAGGCCGCCGCCGCGACCTGCACCTCCATGGTCTCCATGAAGAGCTCTTCTTTCGAACCGAAGTGACGGATGACCAGAGCCGGGTCGACCGCAGCCTCGCTAGCGATCTCACGTACGGACGTTCGCGCGTAGCCGTTCTCGGCGAAGAGACGCCGCGCAGCCTCCCAGATCGCCCGCTTCGAGGCTGGCGCGTGTTCGGGCAGGCTCATTCCCCCATGGTCGCACGTCGCTCTCTCGCCAGCAGGATGCCCGACTGCGGGCCCCACGGTTCTGATTTCCTCCCCGAAGGCCCGTCGCATCTGCGGATTCCGCACATATGACCGCGATGCTCGACGCTTTCAGTTGTCTTCCGTCGGTTCCTCTGCGATGATCGTCGCGTGGCAGATCGCACTCCCCGGGTTCCTCAGCTCGATGACATCTCGCGCGCGATCGTCGAGCACCTGCAAGCCGACGGTCGGCGCTCCTACGCCGACATCGGCAAGGCGGTCGGGCTCTCGGAGACTGCCGTGCGCAACCGCGTGCAGCGGCTCGTCGACGCGGGAGTCATGCAAATCGTCGCGGTCACCGATCCCCTGCAGCTCGGCTTCGCCAGGCAGGCGATGGTCGGCATCCGCACCTCGGGAGACTCGACGCGGATCGCCGCCGAGGTCTCGGCCCTTCCCGAAGTCACCTACGTGGTGCTCACCGCGGGCAGCTTCGATGTGCTCGCCGAGGTCGTCTGCGCCTCGGATGACGAACTCATCGATCTGCTCAACAAGCGCGTCCGCGCGATCGACGGCGTCGTCGCCACCGAGTCCTTCGTCTACCTCCGCCTGGTGAAACAGCTTTACGACTGGGGCACCCAGTCATGAATCACAGCACCGTGATCACACCCACAGACATCGTGACTACGCCCCGAAAGGACATTCCATGAACTCCCCCGCCGATCTGCAGAAGAAGGCCCAAGACCACCTGTGGATGCACTTCACCCGCCAGTCGGTGCTGGACAGCTCCGGGGTGCCCATCATCGTGCGCGGCGAAGGCCACCACATCTGGGATGACCGCGGCAAGCGCTACTTCGACGGACTGTCCGGTCTGTTCGTGGTCAACGCCGGCCACGGTCGCAAGCGCCTCGCCCAGGCCGCCGCGAAGCAGGCTGAGGAACTCGCGTTCTTCCCGCTGTGGTCGTACGCACACCCGTCGGCGATCGAACTGGCCGACCGCCTCGCCGACGAGGCGCCGGGAGACCTGAACCGGGTGTTCTTCACCACCGGTGGCGGCGAAGCGGTCGAGACCGCCTTCAAGCTCGCCAAGCAATTCTGGAAGCTGCAGGGCCAGCCCCTCAAGCACAAGGTCATCTCACGGTCGATCGCCTACCACGGCACCCCCCAGGGAGCCCTGGCAATCACTGGCATCCCGGTCATGAAGGCTCCGTTCGAGCCTCTCGTGCCCGGCGCTTTCCGGGTGCCGAACACCAACGCGTACCGCGCCGAAGAGGCGGGATTCGTCTGGGACGGCGAGGGCGATCGCCTGGAGGCTTTCGGGCGCTGGGCTGCGGACCGCATCGAAGAGATGATCCTGTTCGAAGGCCCCGAGACGGTTGCTGCCGTCTTCCTCGAGCCGGTGCAGAACTCGGGCGGATGCTTCCCCCCTCCCCCCGGCTACTTCCAGCGCGTCCGCGAGATCTGCGACCGTCACGACGTGCTGCTGGTCTCGGATGAGGTCATCTGCGCGTACGGCCGCATTGGCCACACCTTCGCCTGCAACGCATACGACTACGTGCCCGACATCATCACCTCCGCCAAGGGACTCACGAGCGGCTACTCACCGCTGGGAGCCACCGTGATCTCGGACCGGATCTACGAGCCGTTCCGCCACGGTCACACCTCGTTCCTGCACGGCTACACCTTCGGTGGACACCCGGTCTCGGCAGCGGTCGCACTGGAGAACCTCGCGATCTTCGACGAGGAGGGCCTGAACGAGCGCGTCCGCGAGAACTCGCCGCTGTTCCGGGCATCCCTCGAGAAGCTGCTAGACCTGCCGATCGTCGGCGACGTGCGCGGTGACGGCTACTTCTTCGGGATCGAGCTCGTGAAAGACAAGGCGACGCGCGAGACGTTCAACGACGACGAGTCTGAGCGGCTCCTGCGCGGATTCCTCTCCGGCGCTCTCTATGACGCGGGCCTGTACTGCCGCGCCGATGACCGCGGCGACCCCGTCATCCAGCTCGCACCGCCGCTCACGATCGGACCTTCGGAGTTCGACGAGCTCGAGCAGATCCTGCGCGACGTTCTCACGCGCGCCGCAAGCCTGCTGTAGCGGATTCGAAAGCTGCGGATTCCGGCCACGTCGGAATCCGCAGCTTTCGTGCGTGAAACCGTCGCGCAGATTACTTGAAACGACAGATTCCTGTATCAAGTTTGTTTCGGGCTGCGGAAAACGCTTGCCGCCTCGGGTGAGGTCATGGCACGATCGCTGACAATCCGTGCACAGCACGCATTCAGCTGATTGAGGTGACCGACTATGCCCGACCGTCCACTCCCCTCCGATCCGATGATCCGAGCGCTGATCTCGCAGGCCCGCGCAGCGCAGATCTCCCGACGCGGCGTGCTCGCCGGCGCCGGCGCTCTATCGCTCATGGGATTCCTCGCGGCTTGCACCGGTCGCGTCGGCGGTTCGGACTCCACGGGCGGCTCAGCGCTGACTGCCCCCGAAGACCTCTCGTCGAGCGTGAAGACTCTGACGTGGGCGAACTGGTCGTTCTACCTCGACGAGGATGACGAGGGCAACCACCCGACGCTGCAGGCGTTCGAGGACCAGACCGGCATCACCGTCAATTACGACGTCGCGATCGACGACAACAACACCTACTTCGCGAAGGTGCGCGACCAGCTCGCGCTCGGCCAGGGCATCGGCGCCGACACCGTGTGCCTCACCGACTGGATGGCAAACATCTGGATCGCCTCCGGCTATACGCAGGCCTTTGACAAGGCCAACATGGGCAACGTCTACGCGAACCTCAACCCGAGCCTGATGAACCCGAGCTTCGACCCGGGCCGCGCCAACTCCGTGCCGTGGCAGTCAGGATTTGCGGGTCTCGCGTGGAACACCGAGAAGCTCCCCAACGGCCTGGCATCCATTGACGACCTGTGGAACCCCGACCTGAAGGGTCGCGTCGGCGTGCTCAGCGAGATGCGCGACACGATTGGCCTCATCATGCTCAGCCAGGGCGTGGATATCACCTCCGACTCGTGGGGCGACACCGAGTTCCAGAACGCGATCGACGTCTTCGCGAAGCAGGTCTCGGACGGCCAGATCCGCAACATCAAGGGCAACTCGTACGCCGACGACCTCATCAACGAAGACACACTCGCCGCGATCGTGTGGTCGGGAGACATCACCGCGATCAACGCGGAGGTCGGCTACGACAAGTTCGGGTTCGCCCTCCCCGACTCGGGCGGGACGCTCTGGAGCGACAACTTCATGATCCCGATCGGCTCGCAGCAGAAGACCAACGTCGAGACGTTGATCGACTACTACTACCAGCCCGAGGTCGCCGCCGAGGTCGCCGCCTGGGTGAACTACATCACCCCCGTCGTCGGAGCACAGGAAGCGATGGCCGACATCGACCCCGAGATGGTCGATAACCAGCTCATCTTCCCCGACGAGGCGACGCTCGCGAATGCGTACATCTTCCGGGCGCTCAGCAACCAGGAGCAGGAGAAGTACAACGCAGAGTTCGAAGCCGTCGGACTCGGCGCCTGATCCCGCATGAGCGCTACGACACCCGAGGCCGGTGCCGACCTCGAGCTCCGCGGCATCCGTAAGACCTTCCCCGGCTTCACCGCTCTGCACGATCTGGACCTGGTGATTCCGGCGGGCTCGTTCTTCGCCCTGCTCGGCCCATCGGGCTGCGGCAAGACGACGACCCTGCGCATCGTCGCGGGCCTCGAGCGACCCACCGCGGGATCGATTTCGATCGGCGGCAAGGACGTGACATCCGTGCCGCCGCACAAGCGTCCCGTGAACACGGTCTTCCAGAGCTACGCGCTCTTCCCGCACATGACGGTGCAAGAGAACGTCGAGTTCGGTCTTCGCCGACGCAAGGTGACGGATGCCTCAAGCCGCGCCCTCGACGCGCTCAAGCTCGTCGAACTCGATCATGTCGCGGGGCGTAAGCCTTCGCAGCTGTCGGGTGGTCAGCAGCAGCGTGTCGCGCTCGCGCGAGCGGTCGTCAACCGGCCGGCACTGCTGCTGCTGGACGAGCCCCTCGGCGCCCTCGACCTGAAGCTGCGTCGCCAGATGCAGTCCGAACTGAAGACGATTCAGGACGAGGTCGGGATCACCTTCCTGCACGTCACCCACGACCAGGAAGAGGCCATGACGATGGCCGACACCGTGGCCGTCATGAACCACGGACGCATCGAGCAGATGGGCCCGCCGCAGGAACTGTACGAACTCCCCCGCACCGGGTTCGTCGCGAGCTTCCTCGGGCAGTCGAACCTGATTGCCGCGACGGTCGAATCAGCGGCAGGTGGCACCCTCGTCGCGCGCACTGCGGCAGGGGGCACACTGCGGATGCCGATCGAGCGCGCCGTCGCGACATCCGGCCAGATCACCGTTGGCGTTCGGCCCGAGAAGCTGATGCTGGCTGCCGAAGCACCCACGACCGACGACAACATCCTCGGGCCTGGACGCATCACCGACCTCTCGTTCACCGGTGTGAGCACGCAGTACACCGTCGAGATGCCGGGTATCGGACCCGTCGGCGTGTTCGAGCAGAACATGGTGTTCGGCTCGGTCTTCTCGGTGGGAAGCGAAGTCTGGGTGCGCTGGCGACCCGAGCACACGTTCGGGCTGGATGCCGACGCCCAGGCAGGTGCTGCCGAAGCCATCGCCGACAGCGAGGATTCCTAGCCATGGCGATGTCGGCGCTGGCTGTCGCCGATACCAAGAAGGCCTCGCCGCAGCGACGCGCCAGCTGGGTGGCGTTCGCGCTGTTGCTGCCGGGACTCGCCTACCTCGCGCTGTTCTTCCTCGTCCCGTTCGTCTCGCTGCTCATCACCTCGTTCGGCGTCAACGACACGTCCCAGTACGGCGCGTTCTACTACGCGTTCAACTGGGCTTGTCAAGTCTTCTGTGTAAGCGGGTTGGTGTTGGTGGTTAGAGGTAGGGGGTGATGCGGTCGGGGTAGGCGAGTGCGAGTTGTTCGAGGGCTTGTTTCCAGTTCGTGGTCACGTTGCCCTCG
>Ga0209958_1001891_pt1 | contig 13630 bp, 8 predicted proteins | sample ThiBio_inoc_plan_FD_183942 | JGI IMG/M metagenome (GOLD analysis project Ga0209958, IMG submission 183942) | Wastewater bioreactor microbial communities from Cape Town, South Africa - Thiocy_inoc_plan (SPAdes) | ecosystem: Engineered > Bioremediation > Thiocyanate > Unclassified | place: South... | reverse complement strand
TGGTCTGGCCGATCACCGTTGCGGCTAAGATGATTAATGTTGTCGTCCTGCCCCTCCACAGGATCGCAGACGACAACAACTTCTATATCTAACCGCGCCGTCGAATTGTCCATAATTCGCAGTTATCTTTAAAGTGCAGAGGTTGCTAAAGTTATCATATGGCACGCATAGGTGGAAGGCTTTGGTTCGGTTTTATTATTCGGCGTAAGGTCTGGGATGATCATTGCAGATGATTGTGAGGCTATCTGAGGCAAAGTAAGCTTTATATGGCAGATACGGTCGGCTCCGAGATTGTTTGAAAATCAGAACACTGCTCGGCGAGGGAGCTCAGCAATGGTCTTTGCAAGGCGCGCATTACAGAGGCGCTTGAACGAACTGCGCGAGGCATTTGATGGCGACGTGGTCGATAAGCTTGCTGCGCGTCTAAACCGGCCAGGTAAGGATCGCCTTGCGGCCATGTGGGAGGTAGCAGTCCTTCATGCGTTGGCGAAGTACGGAACGCTTCGGAACGAGGTACCGCTTCCGTCGGGGCGACGTCCTGACGTCTCCTTCGACAATGGCGCTCTGCGCTTTACCGCCGACATCACTGTTGTGTCGGACGAAGGGCTTGACGACGACAATCCTTACTTTGAACTTAGCCAGCTTATCGAAGCGGCAAAAGCTAAGCTGGGACTTCCGATCGGGGGTGTGGATCTGCGCGTGAAATCAAAGCGCGATCAAAGCGCACGAGGTATCCGGACCGTTTTGCGGCTGCCGCCACGCAAGCAGTTGCATGCGTTTGTTCGTGATCTGATCGCGCCTCAATTGCGCGATCAGATGAATGCCGGCGAAAAGCTGTTACGGATCACGATCGATGACAACGAGGTTGGGCTTGACATCACTATCAATCCAACAAGATCGCCCTACAGTTCCGGTGGTTTCGCCGCTTATGATGCCCCGACGATAAAAGACCGCAATCCTCTCTACAACGCGCTCAAAGCCAAGGCGGCGCAGCTTCGCGGTGCTGAGGGCGTCACCGGCGTAATTGTCGGTGACGGTGACTGCACCGCACTTGCAGATCGCCCCCCCCATTGGGCTGAGGTGTCGGCGACGACGATTGTCGAGGAGTTCCTGCGCCAATATTCGTCGATCGACTTCGTCTTGCTTCTGATGGTGCGAGAACGGCCGTGGTCATCTCATCGTGCAGAGCCGGCGGAGCGCTGGGTCCGCCCGATGCTTATTGTCCGCCAGGGATGCCAGGCTAAGGACCAACTCGACGTTCTGTTCTCGACGATGCTTGTGGAGCTACCGAAGCCGGTGGCGATGCCGGTCAACGCAGCATTGCGTGCTCGGGAGACTGGCTATGGCCTTGGTCACTATGGGGGGTGCTTGATGGGAGGAAGGAAGATTCGTATAAGTTCGCGTGAACTCGTGGAAATCCTCGCGGGCCTTCGAACGCTCGCGGACGATGGCGCAAAAAACATAGAGGCGAGCCGCAGGATGCCACGCCAGCCTAACCCCGCCCAGGCCGCATTCCTACGCAATTTGCAGGAGGGCCGGCTGCCTACCGTGATCTCGGTCATTAAGGCGGACGAGAATGGCAATGACGATTGGGTCGAGTTTGAATTCGGCAATCCCGACCCGGCGATTTCCCCGTTTAGTTGATGTCTTTCAGGTCGGCCTACATGCCTACTGTGACGATAGGTCTCGTCTCTTCAAGGCAACTTCGGCGGATAAAAGAACCGGTCCGTCACTAGGCAACGAACATCATTGTCCGAAGGCCAGCAATAGATGCCTAAACTCCAGAACAGCCGTTCGACATGCGGACTAAGGCCGGTTACGATTTCCATGTTCAGAGCACCTTCCGGGGGGTAACAGGCGGCAAGATCGCGGCCGAACAACTCGATCCACTGGTCAAGCCCCCTTGCCCTCAACCGCTCAGGTAGGTCACTTCCTGCAAACGCTTGTCCCTCGGCGAGGCCGTCGCGATGCCCAAGCCAATCGGCGGTGTGGCCTAGGACGGCAGACACGCATTCCAAGGCACGCCTTATGGTGTTTCCGATCTGGCCACTTTCCGGGATACGGGCGCGCTCGTCCGCGATCTCACGCGCCGCAAAGTCCAGACTCTTGATGACCAGATCGGCATAAACCTGCCCCTGATCGGGCTCGACGAAGGCAGCCTGGCGTGCGCTCCAGTAGCCGGGGGGCGTCGCGGCGACCGCAAGATGGAGTTCGCGCCCCATGATATCCGGCGTATATTTGAACGTTCCTGCGCTGGCATATCGTGTTGAATGCGCGATCCCAGCCAGCATCTTAACAAGCGTGTAGAGGCCGGAAGAGCGCACTCCGGGATCCGGCGACAACCACGTCTCGGCTAGCCCGGCCGCGATGACGAGATGCTCTTTGTGGGCACCGTTGCGGATCACGGTCACTGGTTTGGCGACGCCCACGCCATAGCTGAGCGCATCGCTGGTGACCGGTGGCAGACTTGGGTCCCCGCGATCAACCGTCGCTAATGCGCCGCGATAGTCGGTCGCAAGGGTAAATCCGTCGAGTTCGTGGAGAGGGAGGTGGCGACCGAGCGCGGTGACCACGCCATGCAGCACATCCGCAAATTCCTTGGCGCGAACCTCGTCTCCGAAGTCGGCGAGCCGGACGCTGTACGAGAAACCTTGTTGCGTAAATGCGTGGGGTTCGGACGGAGCAATCGTTATGCCGGCTATCGACCGGACTTGTTCTGCTTCGCTCACCGCGGCCAAGACCGCTTGTTCAATCTCTCTGGCCGTGGCGGATCCGATGAGAGTGCTCAGCTTGTCCTCGTCGAACGGCCTGGGGCCGATGAAAAAGGTTTCGCAGTTTGTCGCCGCATGCGTGTTGAAGTTGCTGAGGTCGATTGGCGCGCTGCCCTTTACACGTCCGACCAGAATGCGATCTGCTGAGATCGGCATTACCACAGCTCGGACATCGGTTGCCGTGGTGAAGAGCAGTGGCATTAGCCGACCATCGCCTTCGGTCGCGAGGGCGACCGCGTCGGGCAAGATTAGACCGACGCCGGCCTCGACGGTCCACGCGAGAGCGGCAAGGGCAGTCATCCAGCCGTTGCTTTCTGGGTTGGTCGCCAAGATCGAGTTGTGAGCGTCGCGTATGCTGTTCGCGAGACCTCCAAGTAGCTGGGGAAAAATTGGGCCTATCGCCTTTACAGCTTGCTCGATGAGCCGATCTCCAAGCTCGCGTAGTAAGAAGGCGATTAGGCGCTCAGAAAAAGCCGAAGGAATGCCGGCCTTAGCCAGTTCTGCGGCGCTGTCCCGGATCGTGTCCAAGACAACGGGGGCGAACGCCGGTTTTGCGGTGCCGATCATCCTGCCTAGCCGTGCGGGATCGGTGAAGAGGGACTGAATTTCGTCAACGATACCGGTCATCCCGGCGGACATCACTCGTCGCAAATGGGCTGTGCGAATGACCAGATGGACGACGGTGCGGGCGGCCTCCGTGGCATCGACAACACTGCCGGGTGGACACGTTCTCAGCGCCCCGACACAGGTGCCAAGATCACCTTCAAGGTCGGTGATCATGTCGTCGAGAGTCGGCGTTCCATCAAGTGACTTCCGAGAGTAAAACCAATCTTCGACCCCGACGTCGCGGATACCAACCAGCCGCGCCTCGGCACCATGACGGTGCAACCAAGTCCGCTCAGCTTCATCCTGCGGATTGGCGAGAAAGCCGCGTTGAAGCAACCTGGGGACATAATGTTGCCGTTTTCCTGCCATTTTACGCGTCCTGACAGAACAGAATTACAATTGTCTCCGGCAGAGCTTGCGTGGACCCTGGATCAAGTCGGTCTCAGCAAGTGTCTGCCCGAATGGAGCACGTGCATTATTTCCTTGGCTTTTTCAGCGAGTGGGGACGTTGGGCGACGAGTGCCCTCTCGTTCCTCCCATGCAATAAAGTCCGCCAGACGGGCGGTCAGGTTCACTCGGTGCGTCAGCATCGCCTGCGCCAACAGCGGAGCTTCCACTCCGTTGTCCAGGATCATCGCTGAGCACCAGACCAGCAGTTCGTCATCTCCGCCAAGCCGGCTTAACTGCGCCGCCATCTCCTCAACATCGTCCACTCGCCGAATATGAGGGAGACGTGCAAACGCCTTGGCCAAAAGATGGCGCCAACGGTCATGCCTGACCCAGTTTAGCTGAAGGGCTGCGGAGAAAACGCAATCGAACAAGGAAAGCCAGCACTCCCACGCTTCTTTAGGCCGAGCTATTGCGCCAAACGCCAGATAATCGACCAGCGAAAGGCCTACGCAGGCATGAAAGAAGCTCGGGTCATCGGCTTGGGTATCATCGTGGGTCATAAAGGCCCGACGGCGTTGTTCCGCCAAAGATCGCCAGCCGCTCTCCCATTCCGCCACGGGGGCATCCATAGAGAGATAAAGCTGTGCGGGTTGCCAATGCCGCCATGTGGGGAATGGATCCTGCTGGAACACATAGAGCCCCTGATCCCGGCGAATCAGCACAGAGTGGTATAGTGCGATAAGGGAAGTGGCTGCCGGTGCTCTTGTTTGGCTTCGGGCATCCGCCTGCTCGGTCAGTGTGGTTGCCAGAAAGGCATCGGTGGCTGAAGTTACCCAGCCCATTTCCTGGTCGCCAATGCCCGATTTACGCATTTCCTCCAACCGCGATGGGGCTGGAAGGATGAGTTGAAACGCCCGCAAACCCTGATCAAGGCCAATATCAAGGCCGGCCATTGCCTCTGCCAGTGCGCTCATTGCGGCACGGGTGGGATGCCAGATTTCAGAGCTCCGGTTAGATTGCCTGTGTTCTTCTCCGATGAGGTGGCCAAGCCATTGGAATGCCAGGAATACTCCATCGTTCCGTTTCAATAGCGTCTTGGCGACGGCTGCGAAGATTGGAGCAGCCTGGGCGTCAAGGTTTTCGATACTTCGTGTGTCACTCCTGGGATCGAGCGCTTCCTTGGCATGCTTCAAAGTGGCCGCCAGCAACTTCGGTGCAGTCAAATTGCGATTCCATGACCAGCGGTTCCCGGTGTCGTCCTCGGAGGTATCGGGCGCCAAGAGCAGCAATTCCAAAAGCAGGTCTAGTCTTTCAAAGATTTCCGGAGAATCGAGTGCCTGCGCGACGGCGAGGGGAAGGCGAGTTTTTTCAAGGAGCGTGAGAAAGCATGCCTTTTCCGTCGGCAAAAGGGCTGTCAATAAGCGCATCGGCGGATAAAGCCATGGCACATGGTCCAACGGGTCGCGCCAAACCGTCTCGATCAATTCTTTGCGCCGCCATTCCTCCAGCCGTTTCGTCAGGCCATAGCGTTCTGGGGCGTAGACCCCAATGCCTGGATGCGCGCCGATGAAGCTGGCAAGTTCCGTTAATGCCTTCAAAACGGCGTCTCGCGAGGGTCCGGCCAAGCCGTCGGCGAAAATCTGGATGATGGCTTCCTGAGAGATGTAGCGGTTTTCTAACAAGCTCCACGCGGCATCCGCACCGTATTGGGGATATTCTATGATGGCGTTAGCGACGGCTGCTCCCCAGATCCACTCGACGGCAGGGTCGTTCACCCCATGGGTGGATATTTCCGTAAGGCCGGAAATCCACTCTTCGGGCAGCGGGTGTGGTTGAGACACCAGCGCTGCATTGATCCGCTCACAATCCACATCAATGGGCGAATATCGCCCTTCCGCGCGAGTGGCCGGATCAAACTTAGCAAAGGCTTCGGACAGGACTGGACGGAGAATCGACACGGTCACGCCGAAGCTTGGGTGACCTGTTACCGCTCGACCTGCGCTCACCTCTCGCCGATGGAGTTCCCGCCAGTCCATAGGGCCATCCGTGTCGATCATTTGGTTTTGTCCGCAAGGTTCTTCCAGGTGTGATCGAAGAACGTAATGAAGTTCCGGGCTTCGGCATTCCAGCCTCGGCTGACAGCGGTCATCTTTTTTTCCAGGCCGCCAACGGTGCCGCCGAAATGCCAGAGTTCATTGTCAGTGACCGCGAAGCGGTCATGCAAAAATTCGGCCCTGCGGTCAGCCAATACGATGTCATAGCGCTTTCTGGGGGTTTTTTGATTGAGAGCTTCCAGAGTCTTCCGCAGGTCGAGGAAAGCTGGTTTTGCGTCCTTTTTCCCGGTGATCAGGCGCAACTCGGTAAGACCCATGCGCCTATCCAAGCGGTCCTTCAGCAGCCCCACTCTGTCCCCATCAAAATGAAGATCTAATATTAAGAGGCGCCATGACTTCTGGGCCGCATTCCAGAACGTGGATACACCTTGGTTCCGCCATGCGTCGTGTCGTGATTTCGCCAATCGATAGGTGGGGGTGGAATAGGCATCTCGTTCCACGGCATCGCAATCATCGGAAATCGACGCCCATATCAGTTCCGGAGACAAGGAAGGTGTGGCGGTGGCTTTTGTCTCGGGCAGCTTGGTTTCCCGCCCCTTGAATGGCGGCTCTCTCATGGGCGTTCAGACGCTTTTCGCGCTGCCAGGCGCTCTTCAACCCACAGCTTAAGAGGCTTGGTCGCGGTATCTGCGAGGATGATTTCGATCAAGTCCGTTACTTGGCCGGGGGCCGGGACCTTCATCATCAGTCCTGCACGCTCGCCAATGGCGTTCAAGGAGTTCCCGGATAGCCACACGGTGTCGTCGATGACGAGGAAGCGATCGTGGATAGGACCCGTATCGCCTCCCATGACCATGACTTTCAGCTGCTCGCCTTGTTTCCCAAGGTGTTCTATCTGGTGCAGCAACACCTCCCCGGACTCGCTGTCGGGGGTGGTTTGATCCTTCGATCGCATGCAACCGGAGGAGGTCAGGATTGTGACCCCGATGGCGTGGCCGGTAACAGCCAACGCGAAAGCAAACAACTCTGTTGTGGCGAAGTATGGATCGACGATGATAACCCGGCGCCGGGCTCGTCCGATCAGTTGCCGGACAAAGTCCCGTGCCTCGTCAGGGGAGCCGTTGAAAAGCTTTTGCCCAGATCTTTCCGCCTCAGCGTTCTGTCGTCTTTTTGCCTCCTGGCTATAAAGAAATCTCGAAATATGCGTGGACGCACCGTCCTCACCCATGACGCTAGTTTGTTCTGAGCTACGGACGGTAGCGCGATAAGTCTCTCCTTTGCGCCGCGGCGTATCCGGAACATGCACTTCTTTTTCCGTTCCCAGTATGCTCCCCGAAATGCTGATGGTCCGCAGGAAAGGTAGGGGCTCCATCCACTCCAGGATACCGCGCTGCGGGCAGACCACAGCCAAGCTGACCCGTTCGGTGCGCCCAACATGGGCGATGCGTTGATAGGCCTTTAGCAAAGGAATGGACTGAAGGTTCGCGACACCTTGGTGTCGGTGCTCGGCCACGTAAAGAACGAGCCCGCTGATGTTGTGCCCCTGGCGGACGATGGCGTGAAAGTCACTGCCTTCACCCTGGTCACCCACCGATAGCGTGTGATGAATGGCGCGGAGTACAGGATTGGGAGCGACCAGATTGATCGATCCCAACCACTCCCCATACTGAAGCAGGCTGAAATAAAGGCGATCCTGCAACCAGGCGAGCGCCTTCCGGTCAACGAGTGGGCGCCGGGCGGCATCTAGAGTCCTGGCTTGGAGCAAATGGTGAGAGCGTACGGTTCCCCACGAGTGGAACGGCAGGTTGTTTGTGCTGGTAAGAAACGGCCAGCATGGCTCTTGCGCCAGCGTGGCGGTGGCCAGGACAACATCGCTGCCAGGCAGGCGTACGTGGCCGTCTCGGCAGTGCTCGTACCACGTCAGTGCCTCTGTCGCCGGCAAGACGTCGCGACGGACATAAACGGCCGTTCTTCTTCCTAGAGAACGCGTTTGCAGGCATTGCTCCTCCGTGGAGTCGGGCGGCGGAAATTCTGTGGGAAGCAACTCAACCATGGCGAAAAGCAAGTACCGTTCCTGGTCTTCGCGATACCAAGCCAGGTGGAGGCATGCGTGGCCATAATCGCCAGGAATGCTCAAGTCCGGGATTGTCGGCAACTTTATGGGATGCGTATCGGCCATGGGGGCTTCCTCAGTCTATGCCTGGCTTTGTAGAAGCGGCCTGGAGTCGCTCCCTTGGCATCACGGTCGGATGGCTTAATTCGCGCGCGTGGCCCATACCCGACCAAGCCCCATATGAGCCGATCACGTACAAATTCTTTTTGGCTCTCGATACCGCGACATTCAGGATGTTGGGTGTGCCTGTAGCCCAAGCGCGGGCCCCGTTCTGAGCCGCCATGGGAGCGCCCAGGACCAGCATCACGGCATCGGCCTCGCGACCCTGGACGGTGTGTATTGTGCCGACGTGATTGGCAGTCCAATCGCCTGGGGTAATCCTCAGATGGGCGAAGAGCGAACGCTCTCGGTCCAGGCGGCGGCGCATCTCCTGAGCGACGCTGCGGAAGGGCGTTATGATGAACAGCTCGGGGTCAACGACCCCGCCATCGGCGAGACGGCGCAGTAAGTCGACGACGACCTCGCCTTCGGCCGCGCACCACTTGGAATCTGCGGTGCCATCCAAGTCGAACCAGCGGCTTGGTCCCAAGATCTTGCCGATGGAATTCCCGTCGTCGGGCTTGGCGGCATGGACCATTTGCCCGTCATAGGCAATCCGGTTGGCGATACCGAACATGGGTTCCTGGCAACGTCGATGCACCAATAACGGCATGCCGACCTGACGCGGCCCTTGATCGGAACGGAAAGAACCCTGGAAGCGCGAGGTACGATCGGCAAGAGTCTGGCATGAGGCGTCGGGGGCGGCCCAAAGTTTCCGGGTGACATTGAAATAGCTGCAGATTTGGGCGTTCAACCGATTGGGTAGAGTGACGACCGGGGGGATTTGCAAAGGATCGCCGACGACGATAGTCCGCTTGGCTCGCAAGATTGCGCCGGCGGCAGCTTGTGGCAGGGCCTGACCAGCCTCGTCGACCAACAGCCAGCCGAGGCTTTGGGGCGGAAGTGCGCCAAGCATACGTTCCACCGAGGCGAATGTGGTCGAGAGCACCGGCACCACCAAGAACAAAGTGGACCACAGTTCGCCCAGCAACCCCTTCTTGACCAGTTCCGGCGGTGGGCCGGCGGCGAATGCGTCCATCAGGATGCTGAGATTGTGAAGAACCTTTTGGGCTGCCATATCGATAAAGGCACGGTGGACATCAAGGGCTGCCAGGAACAGATCCTCTCGTTTCCGGTGCAGGCCGTCCGGTAGCCAAGGGGAGGCCAGATTCCAATCGGTATGCGATTGCGCGAAAAAGTCGGCGTCCACCAGCCGATTTCCCAGACGGCCGCGGTCCTCATCGACGGCGCGGGACAAGGTGTCGGCCTGTTTCTGCTGGGCGGTCAGTTGATCCTCCAGCGTCCGAACCCGAGAATTCCAGTCGGCCAGAGAACGCTGTGCATCCGTCACCGAACCTTCGCAACGCTTCACGCGGTCGCTCGCGTTATTCTCGGCCAGGGCAATCGGGGCGAGGCGTGCCATCCAATCGCGCCAAGACTTCGTCCGGAACAGTCGCGCCAGCAGGCCGGGGCGGCGGGCTCTCAGCTGGAACAATTGGTTGGATAGTGGAGTCCAGGCGTCAAGGGCGGCCTGCCGTTCGATTTGCACCCGCTTTAGATATGCTTCATGCCGGAGGGCTTGCTCCTGCATCAGATCGAGCTGGTTACGGCCCTCCGCCAAGGTGTGACGCAGTTTGTCCAGTGTTAGGCAGCGGCGGCGGACCTCCTCCAGGCTCGTCAGTTCCGCCTGGATTTCTTGGTGCAAGCGGGTCAAGCGGCCACGCGCCCTGCGCCAATTGGCCTTGGCCTGCCCGGCGGTCGGCGGAGCCTCGCTCTCGACCACGGCCGGCGCCCGTCGTTCGAGGATCTCGCCGCTGGCCGGGTCCTTGATCTCTCGCACCACAGGATCGCCCTTGGCGGCCTTCAGGTATAGGCGAAAGGCAAAGTCTTCATGCCACCAGAACGCCTTCTGGAAGGCCGCGCGGTTGCGAGCATTGCCAAGTACAGCCGCGATCAGGCCCCAAGTGTCCGTGGGATCGACGGGGGTTCCGTCTTCATCGGCCCGGTCGGTGTTGAGCACGACATCGCTGATCGACCCGAAATAGCCGGAATAGTCCACGCGCCCCATGGCTTTCGTAGCCGGCAGTTCCTTGCTGACGTTCTCCACGGCCTTGTTGTTGCTGGATGCCACAAGTATCTCATGTCCCTTGAGCCGCTCGTTCAGGCGATAGAGGTGAAAAAATGCCTTGTCGCCAGCCGCGACCTTCTCGCCGGATGGAGTGAAAGCGGCTTCAGGATCCTCAAAGGTTGCCATGGCCAGGGCGCGATCCAGCACGCACCCCGCCACGAGGTCGCGCAGCAAGGTGGTCTTGCCGGTACCCGGGGGGCCGTTGACGGCGACGATGCCGCCCTGTCGCAACTCCGTCCGTGCCAGGTTGACAGCCGCCTGTTGCAGCAGCACCAGGGGAAAGCCGCCAGGTGCCGGCCACCGTGCCGCGGGTGTTAGCGCAGGAGAAACCGCCTGCTCCAGTGCCGCCGTGTTTTCCAGCAGATCGAAGGTCGATGCGGGCGCAGCCATGCCCAGATATGCCCGCAGGCCCGCAGGCAGGGTTCCTGCGGCGAGACCAGCGGAAACCTGGGCTAGGTCGTTCAGAAAAAACGAATTGAGCAACGCTGGTTCAGGGGGCGTCTTGGCCTTGAAATAGTGGTAGACTCGTATCGCGAAGCTGGGCTTTTCGACGAGGTGGTGCGGGAGGCCGAAGCGAGCCACCAGCCAGTTGTGTGCAGCAAGGATGGTGGCCCAATCTAGAGACAGCTTGTTTCCTTTGTCATCGACGCGGTCCACCAGTTTGGTCAACTCTTCGACGACGCGGCCTTCAATGGAGGGCCATTGGCCCAGTTCGCCGAGCTTGCCCTGCAAGGCCAAGGGGAGAGCCCAGGCAAAGCTGGAAACCGCCACAGCCTTGTCCTCGACCACAACGCCGTTCTGATCGATCATGACGGCGGCGATAGCCGACTTCTCTTGGATACGGCTGGGCTTTTCCTCATCTTCGCCGAAGGCGCGGATGAGTTCCTCGGTGGCCCGCCCCATGGGAATGCATCCCAGCACGACTTGGTAGAACAGCCGGCGTTTCGGGCGCGACCGCTCGCCCTTGCGCCAGGGAAGCTCCGCACTCGGCAAATTAGCGACGCAGGCTCGATCTCCAGAGGCCAAATCCTCCGGCCGGCGATAGGTCTGGGGTGTTAACGCTTCGAGTGCGGTCCAAGCGGCGAGGATACTGGAAGGCTCGTCCAGTCCCCAATCCTTCGCGGAAGATGTGGCTTGGGGCGGTGCGACCGGATGCGGGGGAGTAAGGGGGGGCGGTGAGAGTTTGGAACTCTTCATGGTGTTCAGCGCTGCGGCAACTTCCTCGCGCAGTTTCGTCGCGCGCAAGGTATCGCGGTGCTGAAGCTCTTCCGCCAACTGTTTCAGAGAATGCGAATCGTTTTGGCTGCTCTGAAAGAGGGCTTCCAACTGGGTGATGCTGTGGTGGAAGAAGGGGCGTTTGGAGTGATTGCGCACGGCGTTAAAGCTGTTTCTCAGTAGATGTCGCGTGTCTCCATGGTATAGGACCGATTTGGCATGGGATCAATTAAAGAGAGTTGAGCTTTCCTGTTTTTACCTCTGAAACTTGTTTTCAGTCGGAGTGTTTCAGGCCTCATCGAGAAGTTCGACAAATTTTCCATGTAACTCGTGGAGCGTCAGCATCTGCGCGATGAATGCCGCCGCGAGGACAACAGAAGTGCGCGCAACATCAACATATTGCATCCGTTCGGCCCTAAGAGATTGGGAGGGCACTCCGGCTAAATTGAAATCGTCCTTGCCACCGTTATAGATTTCCATGACATGTGCGTAATTGGCGTGAATGTAGCCGCTGAAAGTTTTGTGTATGCGTTCCATCGTTTTCTGTGTCTCGTCGTCATGGCGTCCCTTCAGAACCCGGACGACGGCCCCGCGAATTTTTTTGACCGGGACGTTGGGCGTACAATCGTCAATCCCGCCGTCGATGGTGGTTTCGAAAAACGCCTTTACGAACCGAAGGACATGCTCTGAAGCTGCCGGGTGTCCCTCGAGCAGAAAGTGGATTTCGTCGCAGCAATCTCCAATGCAGCGCATGATTGCCCCAGCATCGATGAACAAGCCTGAGGCACAGAGTATTTCAACCGCATTGACACCATGTGCTGCTCGCACGAGCTTAAGAACCGCGACAACGATTGGCGATTGCTCGCGATATTCAAAAACTCCTTTTGCAGGAACCCATTGCGGTGCGCCGATCGTTTCGCGGCGAAGCTGCTCGATAAGTGCATTAATGGCCATTAAGTCCATGGGTTCGTGTTTCCCAGTCCGCCTCAGCTGGCTCAGCCAACCCTTTGCCTGATACCATCACGTGGCAGACAACCTGGGTTCATGCCGCTAGCATGTTAGAGTGTATCACGCTGTTAGCGTGTCGGTGGGGATTCGGCACTCGCTCGCACAGCTCTCCGTGGCACGCCGAAAATTCCTCGAAAACAACCTGACATTGCTAGAAATGAATAGTGTTCTGAAGGCATCCCATCTGCACTCATTCAGCGGGTTGTCCCCCACATACTGGCTCAACCCAGGCCTAACCGCCCCGCTTGAATCAATGGCGGCTTTTCACTGTTATCACGCTCTTGGCTGGCCGGGTTGGACGAGCAGCGCCAAACATCAGAGTTTTCGTGGATCGAGAAGGCGATGTCCGGTTCGGAGGCGGTCTGAACTTGCTCTGAATGAGATGGGCACCAAAGGGTCGAAACGGGAATAGCTGATGTCCGGCGACGAATGGGTGAAGCCGACGTTACCGCTAAGCATTCGTCTCATCAGGGCGTGACTTTGAACGGACCTCTGGCCAATCACCTTGCTCGTTTTAGCGGCAACCAGATATTTTTACGTAAGCCGTTGCTCCAGAGCTCCGGACGGCTGGCAAGTTGGCCCAGCACTTGGTGATTTGGTGTTTCAGGTAGTTGTGTCTCGGGGAATTTAAGACACGAATCTGCCCGGTGATGACCTTTGGTGCTATGGTCGTTTTGCCGTCAGTGCGAGTTCTCATTATAACTTGCTTAATACCTTCTAACTAATTGTAAGTTTAGCTAGGTGTCTATGCCGAATATCGAGAAAGATGCGTTAGAGCTGCAGTCGGATCTCTTCCACCTGATCGGTGAATTTTGGGGCCGTGCAACTGGCGCTCTACCGGGGCAGTTCGCAACGGTTGAGACCTTTAGCAAGGAGCTCAAGAAAAACAGCCTCATGATCTCGCATCGGGCGGAGGACGCGTTGTCGTTTGCCGACACCGAGTTGAGGCAGTTCTATGCTAAGAATGGCGCGAAAATGTTCGAGACCGCACGTCGGCTCGGAGGTGCCAAGGTCGTTCTAGGCGGCTCATCGCGGTTCGGCCGTACCCAGTTGTCTGCGGTAAGTGGCTCGCTCCTATACGTTGACACGTCGCTGATTCCGGATCCCGTACTCCCCTGGTGACCTGAGACCGAAGTTTCCTCCAGTTATGGGTGGAGTCCGGTGTGGTTTTGATGCCCGAAACGGGTGGTGATGGCAAGCAGGGCTGGGGCATGCCCCAGCCCTGCTTGCGTCGCGGCCTTGGCGG
>Ga0209958_1001888_pt1 | contig 13665 bp, 12 predicted proteins | sample ThiBio_inoc_plan_FD_183942 | JGI IMG/M metagenome (GOLD analysis project Ga0209958, IMG submission 183942) | Wastewater bioreactor microbial communities from Cape Town, South Africa - Thiocy_inoc_plan (SPAdes) | ecosystem: Engineered > Bioremediation > Thiocyanate > Unclassified | place: South... | reverse complement strand
CCTCCGCCAGCGCGGCGTCGCCGCCGACGTTGCCGGGGAAGATCACCACCGGCAGGGTCGGCAGCCGATGCCACGGCGGCGTCTGCACCACCGTGACGCCGGGCAGGATCTGCCCCAGCACGCGCGATGCGGTGAGTGCGAGCCCGGTCGACAGCACGTCGTTGGAGGTGATGCCGCCCTTGCTGATGAGAAAGCCGAGCGTTTCCGGCAGCCGCTGCACCACGTCCATCAGCGTTGCGGAGACCGCTTCGCCGAAGGCGAGGCGCTCGGCGGTGCCAGCGAACTTGAGTTCGCTGCGGCTGGTGAAGACGACTGGCGTGAGGCCCTGTGCGTGGGCGTGGGCGATGCTCGCCGCCAGTTCCTCGACCACCGCGGCGCGGCCGGCCGGCAGGCGGGCGACGTCGAGCGGCAGGCCGATCACGCCGCGCTCTTTCAGCAGCTGCGTCAGCTGTGCCGTGGTTTTCGCCACGTGCGAGCCGACCACGACCGCGCCGGGCCGGCCGTCGCGCACCAGGGCGGCGAAGGATTCGGCGGCGACCGGCTGCGGCGGCAGCTTCGCCAGCGCGGTCAGCAGCGAAGCCGCACTGCGGAACAAGAGCCGTTTGCCTCCGGCTGCCGCCTTCAGCACGGCGTCGGCGAAGACGCGGTAGTCGTCCGGCGTTTCGCCGTCGACCGCGCCGACGGCGTTGTTCGCGAGCGAAGCGAGCCAGGCGCCGGCACGGCCGGCGCGCAGGTCGGCAAGCGTCAGGCGCGCCACATCTTTGGCCGCGATGCGGCCGCCGGTCTTCTCGGCGACGTAGTCGGGCAGGAACGCGGTCGTGTAGCCGAACACCGAGTCGCGCGCGAACTCGGTCGCGTGGGTCGGCACCGGCGTGCCGTCGACGATGAGGTAGTGGGTGCCGTCGCGCGTGATGCGTCCGCCCTCGAAGAAGCCGGGGGTCAGGAGCGTCGCGTCGAACGGTCCGAGGATCTCGTCCATGACGTCGGTCTCGACCGGATAGTGGCCGCGCAGGGTCGAATCCGAGCGCGACACGAACAGCACCGGCCCGGCGTAATCGGCGAGCGCGGCCTTGAGGTTGCCGCACACTTCGCGCGTGACGTCGGCGGCGCGCGCGGCGTCCATGCCGCGCGTGTTGGTCAGCACGAAGAACAGCGGCGCCGCGTCGGCCAGCGCCGTCTTCAGCGTGGCGACGTCCCAGCGCGTCAACAGCAGGCAGGAATGCACGGTCTGCGAGCCGGTGGGGTCGTCGTCGAGAACGATGATTTTCGGGTTCATGGTGTTGACCTTTCATGTCCGCGAATGCGCGGGCGCGCATTCGCGGAGAGCTTTCACGCCGCCGCCCACTCCAGCATTGCCAGCGCGCGCTCGTGCATCGCCTGCGCGTTCATGCCATTGAAGTCGAACAGCTGCTGCGGGCTGGCGGTGGTCTCGCCGCGCTTCCAGCAGAACACGTCGCGCTCGCGCGCCTGGCTGCGCAGCAAAACAGGCTCGAGCGGCGCCGATGGGCCGCCGGTGACGCCGATCAGCACGTCGCCGTGGAACATCGCGCGGAAGGCGTCGTCGCCCATGAAGCGGCCGTCGGGTTCGGACACGCTGTCCCACAGCACGTCGGTCGGGCGGTAGAGGCGGCGCGGGTTGACCACGGCGACGATGCGCGAGCCGATGCCGGCTTCGGCGAGCTTGTCGGCGGCGGCGAACACCGGCTGCAGCACCATGTCGCCGGTCACCGCGAACACCACGCTGTGCGAGCCCGGGCGTTCCTGCAGCACCATCGCGCCGTCGTCGATCGCCTGGCGGCTCTGCGCCATCGTGGCGTGGACCGGCAGCGGCGACTTCGACGCGGTGATGACGATGCCCTTGTTGTGCTGGCGCAAGGCCCAGTCGTAGCTCGCCTGGATCATGTTGGCGTCGACCGGGAACAGCGGATAGACGTTGCCGTTGCGCATCATCGCGGCGAAGTAGCTTTCGATCTCCGGGCGCTGGTGGGTCCAGCCATTGCGGCCCTGCTCCAGCGCGCCGGCGGTGAACAGGCACACCGTGGCGGGGGTGGCGCGGCGCAGTTCGGCCATCGCCTGCGTCACCGTCTGCCAGATCGGCAGACCGTTGATGGCGAAGGATTCGTAGCTGCACCACAGGCTGCGGCCGCCGAACAGCGACACGCCCACCGCGAGGCCGGCGCAGGCGTCCTCGTTGAGCGGCTCGTAGACCTGGCCGGATGGCCCTTGGAAATACAGGTCGTCGGCAGTCGGGTGACGGATCGTCAGCGCCTTGTTGATGTTGGCCATGCCCGAGGCTTCGTTGCCGTCGGCGTTGGTCACCACGAACAGCGGGTCGCGCTTGCCGACTTCGCCGACCACGTGGCCGAAGGCGGTGGTGGGGATGTGGTTCTCGCCGACCGCGAATTCGGTGAGCGGCAGGCCGTCGAGGCTGGGCAGCGCGCGCGCAGTTTCGGTCACCGCGACCTTGGCGGCAGGGCCGCCGCCGGCGTGGCGGAAGTTCTCGCGGGTCACTTTCCACGCCTGGATCGGCAGCGCGCGGCGCTGCAGTCCGGATTTCACGTCGTCGGAGTCGAGCGTGTGGTGGGCGTAGAGGTTGTGCGACTTGGCGCCGGTGGCGTGCACGCCCGCGCCTTTCAGCTGCTTGACGATGAGGCAGGCGCGGCGGCCGGACAGTGCGCTCTTCGCGGCAGTGTCGGCGGCTTTCAGGATCGCGCCGGTGAAGGCCATGCGCTGCTTGAAATCGAACGTCGTCGAGTCGGCGTACACCGGTGCGTCGGCGCCGCCGAAGTCGCGGGCGTCGACCAGGTGCACCTCGTCGAAGCCGTGGGCGCGCCAGTAGGCGGCCATGCGGCCGTTGTCCCACAGCGACACCATGCTGTGGTGCTCCTGCGAATAGCCGTTCCACACCAGCACCGGCAGGTAGTTGGTGACGTCGGGGTAGGCGGTAGCGAAGTGCTGGAACGCGCTCATGATGTAGGGCTCGCCCAGCCCGCCGTCGCCGATGGTGACCGGGAACAGCTTGTCGCGGTACAGGTAGGCGCCCGCCAATGCGAAGTGCTGGCCCTGGCCGAGCGGGCCGGCGGGTGCCAGCAGGCCGGGGATCGCGCCGGAGAGGTGGCCCAGCAGGCCGTGGCGCTCGCGGAAGCGCGTACGCATCTCTGAAACGGAATGGATGCCCATGTCCTCCAGCGAGGTGTCGAGGAACATCGCCGAATAGAAGCCGGGCGCGTGGTGGCCGACCTCGGTCACCATGTTGCGGTGGCCCAGGAGATGCAGCGCGGCGACCGCGTCGGCGCTGGAGGCGAAGCCGCCGGGGTGGCCGGACGACTTGCTGCCGGTGACCTGCAGGGTCAGGTAGCGCAGCGCGTCGGCGGCGAGCAGGGTCTGGTAGACCGATGCTTCGCTGGTGGCGTCGGGCAGCGCGGGCTGGCCGGGGCCCAGCAGCGGCGCGGCGCCCAGGCGGTCGATCTCGGGGAAGCTGTCGGCGAAATACTGGATGCCTTCGCAGAAGGCGGGCAAGGTTTCGGGGGTGGGCTGCATCTGGGCGCTCATGGTATGGCCTTTCACAATATGAAAATGTTTCGCGTCATGTGAAACGATGACCTATTGAAGCAGTAAATTGCATGAACTTTCACTATGCGTGATAAATTTTCACTTTATGAAAAACGCAAGCTCCTCCATACAAGTGCTCGACCGCGCCATGGCGCTGGTCGGCGTCCTTTCCCGCGCGCCGGGTCCGATCAGCCTGACCCGCCTGGCGGAACAGGCCGATCTGCACACCGCCAGCGCGCACCGCATCCTCGGCGCAATGATGGCGCATGGCCTGGTCGAGAAAACCGGCGCCGGCGAATACGACCTCGGCGTGCGTTGGCTCGAAGTGGGGAATCGCTTGCGCTCGCGTCTGAACATTAGGCAGGTGGCGATGCCGTTCATGCAGCAACTGGCCGAACTGACCGGCGAGACGGTCAACCTGATCGTGCGGCGCGGCGATGAGGCGGTCTACGTCGAACGCGTGTCGGGCGGGCAGACGCTGATCCAGGTGGTGCAGGTGGTCGGCGCGCACGCACCCCTGCACGTCACCGCCGTCGGCAAGATCTTCCTCGCCGAGGACAGCGCCAGCGGCGTGATGGGCTACGCCGAGCGCACCGGCCTGCCGGCCTACACGCCGAACACGCTGACCACGCTGGAGCGCCTCAAGGCCGAACTCGAAACCATACGCCGCGAGCAGCTGGCCCATGACCGCGAGGAAGCCGAGCTGGGCGTTGCCTGCATCGGCGCGCCGGTGCGCGATGCCGACGGCAAGCTGGTTGCCGGGCTGTCGATCTCGGCGCCGGCCGATCGCCACAAACCGGGCTGGGCCGAGGCGCTCAAGCAGGCGGCTGAGCGCAGTGGCGCGGCGCTGGGCTATCGCGGCGACGCCTGAGAACCCGGGCGGCAGCGCAAAACCCTTGCCGCGCGAGGTCTTTGTTGGCAATGTGGCGGCCATGACCGCCGACCCTGCACCTTTCGCCGCCACCCGCTACCAGTTCGCCGCCTGGCTGATGATGGCAGCCGGGCTGCTGCTCGTCCTGCAGCTCCACTTGCTGCCTGCGCTGCTGGCCGGCCTGCTGGTGGCGCAACTGGTGCATCTGCTGGCGCCGCGTTTTGTCATCGGCCGCCTCGACCACATCTGGGCCAAGGTGCTGGTGGTGTCGCTCATCACCCTGACCGTACTGGGCGCGCTGGGCGGATTGACGGCGGGGGTGATCCTGTATCTGCGCACCGAAGGCGGGCTCGCCGGGCTGCTGACGAAAATGGCCGAGATCATCGAAAATTCGCGCGAACTGCTGCCGCTGTGGGCGGCCGAGTGGCTGCCGCAGGGCGACGAGTCGGTGATCCGCGCGGGGCTGGTCGAATGGCTGCGCACCCATGCGCAGGATATCCGCAAGCTCAGCGGCGACGCCGGGCGCGGCCTGCTGCACTTCATCATCGGCCTGATCATCGGCAGCTTCGTGGCGCTGCGCGAAGCGCGTCCGCATCAGGCGCTGGCACCGCTGGCGCAGGCCATGTGCGAACGGGTGAACCGCCTGGGCGAGGCGTTTCGCCGGGTGGTGTTTGCGCAGATGCGCATCTCGGCGCTCAATGCGCTGCTGACCGCGGCTTACCTGCTGCTGGTGCTGCCGGCGTTCGGGGTGCATCTGCCCTTCACCAAAACCATGATCGTCGTCACCTTCGTCGTCGGCCTGCTGCCGGTGCTGGGCAACCTCATTTCCAATACGGTCATCGTCGTCATTTCGCTGTCGCATTCGCTGCACGTCGCGGCGGCTTCGCTGGCGTTCCTGGTCATCATCCACAAGCTCGAATATTTCGTGAATGCCCGTATCATCGGTGGGCAGATCCAGGCGCGCGCGTGGGAACTGCTGATCGCCATGCTGGTGATGGAGGCCGCCTTCGGCGTGCAGGGCGTCATCGCCGCGCCGATCATCTACGCGTATATCAAAAAAGAATTGTCCGACCGGGAGCTCATCTAATGTCCAACGACACCGAATCACTCGTCATCACCGCCAGCGGGGAAGACAAAATAGGCCTGGTGGAAGGTTTCACCCGCCGCATTTCGGACAGCGGCTGCAACATCGAGGAGTCGCGGATGGCCGCGCTGGGCGGGCGTTTCGCGCTGCTGATGCGCGTTTCGGGCAGCTGGGACGCGCTGGCCAAGCTGGAAGCGCGGCTTCCCGCCGTCGCCGAAGAGCTGGGCCTCTCACTCACCCAGCAGCGCACCCGCCCCACGCGTGCCGACAAGCCGCTGATTCCCTACACCGTCGAAGTCGCCGCGCTCGACCAGCCCGGCATCGTCAACAGCCTCGCCAACTTCTTCGCGCGGCTGCACATCAACATCGAAGCGCTCGACACCGAAACCTACCCCGCCCCGCACACCGGCGCGCCGATGTTCGCCGTCCACATGACGCTGGGCATCCCCGCCGACGCCCACATCGCCACCCTGCGCGGCGATTTTCTGGATTACTGCGACGACCAGAATCTGGATGCGACCTTCGAGCCGGTGCGGATGTGACGCAGCATGCGGCGGCAGCGCTGCCCGCCGTCCGCAACGCAGTTGCCTGATTATTCGCCTTCGCTGACGCCGAGTTCGCTGTAGAACAGCGACAGCGCATCGTCCTGCCGGTTGGTGAGCGGCAGGCCGCGCACCAGGGCCGCTTCCACGCGCGCGGCCTGCAAGGCGGGACGGTCGATGACGGCGGGATACAGGCGGCAGTGCTTTTCGAGCAGTTCGGCCTGGCGGCAGGCGCAGGCCTCGAACGCGCCGCGGGCGGCGGCATCGAGATGCGGCAGCAACAGCATCCAGGGCGCCTGCCAGGCATGGTAGTCGTGCACCAGCCGGGCGTGGGCGGCATCCATGCCGGCGGTGGCGATGAACAGCGGCGGGAAGGCGTCGGCCTCCAGCACGCGTCCGTGCAGGGCGTTGCCGCCTGGCAGCGTGTGCAGCCCCAGCCCGGCACCGTCGTCCGAGCGGCGGAACCACTGCGCCACGCCGCTGGCGAGACTGTTCACATAGCGCGTCAGGTAGCCGCCGGCGGATCCGTCGAGACCGGCAATCGCCGCGCTCCGGAAATGTTCCTTCGCAGCCATGCCGGCGCGCCAGTCGAGCGGCGGCCTAGTGTCGGTTTCGCTGTCGGTGCACACGCTGTGCAGCAGCGCCAGCGGCTGGTCGCGGCGGTCGAGCAGCCAGAGCTCGAATTGATCGCGGAAGGCGAACGGCACCGCGCGATGCGCCTTGAGCAGGTGCTCGTAGATCACCGCGCCCATGTCTTCGAGCCGCCTGAAATCGTCCGACGGGTACAGCGGCCCGCGCTTCAGCCCCGTTTCCGCCGACCAGTGGCCGTAGCGGATGTCGGAAATCTGCGCCCGCCGTCCGGCGCGCCCCAGGTCGTCGAGCAGCGCATCGTTGGCGACATAGATGTCCCACTCGATGCCGTCGGTGGTGACCGCCTCGGCCGAGCGGTAGCGAATGACGTGCACTGCCCCGCGAAACGGGTTGAGCAGGCGCTGGGCGTAGCATTCGATCTGCATGAAAGCGGACTCTACATCAGCTGCCGGCACGCTGGGCCGTCCCGCGGATCATGGCCTGGTCTGGCCGGACGACGCGTCGTTTCCGCTCGCGCTCATCCAGGCAAACAGCGATGCGCGCATCGCCTCTTCCACCGGCATGTCGATCGGCTGCACCCAGCCGCGCGGCACGAAAACCGTGTAGCCGCCGATCATGTAGCCCATCGGCAGATAAACCGCCACGCGGTCGCCCTGCAGGAAACCGCCAGGCAGGTCATCGACGCGCTGGCGCGTGAGCAGTCCCACCAGTTCGAGATCCTGCCCCGGTATCCTGAGCGCCACCACCATTTGCTGGCTGGCCGGGCTGCGGCGCGGTGAAAAATAATCGGCAAAATCCTTCAGCGAAGAATAGATGCTCTTGACCACCGGCAGGTTGGTGAAGGGCAGTTCCACCAGCGACAGCAGCTTGCCCGCGCCGCGTTGCGACACCAGAAAACCGAGCAGGAAAATACCGCTGATACCCAGCAGCAAGCCCATCCCCGGCACGTAGAATTCGCCGATGAAGGGCCGGATCAATTGCATGGCCAGCGTCTCGGTCCAGCGCAGGAAAACATAAAGCAGATAGATGGTCAGCCCGAGCGGCAGGGCGGTGATCAGGCCGCGAAAAAAATATTGATAGAGGTGCTTGGTCAATTCTGGACTCCGCAAGTGTTGCCGAAACCGGGCTGCCCGTTGTCACTAGCATAATAGCGGGGCGTTGTTAGAATTCCCGCACGTGTTCATTCTCCGGAGAACCCCCATGAAAGCCCCTGCCCTGATCGCCCTTGCCTTGCCCGTGCTGCTTGCCGGTTGTGCCAGCGGCCCCAGCGCCGAAGAACAGGCCGCCATGGCGGCAGACGCGCGCAAGGCCGCCGCCGCGCTGACGCAGAAGCTCGGCGGCGAACTGAAAACGGCGATCGGCGAAAAGGGCGCGGAGGGGGCGATCGGCGTATGCAAGGAGCGTGCACCGCAGATCGCCGCCGAGGTATCGAAACAGTTCGGCCTGCAGATCACGCGCGTCAGTCCGAAAAACCGCAATCCGGCCGCCGTGCCCGACGCGTGGGAGGCCGAAGCCCAGGCCGGGCTGGAAAAACGGCTGGCCGCGGGGGAAAAGCCCGAGACGCTCGACACCTGGCAAATCGTCGCCACGCCGACCGGCAAGCAGTTCCGCTACGCCAAGGCGCTGCCGGTGCTGCCGTTGTGCCTGACCTGCCACGGCGACCCGGCCGCGATTCCCGCTGGCGTGAAAGCGCGCCTTGCCGCAGATTACCCGCTCGACAAGGCCACGGGCTATGCCCCCGGCATGGTGCGCGGCATCGTCTCGATCAAGCGCCCGCTGTAAACCGGCCGGCAAAATTTGCGTGAACGGGCTTCAGTCCTGCGCGGTGGCGCCGATAATTATGCTGATGCGCCCAAGCTTGTTGTGGAGGAATGTAGCGTGCTGAATCGTCTTGTCGGAATGTGGTCGGGGGGCCGGGATAATGCAACGCCGCCGCCGCAGGGTGCCGTGCCGTCCGCACCGGAGTCGGCAGCCAGGCCGGTGGCCAAAGCGCCTTCGGTGATGCGTCGCGAGGCCATGCTGGGCCGCGACCAGAAGGTGGCGGCTTACACCTTCATGTTGCGCCGCGCGCCGGATGACCAGCGCGATATGGCTCTGCCCGACATGCAGCGGCTCTACGACGAAACCTTGCTCGGCAACCTGCAGCGCATGGATATCGCGCGCCTGCTGGGGCAACGCCTGGCATTTGTGCCGGTTGTGCCGGCCAGCCTGTCGCTTCCGCTGATCGATACCTGGCCCGCTGCCGGCACGGTGTGGGTTCTGAAGATCGACAGCCAGACCCCGATCGACGATTCCCTGCTTGCCCGGCTGGCCGAGCTGAAGGCGCGCGGATTCGGTTTCGCCCTGCATGCCGACATGGCGGTGGGGGCCGGGCGGCATGCGCTGTTGCAGCTTGCGGATTATGTGCTGATGGACGTCGGCAGCGAGGACATTCCCGCCATCACCGCGCAAATGGCAGCGGTGTCCAAGGTGGCGGCCGGAAAACGCTTTGTGGCGACCGAGGTGCAAACGCTGGAAGCGTTCCACATGTGCCACAAGCTGCAGTTCGCCCTGTTCATGGGGCCTTTCATCACCCGCCGCGAAACGCTCGACACCCCGGTCATGGGGCCGTCCCGCGCCAAGGTGCTGGACCTGATGAACCGGGTGCGCACCGGCGCCGAGCAGCCTGAACTGGCCGGGCACTTCCGCCAGGATCCGGCGTTGTCGGTGCGTCTGCTGCGCTACGTCAACTCCCCCGGCATGGGCTTGATGAGCAAAATCGGCGGCATCGAGCAGGCGCTGATGGTGATGGGACAGGACAAGCTCTATCGCTGGCTGACGCTGATCCTGTTTACCGGCGGCCAGACCCAGGAACTCGATCAGGCGGTGCTGGAGAATGCCCTGGTGCGCGGCCGGGTGGCCGAGCAGCTGGCCGGGCGCGCGCTGTTCGCCAAGGCGCGCGACGAGATTTTCGTCGCCGGGCTGTTTTCGCTGCTCGACGTGGTGATGCGCATGCCGATGGAGCAGGTGTTGAAGCAGATCAGCCTGCCCGCCGAAATCACCGAGGCCATCGTCTCGCAACGCGGGCCGTATGCGCCCTATCTGGCGCTGGCGATCGCCTGCGAGCAGGACGACCAGAGCAGTCTCGATGCCCTGGCCGGGCAGATCGGCCGCGACGTGGCCGACATCAACGCCGTGCACATGGATGCGCTGCTGTGGGCGCAACAGCTGTCCGCCGACGTATGAGCTGAACATGATGGCCGTTTCCGGCGCCGCCACCGCGTGGTGTGTCTACATGCTGCGTTGCGCCGACGGCTCGCTCTACACCGGCATCACCACCGACCTTGCGCGCCGCGTCGCCGAACACAACGGCGCCGGCGGGGCGGGCGCGCGCTACACCCGCAGCCGCCGTCCGGTGCAGCTGGTCTATGCCGAAGCCGCCGCCAACCGCGCCGAGGCGACGCGGCGCGAAGCGGCGATCAAGCAGCTGGATCGCGCGGGCAAGCTGGCGCTGTGCGCGCCGAGCGTGTAAGCCCTCCCGCCCGTTTCAGGTGCCGTTGAGGCCGTTCAGGCGTGCGTTGAGTTGCGGAATGGCCGCCTCCATCGCGCGTCGCCCGGCGTCGATGGCGACGTCGGCACGGTGAAATTCCATCAGGCCCAGGTTCGCGAGCAGCGGCGTCACCATCACGTCCGCCGGATCGCCGGCCAGCCGGCTGCGGGTAATCAGCACCTGCATGATGTTGATGCTGCTCGCCAGCACGTCGAGCATGGCCGGCGGTCTGGGGCCGTTGCCGGAATTCAGGCCGAGCTGCGACATGCCGGTCTGGATGCGCGCCATCACGCTGTCGGTCAGGTTTTCGGGATTGGCCGGGGCGCGCTTGCGCGCTGCGGCGGGCTTGGGCTTGAGGTGGCGACCCAGCAGGTCGGCGTTCAGATCCACCGCAATCACCAGGTCGGCCCCCATCGCCCGGCACAGCGACACCGGCACTGGATTGACCAGGCCGCCGTCGACCAGCCAGCTGCCGTCGCGCTGCGCCGGGGTGAACAGTCCGGGCAGCGCGATCGAGGCGCGCACCGCGTCCGACACCCCGCCCTCGCGCAGCCACACTTCGCGGCCGCGCTGCAGGTCGGTGGCGACGGCGCCGAACGGGCGCGCCAGTTCGCGGATGTCGCGATCGACGAAGTGGCTGCGGAAGAATTCGATCAGCTTGTCGCCCTTGATCAGCCCGCCGCCGAGCGAAAAGTCGAGAAAGCTCACCACGGTCTGTACGCGCAGGCTGCGCACCCAGGCCTCCAGCCGGTCGAGTTCGCCGCCCACGTAGGCGGCGCCCACCAGCGCGCCGATCGAGGTGCCGCAGACCAGATCGGGCTCGATGCCTGCGTCAGCCAGCGCGCGGATGGCGCCGATGTGCGCCCAGCCGCGCGCCGAGCCGCCGCCGAGGGCGAGGCCGATGCGCGGGCTCATTTCAGCGCCGCCGCCCGCGGCACCACCAGCCGCACATAATCCAGCGCCTCGTAATTGCGGATTTGCGCCGGCCCCGACGGTGCCACATCGACATAGTCGGGAAAGGCCTCCGGCGCCACGCCGCGCCAGCCGGCGTAGGTTTCGCACACATGTAGCGGGATGCCTTCGTCGCGTACTAGGCTCTCGGCCAGTTGGTGCGCCGCCGCGTTGCCCTCGCGTTGCGCGGCTTGCAGCGCGAACATTTCCTGTCCGTGGGCCACCAGCGCCATCGGCATGCCGGGAAAGCGCGCCTTCAGCCGCTGCGCGGCGCGCTTGACCCAGGGCAGCGCATGGTCGAGCGCCTGCGGGTCGCGGTCGACGATTTCGAACACCACCCCGGGCGGCGCCGCGCCACGCGCCAGCAGGGCATCGAGGCTTGCCGCCGAGACGGCGGGAAGCCAGGCCAGGATGGCCAGGGCAGACAGCAGAAAACGCAGCATTCAGGATCCTTTCCCATGGGGTCGAACAGGCAGCCGGCGCCGGCAGGCGCGGCCCGCCCATTGTCGGCCAGCTGCGCCGAAAAATGTAGCCGGATGAGGGCTGGCCGCGCCCATGCAGCGCGGTTCAATCCGCTTCGCGCTCGGGGCTGCAGCACTGGACCTGGCTGGCCGCGGGCGGCTGGCTCAGGATGGCGCCGGTGACCGGATTGGGGCGGAATACGGTGCAGCCCTTGAGGCCGAGCGCGTGCGCCTGGCGGTAGAGATCCTCGAAACGCTCGAACGGGGTGTCGGCGGCGACGTTGATGGTCTTGGAGATCGCGTTGTCGACAAAAGGCTGCAACGCGGCCTGCATCTGCAGGTGGGCGAGCGGGTCGATCCGGTGCGCCTCGACCAGGGCCGGCGGGGTGCCGGCCCCGCCCTGCTGCTGCCACAGCTGGCAGGCGTAGTCGACCACGCGATGGGTGCGATAGGCGCCGTCGCCTGCCAGCACGCGGCGCTCGGCCGCGGCCGCGAAAACCGGCTCGATGCCGCTGGAAAGGTTGTTGGCCAGCAGGCTGATGGTGCCGGCCGGGGCGATCGCCAGCAGATGGCTGTTGCGGATGCCGTGCGCGGCGATGGCGGCGCGAATATCGGCCGGCAGGCGGCTGGCGAAGCCGCTGGCCAGAAACGGCCCGGCGTCGAATTCCGGGAAGGCGCCCTTCTCGCGCGCCAGCTCGATCGATGCGCGGTAGGCGGCATCGCGGACCGTCTGCATCGCGTGCGCCGCCAGTGTGCGTGCAGCCTCGCTGCCGTAATCGAGGCCGAGCAGCACCAGCGCATCGGCCAGCCCGGTGATGCCCAGCCCGATGCGCCGCTTGAGATGCGCCTCCCGGGCCTGCGCCGGCAGCGGATAGCGCGAAACCTCGATGACGTCGTCGAGAAAGCGCACCGCGAGCCGGGCTGCGGCGGCCAGCGCGTCGAGGTCGAGCCGGGCCTCGGCGGCGAACGGCGACACCACGAACGCCGCGAGATTGAGCGAGCCGAGGTCGCAGGCGCCGTAGGGCGGCAGCGGAATTTCGCCGCAGGGATTGGTGGCGGTGAGCGTTTCGCGGTCGGCCAGCGTGTTGTCGCGGTTGATGACGTCGACGAACAGCACGCCCGGTTCGGCGGTGTCGTAGGCCGCGCGCAGGATGCGCTGCCACAGTTCGCGCGCCCTCAGCGTGCGCGCGTTCGCGAGGCCGGGAAACACCAGCGGCCAGTCGCGGTCGTCCGCTACCGCAGCCATGAAGGCGTCGCTGACCTGCACCGACAGGTTGAAGTGCCGCAGCACCGCGGGGTCGCGCTTGGCATCGACGAAGGTTTCGATGTCCGGATGGTCGCAGCGCAGCGTCGCCATCATCGCGCCGCGCCGCGCGCCGGTCGACAGCATGGTGGCGCACATGGCATCCCAGATGCGCATGAACGACACCGGCCCGGAGGCGATGCTGCCGGTGGCGGCAGCCGCCATGCCGGCCGGGCGCAGGGTGGAAAAATCGTAGCCCACGCCGCCGCCGTGCTGCATGGTGAGCGCGCCTTCCTTCAGCGCCTCGAAAATGCTCACCAGATCGTCGGCGATCCCGCCCATGACGAAGCAGTTGAGCAGCGTCACCCGGTGGCCGGTGCCGGCGCCGGCGAGAATGCGCCCGCCGGGGAGGAAGCGGAAATTCTCCAGCAGCGCGAGAAAGCGCTCGGCCCAGGCCTCGCGCCCCCGGCTTTCCGCCACCGCCACCGCCACCGCCACGCGCTGCCAGCTGGCGCGGATGCCGGCTTCGCCCGGCGCGCGATAGCGGGTCTCCCAGATATGGCGGGAGATATCCATGCTGAAAGGGTCGGGCGTGCTCATGCGGCGATGGAAGCGGCGTTTGAGGCATTATCTGCGTACGTTCGTCTATTGAGCATAGCCGCTTTGCCCCTTCCCATGATGGTTTCGTCCCACCCCTATTCCGCGCTGACGCCAGACTGCGCGCTCGATGCGCTCGACAGCACCGGCTTGCGCGCGGATGGCCGCCTGCTGGCCTTGAACAGCTACGAGAACCGCGTCTACCAGATGGGCGTCGAGGATGCCGCCCCGGTGGTGGTCAAGT
>Ga0209958_1001887_pt1 | contig 13678 bp, 8 predicted proteins | sample ThiBio_inoc_plan_FD_183942 | JGI IMG/M metagenome (GOLD analysis project Ga0209958, IMG submission 183942) | Wastewater bioreactor microbial communities from Cape Town, South Africa - Thiocy_inoc_plan (SPAdes) | ecosystem: Engineered > Bioremediation > Thiocyanate > Unclassified | place: South... | reverse complement strand
TCCTGCCTGTGGCATCCCCCTCGGATGCGGATCGTCCCAGGGGACGGGCGTTCTTTGACAACTCGGATCGATCAGGAGCCGCCGGGATCGGGCGGCCCGGAGGGCGATGCCACAGGCAGGAAGAGTCCGCTTGACGTCCCCTCTCCCGCCGGGAGAGGGTGGCCCGAAGGGCCGGGTAAGGGTCGTCGGGGCGCGGAGGGCATGTCGGACGCGCAAGGACCGAGCAGCCTGATGACAAGCATCCTTCTCCCACGAGGGTGCTGCGTCGAAGACACTCGGGATGAAAGCGATGAACGGCCTTCCCCCCTGGCGGGGGAAGGTGGCCCGGAGGGCCGGATGAGGGGGAGGAAGTGCCGGACGGCCGCCGGAATCCCGGGCCGGTCGGGCGGGCTTTCGAATCCCGACGAGCCTCGCGCTTCGCGCCCCCCTCATCTGACGCCTTCGGCGTCTGTCTTCCCCCGCGAGGGGGGAAGACCGTCTTCGACCCCCATCGGCATGCTTTCGACGGAGTACCTCAAGGGGAGAAGGATGCTTGGCGTGGGCCGGCACGGAGATCGCGAGACCGTCATGCTCTCCGAACTCCGGCGACCCTCACCCGCCGTTGCGCGGCACCCTCTCCCGGCGGGAGAGGGGACGACCCCGGGCGGCTCAATCTCATGCCAAACAGCATCGCCCCCCGCGCCACCTTCCCCGCCCGGCACCTCGCGCCGATCGGCGGCGGGATCAGGCGAGATCGCTTCCGGGATGAAGTCGAAAACGACGATCAAACCCAAGTTTCATTCAATTGCAAAATCTTACCCCACAAACACTTGCGCCTTAATCCAAGGAAGCCGGCTTCCCCCGAAGGAAGCCAATCTCGGAAGGGGCTGAAACGCGGACCTTCGTCGGAGAGTATATGGATGCGTCCCCACCGGGCGGGGGCGGACGGGGAGGCGAGCGATGCGGCTGCGAGACCTCGGGTTCCTCTGCGTGTTGGTCGGTGCCGCGCTGGCGATGGGGAGGGGCGTCATCCGGTCGGCGTCGCCGACGCGGGGGCCGGTCGCGACGGTCGGGGCGCGGCCGGAAGTCTCGGCCCGGGTGGACCAGGCCCTCCGGGAAGGCTGGAAGGCGAAGGGGGTCGCCCCCGCGCCGGCGACCCCCGACCTGGCGGTGATGCGCCGGCTGAACCTCGCGCTGGCCGGCACCGTGCCGTCGCTGGAGGAGATCCGCCGGTTCGAAGCCATGCCCGCCGAGGGCCGGGTCGGCGCCTGGGCCGACGAGCTGCTGCGCGACCGCCGCACGGCCGACTACCTCGCCGAGCGGTTCGCGAGGGCGTTCGTGGGCGTGGAGGACGGGCCGTTCATCGTCTTCCGGAGGCGGCGGTTCGTCGCCTGGCTGAGCGACGCCCTGATGGAGAACCGGCCCTACCCGGAGATCGTCCGCGAACTCATCGCCGGACGCGGCATCTGGACCGACCGGCCGGCCGTCAACTTCGTCTCCGTCACCCGCGACGAGATGACCGAGCGGCCCGACCCCGAGCGCCTCGCCGCGCGGGTCTCGCGGGCGTTCCTCGGGGCCCGCATCGACTGCGCCCAGTGCCACGACCACCCGTTCCAGCCCTGGAAGCAGGACGACTTCCGCGGCCTCGCCGCGTTCTTCGGCGGCGTCCGGTCCAACCTCCGCGGGGTCTCCGACGGCGAGGACGATTATCATCCCCTGGACCGCAAGACGAAGGAGCCCCGGACGATCGCCCCGGCCGTGCCGTCGCACCCGGAGCTGCTCCCGGCCGCCGGGCCCCCGCGCGAGCGGCTGGCGGCGTGGGTCGTCGACCCGCGCAACCCGCACTTCGGCCGGGCCGTCGCCAACCGGGCCTGGGCCCTCCTCTTCGGCCGCCCGCTCGTCGACCCCGTCGACGACGTCCCGTCCCTCGCCGAGCCGCCGAAGGCCCTGGACCTGCTGGCCGCCGACTTCGTCGAGCACGGCGGCGACCTCCGCCGCCTGCTCCGCGCGATCGCCGCGACGGAGGCCTTCCGGCTCGACTCGGCGGACCTCCCCGACGAGGCGGCGTCGCCCGAGGACGAGACCTGGGCCGCGTTCCCCATGACCCGGCTCCGGCCCGAGCAGGTGGCCGGCGGCCTGTCGCAATCGGCCTCGCTGGCGACGCTCGGCCCGCGCTCGTTCTGGCTCGCCCGGCTCGTCACCTACACCGAGGGGAACGACTTCGTCCGCCGCTACGGCGACGTCGGCGAGGACGAGTTCGCCCCCCGCGGCGGCACCCTCCCCCAGCGCCTGCTCCTCATGAACGGCGAGCTGGTCGAGAAGCGGACCAAGGGGGAGATGGGGAACGCCTCCAGCCGGCTCGCCAAGCTCGCCCCGGACGACGAGACGCTGGTGGAGCTGGCCTACCTGTGCGTCCTCACCCGACGGCCGACGCCCGAGGAGGCCGCCCACTTCACGCCCCGGTTCCGCGACGTCCGCGGCGACGCCCGCGTCGACCTGGCCTCCGACCTGCTCTGGACGCTTCTCAACTCGGCCGAGTTCTCCTGGAACCACTGAGGACGCCCCCATGCGCATCGATCGTCGCGGCTTCCTCTCGCTGGGCGTCGGCGCCGGCCTGGGCTGGCTCACCCCCGCGGCCCAGATCCTGGCGCGACAGGCGGAGAAGGCCGACGGCCCGCCGTCCTCCCTCATCCTCCTGTGGCTGGCCGGCGGCCCCAGCCAGCTCGAAACCTTCGACCCCCACCCCGATTCCGCCTCCGCCGGCGGGACGCGGGCCGTCGAGACCGCCGCGAAGGGCGTCCGGCTGGCCTCGGGGTTCGAGCGGCTGGCGGGCGAGATGGGCTCGGTCGCCCTCGTCCGGTCGATGACCAGCAAGGAGGGGGACCACGAGCGCGGGACCTATATGTTGAAGACGGGGTATCGCCCCGACCCCACGGTCGTCCACCCGTCCATCGGGGCGATCTGCTGCCACGAGCTGCCCGTCGGCCCCGCCGACATCCCCCGCCACGTCTCGATCCTCGCCGGCCAGTGGCCCGGCCGCGGCGGGTTCCTCGGCGGCGAGTACGACGCCTTCCAGGCCGACGACCCGAAGGGGAAGCTCCCGGACGTCTCGGCCTTCGTCCCCTCCGAACGCGACGCCCGCCGCGCCCTGGACCTGGACGTCGTCGACCGCGCCTTCGCCCACGGCCGATCGGCGCGGGTCGAGGCGACGCTGCACCGCAAGGCGGTGGCCTCGGCGCGGGCGATGATGACGTCGGAACAGCTCAAGGCGTTCGACGTCGGCCAGGAGTCGGCCGAGACCCGGGCCGAGTACGGCGACTCCCCGTTCGGCCGCGGCTGCCTGGCGGCTCGCCGGCTCATCGAGGTCGGCGTCCGGTGCGTGGAGGTGACGCTGGACGGCTGGGATTCGCACGTCAACAACCATGAGGTCCACCGCCGGCTGGTCGGCGTGCTCGACCCGGCGTTCTCGGCCCTGCTCCGCGACCTGCGCCGTCGCGACCTGCTGGACCGGACGGTGGTCCTCTGCTGCGGCGAGTTCGGCCGGACGCCCCGGATCAACCCCTTCGGGGGCCGCGACCACTGGACCAACGGCTTCAGCCTGGCGCTGGCCGGCGGCGGCCTCAACGCCGGGCTCGCGCTGGGCGAGACCGACCCCGAGGGCGTCAAGGACCCGGCCCGCCCCGTCCCGGTCCAGGACGTCCACGCCACGGTCCTGTCGGCCCTGGGCCTCGACCCCGCGCGGGAGAACGTCGCCCCCGTCACCGGCCGGCCGATCAAGCTGAGCGAGGGCCGGCCGATCCGCGAGCTTCTGGGCTGAGGCGGCCGGGCCTCAAAGGCCGTCCGGGTTGCGGCCGCGGGGCTTCTGGATGTCCAGGATCATCTTGCCGCGGCGGAAGATGGAGACCGTGCCCGTGGACTGGGAGACGCAGACCGAGAGGGCGTCGGTGGTGACGGTGATCGCCGCGCCGGCCTCGTGGCGGGTCCCCAGGCCCTGGGGGAGCGCCTCCTCCAGCTTGGCCCGCGGGGCCAGGTAGCGGGCCGCGCAGAGGACCACGCCGTCGCCGCGGACGACGTAGGCTCCGTCGATGGCCGAGAACTCCTTGATGGTCTCCTCCAGCCGGGGGTCGAGGATGTTCCGCTCCTCCTCCGGGTAGCCGTGGAAGGGGTTGAACACCAGTTGATGGCTCTGGGCCAGGACGCTCTCGCAGTCGCCGACGACGAACAGCGCCCCTACGGGCCGGCCCTCGCGGCCCTCGACGCCCAGCTCGCCGGCGACGTTGAGGACCCGCTCGAAGACGGCCGGGCTGACGTCCGGGGGGAGCGGGTCGGCGGCGCCGGCGGCGAACATCTCGATCTCGGTCCCCATGTCCAGGACCATGATCGTGTCCATCGAGCCCGAGCGGTCGACGCCCGTCAGGCAGAGGAGCCGGTCGCCGGCGTGGACCAGGCCCTCGGCCGCGGCCACCAGGGTCGCCACCTTCACCTGCCCGGCGCGGGTCATGGCGATGTCCGGGAGCTGGACGACGCGGCAGAGGTCCTTCAGCTCCTCCGGGGCGGTGAAGTCGCAGCGGCGCGAGACGAGGATGATCCGGAAGTTCACGTCGTCGATCAGCGACTTCAGCTCGGCGTCCTGCTCGACCACGTCGGCGTGGAGCAGCACCACCCGCGCGCCGACCTCTCGGGCGATGGCGTGGGCGTGTCGGACCATGCTGCGGGTGAGCATCTTCATGGGGGACGTCGGCTCGTCGGGGTTCGGGTCAAGGTCGGGGCGCGGGGGGCGAGAACTCGACGGCCACGCCGAGGACGCCCAGGTCGTCGAACGCGGTCGGGTCGCGGGCGTCCCCCGTCTGCTCCAGGCGGAGGACGTGCGGGCCGGGCCGCAGGGCGTCGGCCGGGACGGGGATGCGGATCCGCCGGGGCGTCTCGTTGGCGTCGTCGATGTAGCGGTTGATGTAGTCGATCCGCCGGCCGTCGATCGCGACATAGGTCTTCAACTCGCCGCGGCGCACCTGGTCGGAGAACATCAGCCCGGTCGCCTCGCCCACGACCCCGACGACGTCCAGGACGATCGACGCGGGGCCGACGCCCGGGGCTTCCGCCGGGACGTCGAAGGCCCGTTCGAGCACGCCCCCCTCGTCCATCGGCGGGTCGAGCGCCGGGGAGGTCCCGGAGATCTCGTCCCCCAGGTGGTGCGAGCAGGGGTCGATCACCAGGCGGACCCCCGGCTCCAGGACGCGGAGCCGCGCCAGTCGATCGCGGGGGATCGTCAGCGCGCCGGCGTAGGGGGTCTCCAGGGTCAGGGCCTCGTCGGTGAGGGCGGAGACGGCCCCCTCGGCGAAGTCGGGCTCCTCTCCGGCCCCGTCGCCCGCGTCCCACTCGACCCGCGCGAGGGCGCCCGAGACGGGCGATCCGGCGGCGGGGTCGCGGCGGAAGCGGAGCCCGGCGAGGTCCTTCCAGGCGATCGCGACCGGGCGGTCGTCCACAGTCATCGCGACGCGGTCGCGGTCGCCGCGGAGGACCGTCCCGAAGAGCTGGTCGCCGACCACCAGCCGGGCCTCGTCCTGGGTGGGATCCACCTCCAGGCCGGGGGGGGCCGACGCGAACCGGGCGACCTGCACCGCGCCGACGAGCCCGGCCGGGCCGTCGTCCCCTTCGCCCTCGACCGCGACCCGGATCGATTCGAGCGGCCCCTCGGGCCCGACGCCGTGGGCCAGGTCCTTGCCGTCGACCGCGATCTCCGTGCGGCGGTCGTCGAACCGGACGGTCGCGCGGCGCCAGGCGTCGGCGCGGGCCAGGCGCTGGACCACCAGGGTCGGCCCGTCGGGCGACTCCACGGCCAGGCTCTCCTCGGCCCAGCCCAGCAGCACCCGCACGACGGCCGGCCCGCCGGGGGCACGGAACGTCAGGGCCAGGGTCCACGACCGGCCGGGGTGGACCCGGCCGTCGTCGCGGAAGCTCAGGTCGACGCGGCCGGCCTCGACGGGCTCCTCGAACCGGCGCTCGATCGACGACCCGCCGGGCGGCAGGAGCACGGCCGTCTCGCCCCCCTCGACCGCCGCGCGGGGCCCGCCGACGACGGCCCAGGCCGGGTCGATCGCGTCGAAGTCGTCGGCCAGGATCCGGACCTCTCCCGGCCGCTGCACCAGCGACTGCACGCCCGGCCTCCGCACGACGACCGGCGCGGCCTGCCAGGGGACCGCCAGCGTGACCGAGCCCTCGGCGATCGCCGCCAGCGCGCCGGAGACCCTCCCGGACTCGCCCATCGCGGCCCGGAACATCGGCGGGACCGCCGCGCCGGCCGCGGGCGGCGGCGCGAACTCCACCACGGCCCCGGGCGTCGCCCGCAGGGTCCCGCCCGCCGCCGGCTCGAACAGAAGCCCCGCCGACGGGTCGAGCCGCAGCCGCCCCTCGACCACCGGCCCCCCCGGGCGAGCCAGCCGGTCCGGGCCGGGCGACTCCCCGCGCGCGCCGTCCGGCGCCGCGGCCCCGAGGGTCAGGGCGACGATCAGGGCGAGGCCGGGCCGGGTCGGCGGATGGACTCTCATGCCCTGATTGTACGACCCCCGTTTCGCGCCCGACAAGCGGACGCCGGAGCCCCGTCGCCTCGCGGCCCGCGCGGGGGTACGCTGGCGTCGCGGCGGCCCCGCCCGGTCGCCCCAGGCCGACCCATCCCCCAAGGAGCCTCCCCCATGATCCGCCCCCCCGACGGCCGACGCCCGGCCCCGTCGATCGCCCTCTCGGCCCTGGCCCTGGCCCTGGCCTCCTCCACCTTCACGCACCCCGCGCCGGCCCGCGGCGGAGAGACCATGCAGCCCGCCAAGCCCCTCCGGATCATCGTCTTCGGCGCCCACCCCGACGACTGCGAGCTGACCGCCGGCGGCACCGCCGCCCGCTGGGTCGACGCCGGCCACGCGGTCAAGTTCGTCAGCCTGACCAACGGCGACATCGGCCATCACGAGATGTCCGGCGGCCCGCTCGCCCGCCGTCGCCGCGAGGAATCCGTCCGCGCCGCGAAGATCCTGGGCGTCGAATCCCAGACGCTCGACAACCACGACGGCGAGCTGATGCCCACGCTGGAGAACCGCAAGGCCGTCGCCCGCGCGATCCGCTCGTGGAACGCCGACGTCGTCATCGCCCCGAGGCCCAACGACTACCACCCCGACCACCGCTACACCGGCGTCCTGGTGCAGGACACCGCCTACATGGTGGCCGTCCCCAACTTCTGCCCGGACACGCCGGCGCTGAAGACCAACCCCGTCTTCCTCTACGTCGCCGACCGCTTCCAGCAGCCCAACCCGTTCCGGGCCGACGTCGTCGTCCCCATCGACCCGGTGCTGGACCGCAAGGTCGACGCCCTCGCCGAGATGGACTCCCAGTTCTTCGAATGGCTCCCCTGGATCGAGGGCTATCTCGACGAGGTCCCCAAGGACCCCGCCGCGCGCAAGGCGTGGTTCCGGGAGCAGGTGCTGAAGCGCTACGGGTCCTCCGCCGACCGCTTCCGCGACAAGCTCGCGGAACTCCTCGGCCCCGATCGCGGCGGGGCCGTGCGGGCGGCCGAGGCGTTCCAGGTCTGCGAGTACGGCCGCCAGCCCGACCGGGCCGAGCTGCTGCGGATCTTCCCCTTCTTCGGCGAGGCCGCCGCGACCCGATGAGCGGCCGGCGTCAGCGCCGGGCCTCGTTCAGGGCGAGGACCAGTTCCGCGGGCGCGATCCCGCGGAGCCGGGCCGCCTGGTCCAGCGTCGTCCGTCGGCCGAGCGTCCGGCGCAGGGCCGGCCGCCGCAGGCCGTCCATGCCGAACCGGTCGAACACCGCCGCGGTCTCGGGGAACCAGTCCAGGACGTCGGCCGGATGATGCCCGCCGACGATCCGCTCGGGAGCGGAGCCGGGGCCGGGGTCGCCGGCCTCGCGGGCCCCGCGGATCATCAGCGACGCCAGCCCCGCCCCCCACCACGCCAGCCCGGCGACCTCCATCGTCCCGCTCAGGCCGATGACCGCATAGGGGGCCGCCGACCAGTCCGTCAGCGTCTGCGAGGCCACGCGGAGGAAGCAGCCGGCGTTCACCAGCAAGAACGGGCCCCACAGCCCGCTGATCTTCCGCGGGTCCACGCCGTTGAGCGTCGGCACGACCTTCGCCGCGAACCCCATGATCATCAGGCTGACGAACCCCACCGTGACGGCGTGGCGGATCGCCCCGTAGTACGCATGGCTGAACGGCAGCCCGCTGGCCGCCGCATGCGCCGGCATCAGCAGGAGCATCGCGATCGAGACGGCGAGCCAGATGTAGGCCGCCCTCACGAACTTCCCCACGCGATCCGGCTCGGGGAACGGCCGCCACGGCCGCCAGGGGAGGACCACCAGCGCGACGCCCGCCGCCAGCATCAGCCAGGGGCTCATCAGCCCCGCCGCCAGCGCATGATTCCCCGTCCAGCGATACGCCAGGAAGAGGCCCACCTCGCCCAGCACCGCCGCCGTCAGCAGCCCGAGCGCCCACCACGCCCGGCGGTCGTCCACCTTGGGCGCCCCGAACAGCGCCGGCACCATGCGGATCGACACGCCCAGGATCATGAACAGGGCCAGGCCGTGGACCTGGAGGTCGCGCAGCGGGGCCTGGTAGGTCGCGACGTACCAGACCAACGCCGCCTCGCCCGGCGCGGTCATCGTCGTCCAGGTGTGCCAGCCGCTCATGAGGGTCGACGCCAGGAACCACCCCAGCGCCGCGACCACGAACGCCGCGTAGGGCTCGAACCTCGCGCCGGAGCGGCGGAACGTCGCCAGGATCTGCGCGACGAACGCCGCCACCGCGACCACCTGCAACCCCGCGCCGACCATGGCCAGCGGCACGACGGCCGCGACCATCCCGACCGCCTGCGCCACGATCCCGACCACCATGGCCGCGAAGACGGCGACGGCCAGCCGGGGCGCGGCGAGGCTCGTATGCCAGATCCGCGGGAACGCCTGGTAGGCGAACCCCATGATGAACAGGCCCACCCATCCGGAGATCTGCACCATGCCGTGCGCGTTCACGCTCTGGAGCGGGTTGACCAGGAACGAGCCCCCCAGCCCGATCCTCCAGAGCAGCCACGCGCCCCAGGTGGCGCCCGCCGTCAGGACCATGGCGATCCCGGCGAGGAAGTAGCGGCGGTAGATCGAGTCGGTGAGGTCGGCGACCTCGTGGCGGGCCGCCTCGCCGCGATCGATCGCCTCGGCCAGCTCGCGGAGCAGCCGCCCCTGCTCCACGCCGTGGGCCCTCGCGAAGAACCCCAGCGTCTCGTAAGGCCCCAGGCGACCGCCGCAGCCCCGCAGGCCGTAGCGGTCGAGCACGACCCTCGCCCCGGGATGGGCCCGGATCAGGTCCGGGATCAGCGTCGTCGCCGTGACCTCGGAGCCGGCCGCGAAGGCGGCATCGCCTCGGCCCGAGGGTCCTTGCAGAACTGGCAGGGGTATGCGCGCCATCGGTGTCGCCCGGCGCTCGACGCCGGGACCTCGCTCGCGCGAGACCTCGCGGCGACGCCCCGCCGGCCGCCTCGCCGGCCCCGCGGGTCACCCCGGATCCCGTCGCATGGGATTCGAATCGGAATTCTTCACCTCTAGGTACACATTATCCTCCGCGGGCCCCGGAGTAAAGCCCTGACGTTCGGCCGTCCCCGCTCATGGGCCCTCCCCCGCGACCGCCGGCCGCCCGCGCAGCTCGGGGTCGTAGGCGAAGGTCCCCACGTCGTCCTCGCCGGCCTTCTTCGTCCACTTCTTGAGGTCGTAGGCGCCCCCTTCGTCGCGGAGGTTCGGGCCCGGCGAGTAGATCCGCAGGCGGCCGTCGGCGTAGGTCATCCGGTACGGCTCTCCCGTGTAGGGGTCGTGGGGCGGCTCGAAGAGGATGTCCGGGTCGAAGTCGTCGATCGTCGCCGGCCACTCCCCCGTCGCCTGGCGATGGCGCTCGGCCGCGACGAGCAGGATGAGCGAGCCGAGCACGGCGCGGATGCGCCGCTCGGCGTCGAGGCTCCCCTGGATCGCCGGCATCATGAAGTAGGGATACGTCGTCGTGTACTTGCCGAGCCGGGACCTCCCGACCGCGACGATCTTCTCCTGAAAGGCGGCGTAGGCGGCGTCCCACTCGGCCTCGGGGAGGTCGGGGATCGCCAGCAGGTCTTCGAACCAGCGAAGGGCGACGGCCATCTGGTAATCCCCGCCGACGATCATCAACCCGGGGATGCGGGTCGTCCCCGGGGGGGTGTTGCCGACGGGTTCGTCGAGGGGCGTCTCGCCGTCCTTGATGCGGCGGATCATCTCGACGAGGCTCGCCCGCTCGCCGCGGAGGCCCCACCAGAGCCGGGGCTGGTACAGTTCGTCTTCGAGGAGATCCTGGAGGCTCGCGAGGGCCTCGTCGGACGGCTTGCCCTGCGCCAGCACGCGGCGGATCGGCCGCTCGTCGATGGCGACGATCGCGGTCCGGGCCAGTTGCGAGATCAGGAACGGCTCGTCGCCGATCGAACGGGCCGCGACCAGGATGGCGCGGCAGGAATCGAGGGCCTCGTCCAGCTTGCCGTCTTCGGCGAGCCGGATCGCGTCGACGTTGAGGAGTCGGGCGACGGCCCGGGAGTTCTGGGTGTCGGGGAGGAGCGTGTCGATGACCTTCGGCCCGATCTCCAGCTCGTGACGGCCGCGGTCGTATTCGGCCAGGGTCCGCGCGAGGTCGACGGCGTCGGCGAGGTCGTCCATCTCGTCGCGGATCGTCGCGGCGGTCTCCTCGCCCAGCTTCCGCGAATCGTCGGCGTCGAGCGCCCGCCCCACGGCGGCGTCGACCTGCTCCGGCGGCCAGGACTCGGGGAGCATGTTGAACACGTCGGCGACGACCAGGGCGGCGTTGTCGTCGTCGGCGATCTCCTCGCGGGTCGCCATCAGATCGTCGAGCCGCCAGTCGGGGTCCTCGGCGTCGACCTCGGCGGCGGCCTCCTCGAAGGCTCGGGTCGAGTAGCGGTTCAGGGCGATCGTCGCGCCGAGCCCCGCGACGATCGCGATCGTCGCCAGCGCCGCCAGGACGGCCCAGCGTCGCCGTCGCCGCCGCTTGCGGGTCGCGAGGTCGGCCCCCGGCCGGCCGAACCGCTTGAGGATCCCCCGGATCAGCCAGGCCGCCAAGCCCATCGGCGGGGCGCACCAGAAGCTGATGAGGAGGCAGACCATGACCGCTCGGCCGGCGGTCTTGAAGACCTCCTGCACCATCGTCGAGAGGCCGACGAGGATCTGGACCAGCCCCAGCGAGGCGCCGACGACGAACGCGGCGACGGGGATCGACGCCAGCGCCGCGGCCCACGCCCCGAACTCCATCCCCCGGCCGATGTCGCGGAGGCCGTCCCGCCAGCCGGGCTTCGCCTTCGCCGGGATCTCCTTCGTCGGCGTCGCGAACTCCGGGTACGGCCGGACCTCCGCCGCGCCGGGCTCGGCCGGCGCGGCGGGGGGCGGCTGGGGAAGCGTCGGGCCCTCGTCGGTCACGGCCTGGCCTCGACGTTCAGCGTCTTCACCAGGAACGCCCACTGGTCGGCGGCCTCCTCGATGACCTTGGTCGTCGGCTTGCCCGCGCCGTGGCCGGCCTTGGTCTCGATGCGGATCAACACCGGGTTGTCGCACGACTGGGCCGCCTGGAGCGCCGCGGCGAACTTGAAGCTGTGCGCCGGGACGACGCGGTCGTCGTGGTCGGCCGTGATGACCATCGTCGGCGGGTAGCAGGTCCCGGGCTTCACGTTGTGCAGCGGGCTGTAGGCGTGCAGGGCCTTGAACTCCTCCGGGTCGTCCGACGAGCCGTAGTCGTCGATCCACGCCCAGCCGATCGTGAACTTGTGGAACCTCAGCATGTCCAGCACGCCCACGCCCGGCAGGCACGCGCCGTAGAGGTCGGGCCGCTGGGTCATGCAGGCGCCGACGAGCAGCCCGCCGTTCGACCGGCCGGAGATCGCCAGCTTCTCCTTGCGGGTGTACTTCTCGGCGACCAGCCACTCGGCCGCGGCGATGAAGTCGTCGAAGACGTTCTGCTTGCGGGTGCGGGTGCCCCCCTGGTGCCAGCTCTCGCCGTACTCGCCGCCGCCGCGGAGGTTGGCCACCGCGTACACGCCCCCCATCTCCAGCCACGTCAGGGCCGACGGGCTGAAGCCGGGCGTCAGCGGGATGTTGAACCCGCCGTAGCCGTACAGCAGGGTCGGGTTGTCGCCGTCCTTCTTCACGCCCTTCTTCGACGTGATGAACATCGGGATCTTCGTCCCGTCCTTGCTGGGGTAGAAGACCTGCACGGTTTCATACTTCGACGGGTCGAACTTCAGCGCGGGCTTGCGCCAGACGGTGCTCTCGCCGGTCTCGACGTCGTAGCGATAGATCGCGGCCGGGGTGGTGTACGACGTGAACGCGTAGAACGTCTCCCGGTCCTTCCGCTTGCCGCCGAAGCCCGAGGCCGTCCCCAGGCCCGGCAGGTCGACGTCGCGGACGTGCTCGCCGGCCAGGTCGAAGACGCGGACGACGGTGTGGGCGTCCTTCAGGTAGGTCGCGAGGAAGCGGTCGCCGACGACGTCGACGCTTTCCAGGGTCTCGGCCGCCTCGGGGATCAGCTCGACCCACTTCTCCGGCTGCGGATCGCGGGTGTCGATCGCCACGACCTTCCCGCGCTCGGCGTCCTTGTTGGTCTTGAACCAGAAGACGGGGCCGTCGTTGTCGAGGAATTCGTACTCGGCGTCGAAGTCGCCGACGAGGTGCGTGGGCTTCGCGTCGGGCCGGTCGAAGGGGCGATAGAGCACGCGGTACTTGGCGTCGGTCCCCTTGTGGAGCGTGAGGACCAGGTACTTGCCGTCGTCGGTGACGGCCGGCGTGGCCTCCCATTCCTTGTGCTCGGGGTCCTCCCAGATCAAGGCGTCCTCGGCCTGCGGCGTCCCCAGGCGGTGGAGGTAGACCTTCTGGAAGTAGTTGGCGCCCTTCAGGTCCTGCCCCGGCTCGGGCGCGGGGAAGCGGCCGTAGAAGAACGCCGAGTTGTCCGGCGTCCAGGTCGCGGACGAGAACTTGACCCACTCGATCTTGTCGTCCGCATCCTTGCCGGTCTCGACGTCGCGGACCTTCCAGACGTTCCAGTCCGAGCCCGCCTCGGCGATGCCGTAGGCGAGCTTCTTGCCGTCGTCGCTGGCGACCGTCCCCGCCAGGGCCACGGTGCCGTCGGCCGAGAGCGTGTTCGGGTCGAGCAGCATCTTCGGCTCGCCGTCGAGCCTGTCGAGCGTGTACAGGACCGACTGGTTCTGGAGGCCCGTGTTGTGCGCGTAGAAGTAGCGGCCCCCCTTCTTGCCGGGGGTGCCGAACTTCTCGTAGTCCCACAGCTCCGTGACGCGGGCGCGGATGGCGTCGCGTTGGGGGACGGAGCCCAGGAACGCGCCCGTCACCTGGTTCTCGGCCTCGACCCAGGCGCGGGTGACGTCGGAGTCGGGGTCTTCCAGCGGGCGGTACGGGTCGGGGACCTTCACGCCGTGGTAGACGTCGACTGTGTCCGACTGCGGGGCGTCGGGGTACGCGAACGGCTTGGCGGGCTCGTCGGCTTTCATCGGGCTGGCTGCGGCTCCGAGGAGGATGGCGAACGCGGCGGTGCGCGAGGCTCGGTTCATAGGCGGTCCTGGTCCTTTCGCGAGGGCCCAGACGTGGGCGGGATTCTCCGCGGAGAGGATGCGACCGGCGCGCGCCG
>Ga0209958_1001875_pt1 | contig 13789 bp, 13 predicted proteins | sample ThiBio_inoc_plan_FD_183942 | JGI IMG/M metagenome (GOLD analysis project Ga0209958, IMG submission 183942) | Wastewater bioreactor microbial communities from Cape Town, South Africa - Thiocy_inoc_plan (SPAdes) | ecosystem: Engineered > Bioremediation > Thiocyanate > Unclassified | place: South... | reverse complement strand
TTGATATTTTTATAGTAATCATCAATATTTCTTTCCAATAACGGTTCCAACAAAAGAAACTTTAGAGCTGCTCGAATATAAGAAATATTATCATAAGTGATCGATTTTACATCAAAAATTTCGTTGTAAAGTATCGGAATTACATAATCACAAAATATTTCGAATGCCATATGATCTTCTCCAATATATACCGTCTCATCTGTGACCCAAGATTCTTTATTAAATTTTGCATAATTGACGATGTAATTGTTAGGATACTTTACCTTATTTTGATCGATATAAACGGATTTTTCGCCTATACAAACTCTAATCATTTGAATTTAATATTGATATTGTTATTAAGCATTGAAATAATTAGACAATTCAATTTTTTTACTATTTGAATAAAAAAAAGATTTTCAAATTATTCAACTCTTCAGGATAAAAAATAATACTATCCAAATTAGTTTCTTTTGTTAAAACATGATTTAGCGCGACAGATATTTCCATTCCAAACACTAAACCATTTTTATTTTGCTCATACTGATTGGCATAATTTTTAATCATAATTTCTTTGGAAAACACATATCCATCAATTACAATATCGCCATTTTTAACAGATTTTATATTATTACCATCACGCTCATTATAAATATTTAAAGTGTCACAATATTTACAATAGAAATAGTATTCGCCTGATGAAAGTTTTCCTGAACGATCATATTTGTCATCCATTTTTATTTTATTAAATTTATGACATTCTTTACATTTATTACTTGTCATTGCTCTAAACAGCAAAAATACAGAATTATCACTGTCATTATAATCCACTGTAATTCTCAGTATTGTGTATATACAATCAGTGTCACACGAGTAAATATTAAAAGAATTTGATGTTTTCAGCAAACTCATTTTTTAATATGAAACAATTGGTCTTTTCAGAACATAAATTTTTCAATTATTTCCGGCAATTTGCCATAATAAAATTATTATATATATTAAGAAATCTGAACGAATGAAATTTAATTATCAAGTCTTTGTTATTGCTTTTTTGTCTATTTTGTTAAGATAAAAATGAGGTGCAATATATTTGTTTATATCTTGGGATAAAACGTTATTGTGAATATCATTGTTTATTTGTTTGACAGTATACATATTCTTTACTAACTGTTCCAATTTTTGGGCACTCAACCGCTCGTCATCTAAATTCTGTTTTGTCAAATAATTTTTATTTAAGTTACTTATATAATCTAATAGTGGATTAATAATTCTATTTGTCACCTTAAGACCTTTGCGATCAATAATCCACTGGATGTCAAGTTCGGCATTATTATTTTCTTGATTATTATCGTGTTTCATATTGTGTAATTCTCTGATGAAATAATTCAATCTTTCTGTATCTGAATTCCATAAAGCCTGTAACTCCGGATTGTCTTTTTTATATTGCTTTACTAAAAAGTCTCCTAAATATTTGCCCAAATTATTCTTATTATGATGATAAATTAATTCCTTTATTAAAAGTTCAACATCTTTTGATATTATAGAATAATCACTTAAACTATTCAAACAGGGTGCACTGTTATAATTAACGAGAAGATAACTCAATGTGCCCATAGATTTTTTAATGATACCTCCCGCAGAATTAATTAATTGTTTATGATAATTATTTTCAACTTGGAGTGTATTTATGTGATTTTCACATTTCTCTATCGTCGACTGGAACTTCTGTTCTATCAAGACAAGTTCATTCTTATAGTTTTCAACTGTTGTAGTAAGTTTCTTATCAAATTCTTTCTTTGATTGATCATATTCTTTCTTTGATTGATTCAACAATTTTTCTGTTTTTTTAAGTTGAGTTTCTAATTTTTTTTTATCAGTTTCAATAGATTCTAATTTTTGTTTTAATAACTCAATCTCATGATCTTTTTTGGATACTGAATCTTCATCCTTTTGGGAAATTATTTTTGAATTGACATTTTTGTGATGTTTTGCTGTTTTTTTGTGTTTATGCCATGACACTCTACAGTCCGTTTCATATTCACATACATTGCAACGATATTTCATATATTTATATAATAATATAAGATAATAATTTTATATTTTTATCCTTATTACAAATTTCTGTTTATATTTGATAAAATACACTTATTTGATTACATAATATACTTTTTGTGGCTAACAGGTAAAAGTATATTATGTAACTAAATAGTTAACTTTTTGTTAACTAAAAATTATTTTTTCCTAATGTTAGCAGTAAAAACACTCTACCTTATTACTTTTATAAATATATCACTTATATAAATAATCAACCTTGTTACTTTTCAGGAGCACAATGATATTTTATTAAAATAAAAAGTAATAAGGTAGATAGTACATATATTGATATATATAGACATCGTTACTTTTTCCTAAATATTTATTGTTATTTTAGATAAATTTTATAAAAAACTAATTATGTGCAATCTACCTTATTACTTTTATTGCTCGATATTATGAACAATTAGATTTCAATAAAATCCAATACAAAAATTTTTTCCCCACACAGAAATTGTGTGTTTATAAAAATTATAATAATAGTTTTATTGAAATTACTATTTATCTATATATCCAGTTTAATATAAAGTAATAAGGTAGATATTTGTGAATATAATGTTCTTCCTTTTAACTTTCAATTGAAAATGCAATTAACTGATTTAATAATTAGTCAGCTAATGACTATCTATAATAAAGGTATATTTAAACTGAAAGTAATAAGGCAGTTAAATGAAAAATAATAATATTCTTCCTTATGACCTTTAATTGCTTATAATTATTTAGTAAAATAGTTTTTATTAAATATATTGTCGTGGTGGGTAAAAAGTAATAAGCATCCGATAATATTCCCATTATTCTTCCTAATAGACTTTTAATTGATATACAATTAATTCTATGGGTTTTAAGTGTATTACTCATCACAATTGAAAAAATAAAAAAGTAATAAGCTAAGTTTAAAATAATTACATATATTGTTGTTAAGATAATCACTATTTTCAGTTATTTGTTTATGTTTTCTTTTTTGAAAATGATTCAGATTCTTTAATTTTGTTTTTTGCTTCCTGTAATTCTAATTTCATTTTTAATAATTCAATCTCAAGATTTTTTTGAATCAAGAGATTAGTTTCATTCTTATCTTGTCTGGTGATTTTGTCTGTTTTATAATTTATGATATTGGTTGTGATTGTTCTACCAAATAACAGTGACATCCATTGTATGATTTTTTGACACTTAACTGCATTATCTGTATCAGTAAGATATATAATACATTTTTTGTTCCCATTAAATAAAATACTTCTGGTAATAAAATACATTTTTCTTGTGTTATCATATTCGATCTCCTTTATTTTCTGATTATTAATGTCAAACAATGAAATAAACTCATTTAGATCAATTTCCATATAGTATTTTGTCGGTAACACTATTTCAAAATCATTTATGTATTTCATTTGTATAGCCTTATTCCAATCATATTTATACACATTATTACCAAAAATACTGATTTTATCTAAATATTTAGGAGTTGCTGACATAAATAATATTTTGTGTTCAGAATTCAGTATTTTATAAAAAGGATATTTATGATTGTCTAAATCATTTGAACTAAGATTATGAAACTCATCGATAATTATTAAGGTATTTTTTACTAATTTATCTATTATTTTAACAATAACATCACATGAATCAAACGTCGAGACTAATAAATTATGTTTTTCAAACACAAAATTATTAACATCTCTTTCACCATCACAAGATATCAGTTTGCATTTATGGTTAGGCAATCCAGACGAAAAAAGTTCAATAGTTTGAATACACAGTTGTCTACTAGGCGCAAAGAAAATTATGTTATTAAATGTTTTTGCAATCAAGAAACTAATAAAAGTTTTGCCCATTCCGCACGGCAATGACACGACAAAACGCGTGGAGTTGTTATAAAGTGATAATATTTCTTTTTGATAATCCCTGGGAATCATAATACTTGGATCTTTGTCTTTAACTATTATTTTATTAATAGTTGTGCTCATGGGAAGATATGTATATTCTCTTAAGTCTACTAGTTTTTTTATTCTTGAACTCAAATTACCGTTAAAAAAAACTTTATATGTTTTGTTTGGAAATAATGTTTTAAAAAAGAAAAATCCTGCCAAATCCTGAATACATATTGTAGTTTCATAATTTTTACATTGAACATAAATGTATTGATTGTTTTTTTCCGCAATTATGTCAATTCCAATATCATTTTTCTTACTCAAATAATCATTGTAATCAGTTATGATAGATTCTTAGAATAAAATTTTTTCTGGAACATCTTTCCATAACCATGCATTATCATATTTGAGTTCGTTGATCAAATAATCAATTACATTTTTTTCATAAGCATCTCCTTTTTCTTTGTTCATTGCTCTGATTAAGAATATATCATAATATATAGTTGAATATCTATAAATCGTTTTATAAAATTGAAATATAATTGTCCTAACCACAACATTTAAAATACAGTAAAAAATGACTTTTAAAAAGAGTATATCAGATTTGTGTTGCGATGAACTGAATCATATTTTCACTTATCTATGTGATTACGATAAATTATCAGCGTTGACTATCGATCGTAAAATAATGGAAAAATTTAATTATTCAAAAATTAGATTGAGTAATTAGTATAGACAAGATAAATTAGATTATATCTTGAAGAGCAATAAATACATTATAGAGAAAATTTATTATGATGGCAATCGTAGCACAAGAAGAATTCCCGACAGTGCAGTTGAAATTGATTGTCATTCAAAGGTTGATCAAGATTTCAGTAAAATGAAAAATTTGAGAAAATTCGCGTGGATCTTAATATACCTCCTTTGCCAGAATCAATTGATGAGATATGTTTTAAAGACCGATATAAGGGTCCAATACCTAAAACTGAGTGATGTAGTTAAAGTGATCAAGACTGGATATTATTTTAATCAGGTATTAACCGATCTACCCATCAATTTAACTTATCTTGAATTGGGCCATTGTTATAACAACCCTTTGCCAAATTTACCAAAGAATTTAACCACATTAATATTAGGTGATGAATATGATCAACCACTCAACAATCTTCCCGAAGAACTCGTTGTACTAAAACTTGGTTCCAATTTCAATAAACCTTTGAAAAATCTTCCAAGTTCATTGAAAAAATTAGTCAAAAAAGGTTACTTTTATTTTCCTTTACATAATTTGCCAGATTCGATTGAGATTTTAAAGATAAAATATTGCAATATTGACGTAAAATGGCCAAAATCATTAAGAAAATTATATATTGGATCGAATAATAATTATAAAAATATAATCCCCCAAATAAATAATTTACCAGAAGATTTAACAATATTAAAATTTACGTCAACAGTAAAACATCAAATAAAATATATACCAAAAAATCTGAAAGTTTTGTATTTTAGCAAATTATCTGTTGAATTGGCAACAAAATTGCCGAATGGAATTGAAATTTTAGATGGATGGAATGCAGGAAACTTACCATTATCATTAAAAGAAGTCACCTTTGATGATAGTTTAATAGTTTTAATAGTTTTATTTCAAAATGGCCAAAAAATTTGGTAAAGGTAATTTTCGGTGCAGATTTTAACGAAAGTATTGACAATTTGCCAGATTCAGTTAAACATATCAAATTAGGTCATAATTTTGATAAACATATAAATAGATTACCATTATCTTTAAAACATTTGGAAATTGATAATCCGATATATGACAAGTTAAATAAACAAATGTTACCAAAAAAATTGGAAAAACTAGTTATTACTGGAAGATTATACGAATTAGATCAACGAATTAGATCATGAGTCATTTACTCGTCCAGATTGTCGATTCAATATTATACTAGTTATGAGTGATTATTGTGATATTATTCATATTTCTTAGCTTAGCGAAAAAATCGTCCCTATGCATCTTAATTTTACTAACAATTTTTATAATATCTTTATCCACTAAACCATTTAATTCCATAATCCAATAAAGTATGTTAAATTTTCCTTTTATCAACAAGTCTAGCGATACCTTCTGAATGTTTATATTTTTGTAAAGGCAACTATCAGCTCTCCATCCGCGGGAAATATAAAAATCTTTTTCAATTTGATCAAAATTAGTTTTATCCAAGTTTTTCTTCAGAGATATTAAATATTCAGCATTGTCATATCTTTTATGTTTTAAGTTCTCTTTTATATAACACAATAAATATTCTTTTTTAATATTGACACCAATAGAAACCAAATACTTCACAGCATCTAATTCTTTATTGAGACTCGCTTTGTAAAAAGCCGATGTTATGTCTTCTGTAGTGCAATATGGTGTTAAATATTTTAGAACATGTAAATGTCCATTGTCGGCAACATTCACCAACAAATCTTCAAAGTCTGATATTTTTAAAAAATCAAATCCCATTGAATTTAATTTTTCAACAACATCCAAACGTCCAGCACAAAAAGCATAGTAAAATATATCATTAGTAATATTATTGATATTGATTCCTCTTGATAATAAATACATGAAAATATCAAAATGATGATTTTCAATGGCATGTTTAACAACAGTATCACCAATTGTTTTAATATCAAATCCTATAGAAATAAGATGTTTTACAAGTTCATATTCACCTAATATCACTGCTCCATCAAAAACATCATAAAGTAGTTCTTTATCTTTGAAATCTGTTGAAACCATATGATGAATGACATCAAAATGGTGATTATATAGTGCAGAGCGTATTACCTGATTATTAACAGCTGTATGATCTGCTCCAATAGACATTAAATATTTCACAACTTCAAAATGATTATTTTCAGAAGCCAATCTGATTGAATGATTACAACCATCTCTAAAATCAGCACCAATAGACACCAAATATTTAACTGCTTCTAAATGACCATTGGTAGAAGCCATCCTGATTGCTCGATTGCTTCTGTGCTTATAATCTGCTCCAACAGAGTAAAGTGTTTTGGCAATATCCAATTGTCCACACTCACATGCCACTATAAAAGCTTCTGAATAAAAGTCTTTATATTTCGGTCCAATAGACATAATAAATTTTAAAACGTCCAAATGTCCTTTACGAGATGTTTCCTCCAATAAGAAAGAAAAATGCTCACCAATACACGCGCCCAATGAATATAACATTTTAGCAATATCAATATGACCATGACAACATGCTACTAAAAATGGTTGATCGTTACTTCCTCTAAAATTAACTCCCAACGAAATCAGAAAATTTAAGCCTTCTAAATTACCAAGATGACAAGCTTTTATCAAAGCTTCATAACCATTGACACCAACAGACAATAAATATTTTACAACATCAAAATGATTGTTAATAAATGCAGTTGTAACGAGACTATTATTATATTTTCTGATTTTTCCTTCGAATGAGAGAAAAAAATTAATAAAATACTTTACAATATTCAAGTGACCATATTCGCAAGCTATTTTTAAAATTTTATTACAATACACAGATCTAATAGAAAACAAATATTCAACAATGTCGAGACGACCATACTTACAAGCTGATGCCAGAGTGGAATAAATATTATTTTTATTTTTCTTCTTGTTTATAAAATTCTTAATAACATGCAAGTATCCTTTTTCACATGCGTAATACAATACAATATTGAGAGAGTAATCAAAAAGTGGACTAACGGATAATATATATTCTACAACATCCAAATTTCCTTTTTTGGAAGCTCGTTTTATGGCATAATTACCGTCTTTCCCGATAATATCAAGTATATGTTTAACTGTTTCAAGATCATCATCAGCAATTGCCTTTTTTAATTCTTGGCGCATTGATAAGATTCATTTATTAACCAAGAGTTGTTACAGATAATAAAAAAATCAAATTTTTAATTAGAATGGGGCAAAATAACAATATTAACTGTTGATGGTTTTCCAATTAGATTTCCGACAAAGTCAATTCGAATGGTATCCAAATTAACAAACTGTTCCAGAGTAATAATTTGTTTCGGACACTTGACCACATGTAGATATTTTAATTTTTGTGGATTAATTATTAAATGAACATCTATACCATTTAGATAAAGTTTAGATAATTCCAAATGTTGGATACAATCTGATTTAACTGAACAATTAGTCAACCAGAGTTTTTTTAATTTCTTTAAATTATTCAAAGAAATTATTACCATTTTTTCTGATAAAGGACTATCCAAATTGAGATATTCCAGATCACGAAAAGTATTATTGATTACAGAACATGGAATTGTGAACGTGATTGAAAAACGCGTAATATTTTCGTTTTGAGTTAAGGCGTACAAATCTGTTGGTTCTAATTTGTTAGATGATTTAAATGTACGCAAATTATCACCTAAATTATGCACAATCACACCTTTCACATTTATTTTTTGTATTTTGTTTGGCACTGGAAGATACAAATGATGTCCAGCATGTTTATCATTTATAATTTTTATTTTTTTGAGTGAGTGAACATGATCTATAATAGGTGTCGCGTTGTAAAAATCAATTTTTTCTAATTTTGTCATTTTTGATAGGTCTAAATACAAATGATCGTGTTGATCATTACAAATCGACAGAAATTTTAAATTTATCATATTACTAATTATATTACTAATTATATTCAGACTACCAGCGTCATTAAATGGCATACCACAATAGCTGAAAAATGACAGACGTAAATTTTCTAAAGAATCAACGAATGAATGAATAGATTTTATATATTTAGATTTGTTTTCAGGAACATAACAATTGTCACTGAAATCGATACTTTTAATTTTTGGTTTATTGACGAGATTAATATAATGCCCTTTGTATGACTGAAGGTTTAACATATTATCAATACAATTAATTTTACCGTTCCATTTCATTTCCAAGTGTTCCAATTGTGACAAGTCTTTGATACTGTCGTTGGTCATATTAATTGCATAAACGAACAAATGTGTTAACGTCGTAAAATTATTGAGATCAATATCGTAGTCAGTAACCAAAGTTAGTCGTTTCAAACTTAGATTATGAGAAAGTAGTTGTATGTAATTATTTTGAGTATCATAACTAATATCAGGATAAAAGCATAAGGTTAGATCCACAAGATTTTTAAATTTGTGAAAGAATAATTCAGTTTCTTTTATTGAATAATAATAAACATTTGCTTTACGAATATCCAATCCAGACAAACAAGTATGATCAATTATGGTTTCGGCACTTATATACACTTCTCTAACAGTTTTTAATTCAGACAAATTTGGTGTCTTTTTATTTTTAGATGAAATATGTATGTTCTGTAAATTAGTGAATTCCTTAAGACCTTCTATAGTCAATAGACTGTCATCAGAATAATATGCCTGTGTCACATTAGAAAAGAAATCTTTATGATTAAAAACAATATCGTCAGTAATATTACAAAAAAAAGCTCTATTAATTTTATTTACATACTTAGAACAGTTTTTGTTGAAAAATGATGATACTAATCTTACTTGAGCATTATCATATATTGAAAGAAAAGAACATATTGATGAAATATAATCATCATTGATGAGAGCGTTGAAAGTAGTCATGTTGACTGTCAAACCAAAAAACTATAAAGATATCAAGCTATTATATAATTCAATTTTTTGAAAAAGTAAATTGTTCTCCTAGTTTTCCGTTAATAGTATATACATTGCCGGTTGACATTAGATAAGCACGAATGAGATTAATTAAACCTTTAAAATTTATTGTTTGTTTTGGACATTCTATCACTGACAAATATTTTATTTTTTGTGGATTGAATATTAAGTCATTATTCAGATGATCAATTGACAGTTTAACCAAATCCAAGTCTTGTATACAATTTGATTCAACAATACATTTATTTAAACTAAGAAATTTTAAATTTTTTAACTTGTTTAAAGATTTGATAGTCATTTTCCCCCGTCCATCTATTGATAAAGACTGGAGATTATGAAAGTTATCGTTGATGACAGAACATGGAATGCAAGATCTTATGTCAAGTTTTACCAAACCTTTGTTGTAAGACAATTCGTTTATGACATCAGACGAGATTTCTCCACAATGTGTAAAATCCACAAGATTGTTACCAATATTTTTAATAGGGACTTTTGTATAAGCACTAATCTTATTAATATTGTGTGGATGTGGTAAAACTATTGCTGTACCATTGTCACCATTATAATCAATTACTATCTCCTTCAAAGATGACGGTAATTTTCCAATTAGCAAAATATTGGCATTTACACCAACATATCTGAGTTTGGAAAGTTTGGACAAGTCAATTTTGATTATCTTGGTCAGATTAGAAACGGTGTACCAATGCAGACCTAAATGTTTCAAGTTTATTAAATTATTTATAAAATCAATGTTACTTATAAAATCAATGTCATAGTCAAAAAAACGTAATTCCAAAAACTCGAGAGAGTTGATCGATGATTTAAGAGAAAATAAATGTTTAGATTGTAGATTATCATTACCACTTAAATAAATTTTTTTTAACTTACATTGGTTGGAAAAGTCAAGAATTCGTCCATGATATTCCTCAAGATTAATTAAATTTTTTATACAATTAATTTCACCAATGTAAACAAATAAATATTTTAGTTGAAATAATTTGGCAATACTTTTGTTGGTAATTTGATGTGAATAAATTGTCAAATGTGTCAGTGTTACAAAATTGTTCAAGTCGAGATCATATTGTGTTACTATATTCAAATGTGTTAATTTTAGATTATTTGATAGTAATTCAAGACATTTTTCTTGAGCATTACAATTAATATCCCGATGGAAACTCAGTTCGACATCAACTAAATTTTTAAAGTTGTGAAAACTTAAAAAATGATCTACAGGTAAATAGCCTAAATGTATTTTTTTTAAGTTTAAATTTTTCAGCTTATCACAATCAATTTCACAATACTCCATTTGTGAAGGTGTATCTACATTAATTTCCTCAATGGTAGTCAATTCAGAAAAATCAAACATATGTTCATAATTTTTTTGAATAGATATTGATTTTAAGTTTTTCATTGTTTTGAGACCATTTGTACTTATTTTACAATTTACAGGACAATGAATTTTAGTAATGTTAGAGAAGAATTCGGAATGATTTAAAACGTTATCGTCGGTTATATCCAAAAAAGAATTGTAGTATAATTCGTTTATTGTCTTGAGACAAATGTTATTAAATAATGATGATGTCAGCCTAAAATTTGATTTTTCAGCTAATGGCAAAAAAGAGCATATCAATAGGATATAGTCTTCGTGAACAATTTGATTAAACATAGTTATGCTAAACTTATATCAACATTAACAGATAGACAAACATTAGAAAAATCAATTTTTAGACAGGTATTCATGTGTCGAGACATTGAATAATTGTTTTTTCACAATATTATGCCCATTCATAATCACAAGAGATTCGTTGAATTTGTGCAAAATCTGACAATTTAATTTTTTGCAATGGACATAAACTTATAGTCAAAACTTTTATTTTGTTAGGATTAATTATTAAATTAGATTGAATGCCACTCAAATGAATTTCAGAAAGTTCAAGATCTTGAATAATGCAGTCAAACAAGTTCAATATTTTAAGTTTTTTTAATTTGTTCAAAGATTCTGCCAAATTTTAAAGTTGTCAAATTGTGGAAATTATCGTTGATAATATAACACGGAATATTCGCATAGACTTTTAACGTTTTCAAATTTTCATTATTTGTTAACAAGTCAATATTATTTGATGATAGTTCTTCAGTGAACAATAATTTTGTTAAATTTTTCCCAAAATTTTCTATATTTGTTTTATACGAGTAGATTGTTCTTATATTGTTATTATCTGACAAATAAATTTTTAATTTGTCTAGAGATTTTGGTATATCATCTGTTAAAGATATTCTTTGCAACTTGTGAATTACAAGGATTTTCGCATGTAATTTTTAATTTATTCAAGTTTATCATTTCACTGATGAGATTGGTGTTAAACCAAAATGAATGGCAATCTATACTCAATACTTCAATAGATAATTTCGATGATATCAGAGTGTCAAATGATTTGTCATAACAACTTGAACCCAAACTTATGTGAACGTATTTTAGTTTATTTTGATCAGTGTAATCATCAGATTTTCCGCAAAATTTTTCGAGATTAGTTAAAGTTCTAATACAATTAACAGAAATTCCAGCTTTCAATGATTTCAATTGTGATAATTTATTTATGTTCTAATTGTGAGATATTTTAATTTGAGAGAATTAGATAAGAGGTTAACATAATTTTGTTGTTTTTCGTAAGAAATTTTTGAACCTCCGAAATTTAAACACAATTTCACAAGATTTTTAAAATTATGATGAAATAATTCAGCGACGTTTATTATATGATCTCAGATTCAAACCTTTTAATTTATCGTATATTAGATCGATTTCAGTTTGTGTATTAACTTTTTCAATAGTATTTAATTCTGATAACTTTGGACAATTATCAGAACATAGCACAATGGATTTTAAATTACTAAAAACTTTAAGTGTGTCAATGGATGGATTGCCATAATAGTATAATTTTGTGACGCTGGAGAAAAACTGAGAATTATTCAAAATAACTTCATCATCAATATTTCTGAGAGCGCGAGAATTTATTTGTTTGGGTTTTCAGATAAACTCTTTATTAAACAAAGAACAAGCAAATCTCAATTCCATTAATTCTTCCATTTCACAAAAAGAAAAAATATGAAAAATATAGTCCTCATTAAAAATTGGAGCAAACATACGCTAATTTGTATATTGGTTACAAATAAAAAAATTAATTAGTTATAAACATTTCAATTTTTTCTTAATTAGGTTTTCTTTATCAAATTTGGTGAACAAAAGTGCATAAAGATATTTTTAAGTTTTCTTGAATTTACTATTAAATCATCATGGAACCAATGTAAATTTATTTCAGACAATTCGAGATCCTGAATACAATCAGGTTCAACATTACAATTATTCAATGTCAATTTTTGAAGTTTTTTTAATTTATTTAATGATCTTATGATATGTTGGTTTTTAAAGTTAGATAACGATAATGTTGTCAAATTTTGCAAATTATTGTTGATTATGTGTGATGGAATACTGTAATGTATTTCTAAAGTTGTTAGATTTTTATTGTTCATTAAATTGTCCACATCTTTCGACGATATTTTGTTATAGGATATGAATTCTGTCAGATGTTTACCCAAATTCTCCACAATTACTCCTTCGTGAGCTATGATTGTACTAATTATATTATTGTTAGGTAAATATATTTTTATAGGAGCATTTCTAGAAATTTCATGATTACAGACAATTTTAAAATATTCGAGAGACAAAGGTAGACCACCAATTGGAGTTATTCCATTAAGTATAAGTTTCTTCAATTTGGTTAATTTTGATAAATCTATTTTTTCACCAAAATCTTCACAAGAAATTTGTAATTCCTTTAAATTTGTCAAATCACTAACAACTTTTAATTCGTTATGATTTTTTGCAGAAATATTTAATATCTCTAAAGAGTTTTTTAAATTATTGAGAGTTGATGCAAATTCATAAATATAACATTGATTATTATTATTTGTTAATATAACATTTTTAAGCTTATTGTTATTCGCGAACTCAACATAATCCCCCCAATATTTCTTAAGATTTACAAAATTTTTAACACATTTAACTTCACTTTCAAGAGTAAACAATGTTTTTAATTGTGAAAGTTCTTTGATACTATTATAACTGATTTTACTACAATGAACACTTAAAAATTCCAATGCGGTGA
>Ga0209958_1001865_pt1 | contig 13911 bp, 7 predicted proteins | sample ThiBio_inoc_plan_FD_183942 | JGI IMG/M metagenome (GOLD analysis project Ga0209958, IMG submission 183942) | Wastewater bioreactor microbial communities from Cape Town, South Africa - Thiocy_inoc_plan (SPAdes) | ecosystem: Engineered > Bioremediation > Thiocyanate > Unclassified | place: South... | reverse complement strand
TGTCGGGCAGGCCAAGGTTTTCGTTGCCAGCCTTGCTGGCGACAACAATGGTGGATGTAGCTCAGTTGGTAGAGTCCAGGATTGTGATTCCTGTTGTCGTGGGTTCGAGTCCCATCATCCACCCCACTAATTCAAGGCATTTGCCGATAGCACCCGCTAACTTTTGTAAGATGGCGGGTGCTTTTTGTCCTCCAGCGACAATTCGGACCACAGCCGATGGTCTCGCCGTTGGGGGCGGTGACGCTGGCGAGCCGCCCGGTGGGGTCGTAGCTCATGCTGGCCATGTGGCCGTCGCTGTCTTCGACCATGGCGAGGCGCCCGCCGGGGGTCCAGGTGTAGGTGAGCTCTTTGGCAATCTCCATGCCGGGCCGGCTGTCGGTGACGCTTCTCAGGCGCTTGGCGGAATCGTAGTCGTAGGCGACGACGAGCTGGCTGGAGCCGTTCTTCGTTTCGGCATGGGTGACGAGGCCGAGGGCATTACGGGTGTAGACGGCGGTCTGGCCGTTGGTGCCAGGGACGCTGCGGGATTTGAGCTGGCCCTGGGTTTCACCGGGATTGGTCTTGCTGCCCCAGGCGTAGACGGTGGTCTGGCCGGCGGCGATCTGGACCGGGGTCTGGCTGGATGTCAGCTGGTTGTGGACGTTCCAGTTCCATTTCCAGGTGTGATTCAGGGCGTCGGTTTCGGTGATCTGGCTGTCGAGGTTAGTCTTGCTTTGGCAGATTAAGCGGCTGTCGTTCGCCTATTTCGCCAACTGGGAAGGAGTTCACCTGACACTACGGAGCCTTACATCACAACGCTGCTCCAACGACACGTCATGTCGCAGTGGCACGCATTCCAATTCGACATACCTGTTACCTTGATCGGCAACCAAGGCACACAAGGGCTGCTTGGCTAGCCTAGGGTACACAAACGTATTGGAATGCGCGGTTGACACTGGCATATGAGAGGCAACGTCATCACCTTTAACGATCATAAAAAATGCTGGATATGATGCTTCTCCAGCGTAGTTCATGACCTTGTTAGCCGCAGTCTTGCTGAAGGGGACAGGATCGCAAAGGTAACCGCCGTATTGGCCGTTGATCATCACGAGATGCTCATTTCCTTGTAGTGCAGGAAGTGCCACATTGCGCACCTCCCCGGGCTTCATTTCCTTCTGAGCCAAGGTCACCATGGCATCCAATTTTGTCAAACGCTGATCACTTTGATTGCAGGATGTGAGTGCTGAAATTAGCAATGCACCAATAGCACACTGTTTCATAACGACGTATCCGCCATCCCATAAAGACAAGTTCTTTTCCATGCTCCAAGCGCAGCAAAAAAAACAGCACCAAAAATTTGGCTAATTTCGTGGGGCCTGTATTACAACCCCAAGCATATAGTCTATTGGGCCGATATTGGGTTGTCCTTTTGGCCCTCCACTGCCGTAGGTCAGGCCGCTTGAGTTTTCATCAATACGTATAACTCCTTGCGCCGCCTGGCCCCTTCCAAAACTGTTGTTGCTCAAATCCATAAATGTTTCTTGGAAATACTGATTCCATGTCTGTCCAGGAACGCCATTGCCCATGATCTTATCCTTGAAATTTACAAGTTCATGTCCATACCCTGCAATTGCGGCGAAGGTACTTCCAACTTTCGGGTCAGCCGCCATTTGTCTGTTCCATTCAGCATGACGCCAAGCGTCGACTTGTCCGTTGTATAGGAGCTGGCCTGCCTTCTGTCTGTCTCCGCCGGACAATTGAAGTGCAAGAGCAGGTGCATCGGCATTCTTGACTTGCTCACCGAGAGCCACAGCTCGATCGTAACGACCAACGGTATTCTCATACGCCCAATCTGTCGCCTGCCCCAAATATTTCTGCCAATCCGCACCCGCCGTCATCCCCCAATATTTTCCAGCCTGAGGTGTGCCTGCTAACGCCGCCAGCAACCCATCCGGATCGATCAGGTTGACCGGATTGTTGGCCACATACGCATACGGACTCACGCTATCCGCCATCCCCATCGGATCACGCGATGCGAATCTTCCCAGTCCCGGGTGGTAATACCGTGCCCGATAGAACTCCAGCCCCGTGGCATCCGGCTCGCGCCCCGTGTAACCGTATTGCGGAATGGTGCCACTGCTCGCGGTCTTGTTCCCCCACGCATCGAACCGCTGGTTCGCCGTCAGCGTGCCGGCTGTGTTGGCCAGCCCGACCACGCTGCCGAGGCCGTCCTGCAGATACGCCGCCTCGGTCGCGGCCGGGCTGTTTGTCGTTCCGGTCAGCCTCAGAAGCGGGTTGTCGATGCCGGGGCCCTGGACATAGGCTGCTGCGGGCATGCCGCTGATGCTGCCGGCCCACTCGGCGTGGATGTCGTCGCCGTCGTAGAGGTAGCTGGTGGTGGTGGCGCCGCTGGTCTTCTGGATGCGCCGTCCGCTGTCGTCGTAGACGTAGCCCTCGGCGATGGCGTTGGCACCGCTGCGCGTTGCGGTGTTGAGCTGGTCGAGCGCGTTCCACACGAGCGCAAGCGTGGTCGAGCCGGTGCCCGATGCGGTGCAGTCGCCAGCCGGGTTGGTGACAGTGCCGCCGGTCGATACCTCGCACAGCTTTGTCATGTGCCCGTCGGCGTCGTGCACCGCGGCGCCGATGAGAGGGCCTGTGTCGCTGCCCGAGTGGACTTCGGTGAGCTGCTGGGCAGCGTCGTACAGGTACGCGGTGGTTGTTCCTGACCTGGTCTTGCTCCGCCTGTTGCCCCAGATGTCGTAGGCGTAGGTCTCGGCGGTGCCGTCGTTCGCCGTGGTCAGGCGGTCGAGGTTGTCGTAGAGGTAGCTCCAGGCCTTGCTGACACCAGCAATGATTTCCGTTTGGGTGGCGCGCCTGCCCTGGTTGTCCAGGGTATACAGGTGGCTGGACAGCATCGTGGTGTTGTAGAGGTTCTGTTTCTGCTTGAGATTGCCGTCCTCGAACCAGCTCTGGGTGGTTCTTTGGCCGCTATTGAGACGGGTCTCGATCAATCTTCCGCCGGCGTCGTAGGTGAAGCCGATGGTCTCGCCGTTGGGGGCGGTGACGCTGGCGAGCCGCCCGGTGGGGTCGTAGCTCATGCTGGCCATGTGGCCGTCGCTGTCTTCGACCATGGCCAGCCGCCCGCCGGGCGTCCAGGTGTAGGTGAGCTCTTTGGCAATCCCCATGCCGGGGCGGCTGTCGGTGACGATTCTCAGGCGCTTGGCGGGGTCGTAGGCGTACTCGTAGGTGACGACGGCCTGGTTCGAACCATTCTTCGTTTCGGCCTTGGTCACCTGACCGAGCGCGTTGCGGGTGTAGCTTACGGTATGCCCGTTTGTTCCCGGCATGGTGCGGGACTTGAGCTGACCCTGGGTCTCGCCTGCCGCGCCTTTGCTGCCGTAGGCGTAGACGGTGCTCTGACCGGCAGCGATCTGGGTGGGAGTCTGGCTTGCGATGAGCTGGTTGTGGAGGTTCCAGGTCCATTTCCAGGTGTGATTCAGGGCGTCGGTCTCGGTCAGTTTGCGGCCGAAGTCGTCGAAGGTTCTTGCGACTTGTTTCTTCACGGTCACCCCGTCGAGCACGCACGTCTTGCTGGTGGTGTCGGTGGTGGCTCCGGCCCAGACCTCCGCGACGAAGCCGAGCGGGGTGTAGACGAGGCAGGTGACGGGGCGGCTGGTGTCGGTGGCGGAGACCTGGGGGCCGACGTCGCGAGTCAGGCGGCCGAGTTCGTCGTAGAAACGGTAGCTGTCGCGGATGCTGCCGTCGGCGGCGAGGGTATTGAGCTTGAGGGGGCGCCCAATGCCGTCGTACTGGGCGACTTCGACCGCGCGGCCCTGGGTCTGGCCGGTGATCTTGGGCAGGGTGGTGCGCTTCAAGCGTCCGTCCCCGCTAGCATGGTAGTAGTCGTACTGGGTGGTGAGGTTGTTGGGGTCGGTACTGCTCCGGACCCGGCCGGCGGCGTCGAGGCTCATGCTGACGCGCTGGCCTTCCTGGTTGTAGGCGCCGGTGACGCGGCCCATGGGGTCGCGATCGAAGCTGACCGAGTAGCCGTCGGCTTCGGTGATCTGGCTGACCTGGCCGAGCGCGTTGTACTGGGTCAGGGTGGCGTTGCCGGCGTAGTCGACGCGGCGTTCGATCTGATCAAGGTCGTCGTACGCGGCGTAGTAGCCGTCGAGGTAGGCGTTGTTGACGGTGAGGCCAACGGTGAGGGGGTTGCCGTTGGCATCAAAGACGGTGTCCCACTGGTGGCCGCGGCCGTCGGGGGTCTTGATCGGGCGGTCGAGGGAATCGTACAGGGTGTCGGCGGCGTACCAATTTGAATCGGCGCCGCGCGTCGTACGGCCGAGGCTGTCGTAGGCGAAGTCGGTGTAGGTGTCGGTCTCCAGCGTGGCGGGCGTGCCGTTGGTGTCGCCGCGGCGCGTCAGGCTCACGACATTGAGCTTGCTGGCGTCGTAGGCGGTTTCCAGGCTGGGACCGGTGCCGGTCGTGGCGTCGCCGAGCACTGCGGTGGTCCAGTCGCGCAGGCTGCGGGTCTTGACAGGGTTGCCGGCGCTGTCGGCGGCGTATTGCGTCCAGGCGAGGATGTCGGTGTTGGCGGGCTTCGTGTTGGCTACGGGGACGACGCCATGCTTCACGCGGACGACATCGGTGAGATTGCCCAGGGCGTCGTAGCGGTTGAGCGTCCAGTTGTCGTCGGCGTCCTTGACGCGCTGTGGCTGGCCGTATTGGTTGATGTCGCGGTATTGCAGGGTGCGGGTGCTGGGCAGGGTGACGTCGGAGAGGTTGTCGAGGCTGTCGTAACCGTAGCTGGTGACCATGCCCTGGGGGTCGGTTTTGGTGAGGCGCAGGTGGGTGCGGCCTGCCGTCTGGTCGTAGGTGTAGTCGGTGGTGGCCCCGGCTTCGTCGGTGATGGACAGCGGGTTGCCGTTGGCATCGAACAGGAAGGTGCGCGCGTTGCCCTGGGCGTCGATGCTCTTCGCTTCGCGGCGGAATTCGGCCCAGGCGAAGGTGGTGGCGTGGTCGGTCAGCGGCACGCCGGCGGTGTCGAACGGCGTGTGCCGGAAGACGCGACCGTTGGCGTAGTACTCGAAGCGCATGCCGTTGCTGCGGGGAAGCGTGTATTGCTTCATGGCATGCGCGAGCTTTGCGCCGTCGAGGCTGCTGTAGTACTGGTAGGTGACGGGGTTCTGGCTGCCGGCCACGGCCAGGGGATTCTTGAACGTAACGAGGTCGCCGTTACCGTCGTAGAAATATTGCCAGGTGCGATTCGTGAAGTCCGTGATCTGACTGATGCGGCTGCCGTTGTAGCTGAAGGTCAGGCTGCGGCTGAGACTGTCGGTGACCTTGCAGACGTACGTGCCGGTGCAGCCCGTGATGGGCGCATAGGAGAGCGTCAGGACGTTGCCGTTGCGGTCGGTGATCGAAAGCAGCCGCGCCTTCTGCTGGGTGTCGGTGGCGGTGGCATTGACGCTCTCGAAGACGTAGACCATGCCGGAGCGCTCGGTCAGGCGATAGGTGCCGCCGGTGAGCCGCGTGAGGGTAGCGTAGATGCCGGGCGAGCCGCCGAACGTTGCGCCGACACTAATGTTGCCGCTGGTCTGGTTGGGCGTGGAGAAGAAGCGTTCGCCGCCGGTGCCGTCGGTCCAGGAGACCTTGGCGGCGCTGGCGCCGTCGAGCCCGTAGAAACGAAGGTAATGGTTGAAGCTGTGGGTCCAGCCGTAGCCGAGGGGGCCGTCCTTGGCGCCCTTGCTGTTGTACCAGCGCTCGAACACGATGGGCATCCCGCCGCGGCCCTTGATGCTGATATCGCGCTCGCTGTGGATGAGGTTGCCGGTGACCATGTTGACGGGGTCGAAGGCGGTAGTGGTGCCGCTGCTATTGCCGTTGGCGGCCTGGTAGCCGTTGATGCCGAGGGTCTGGTAGGCCAGCGGAGCGTAGGGGTCGGCGATGATACCAGTACCGAGGCTGGCGTTGTAGAGGCTGCCCAGAGGGTCGTTGTTGCCAGTGTAACCCCCGGAGGCGGTGCCTTCTGGGCTGGTACCGCCGGTTGAACCGGAACCTGTGGTGCCGGTGCTGCTGGCGGGTTCGATGGTCATGCCTCCCGAGAAGCCGCCGATGGGGAAAGACGCAGCCGGCTTGGTCGCGCCGAAGTTTTCTCCGTAGAAGGCATAGCCCAGCGCGCCGCTACTGTTGGGATATTGGAGCATCCGGCGCGGGATGGTCAGCTTGTAGCCGGCGTTGACATATTGGGTCTCGATGGAAGTGACGTCGCCGGCAGAGTAATTGGTATTTACGGGGCTGGTCGGATTGGTGTTGAGTGCACCATTGGAACAGGTATTGGTGAGCTTGCACTTCTGGTTGGCCCAGTCGGTGCTGTTGTTGATCTGCAGGATTTCGATGCCCTGCTCGTTGGCAAATTGCAGCCCGCGCGTGGTTGAAACGGCATCGAGGTTGGCAACTTCGTTCCAGATGTAGGCCTCATAGGCCGAACCGGCGAAACCGGCCAGTTTAAAGGCGCGCAAATCCGCCGCGTTGGGCGTATCCAGCCGGGTGCCGGTATAGACACCGCCCGGCCAGTCGACCAGGAATCCCTTGCGGAACAGGCCATAGGGCAGATCGAACAGGTAGTTGATTTTGACCTGAGCAGAGGTGAGACCAAGGCTGGAGCCGACTGTCCCGGATTCGCCGAAGAGCTCGCCGGCTCGCTTACTGGCATCGGCCACATAGCGGCTGTACTTGCTGGCGGCAATGTTGAGGAATTCGCCTTCGATGCCGTCGCGGTCGGCGTTGGGGTTGCTGCTGTTGGCCTGTACGTTGGCAAGCAGTAGCGCCGAACGCTTGGCGAGATAGGTATCCGAGGTATGCCACGCGTAGGCATGCAGGGCCTCCAGGTTGGCGGCGCGGATGTTGGCGTAATTGACGCTGGTGCGCGTAGCATTGGCGCCGAGTTCGGCCAGCGAGACCGTCATGGCCAGTTTATTGTTGGTCGAGCACAGCAACGTGGTCCCGCTGCCTGCCTCGCTGGTTTGCTCGACGCCCTCCAGCTTGATCGACGGCACCATGTTGACGGTGGTCGCGCAGGTGGGCGTGGCCGCGGGATCGACGGCGTTGAACCAGGTGTCGAATGCGGTTTGATCGGTGGAGGTCGCGCCCTTGAACGAGAGCGTCAGCCGCTGGCTGGCGAGATCGACGAGGTTGACGGTCTTCTGTGCCAGCAGGCTGCTGGCTGAAGTTTTGACGGCCACCAGCAAGCGGTACTTGTGGCGATCCGGCAGCGCGGCAGTTTCGGCCGATCCTCCTACCGTGCTGTCCCAACTTGTGTATTGCAGCACCTCGTATGGCGGAACGATGGGCAGAATGTCGAAATGCTGGCGATTGATTTCAGACTTATAGGGAACGTCTTCCAGTGTCGTGTTGGCGTAATTGGGCGCTTTGGTTTTGACGTTGGCCTCGACTTCGTCTTCGAGTGCTTCCTGCGGCAACGTGTAATTGCCCTGTGCGTCCAGCCGGCTGGCGAGCCAGCTTGTGTAGTTAAAGTCGAAAGTGCTGTCGACGTTGACACCGGCCTGGTAATGCTGGTCTTTGTAAGAGGGATCGAGCGGCACCCAGCGATAGCCTGAGTTGTCGAGCCCGGTTCCACGGTAGGCGGCATAGGGCAGACAGGCCTCGATCCAGACATGAGCCTGGCTCACGTAGTTGGACCCATAGCCCGCCGCCGGATTGCCGTTGCTGGCCAGCACCGTCGCGGCGGCCTGATAGCTTTTTGCGCCCACCCAGCGTGGGCCACGTCCGGAAGCCGCCATGGCCGTGGGATCCAGGACCGTGATATTGCCGCGAACATAGCGGACGGGAATGTTGGACGCGCGGAACAAGGCTGCCAGCAGGCTGGCCTGGTCGGTGGCGCCGCCGGATTTGCTCCACAGCGTGCCGAGCGCGCCTTTCATCGAACCGTAGTAAGGCTCGAACTTGATGTTCTGGTTGACCCACTCGAACATGCGCACCGGGTTGTAATCGAGTTGCTTCGCCAGTGCGATGATGTCTGCGTTGGTTTTAGGCGCTTCGGCAGTGTCCGCCAGATCAGCTGCGGTATAGCCGCAGGCGGTGGCCTCGGCCGGGGTATTCTGCAGCACAACATGGATGAAGCCGCCGCGGCTGGCGACCTTTTGCTGCATCAACCAGTATGCGTCAGCGACAAAACGCGGGACTGCTTTGGCGGACGGCAGCGTCATCGGTGGGACAGGCTCGGCACGCCGCCAGTTGGGCTGCGGCAGGGTCTCGGTCGGGCGAACGGCAAGCCAGCCCTTGATACGGTTGGCCGCACGCCTTGCGCGCGCATCGAGGTTGGTTTTGTCGGCCTTCGAAATATCGTCGAGATCCTGGGCGATGGTGTCGAAGCGTAAGGCCAGCTTCTGCTTGAGGCCGATAGCCTGCGTAGCTTCTGCAGGCTGCCCCTGCGCCTTCAAGTCTGCTGCCTCATGATCGAGGCGGGACAGCACTTCATCGCGCAGGGTGAGCATCTCCTGCCGCTTGGCGGCAGCTTCGGCGCGGCGGCTGGCGAGTGTGTTCTGCACTTCAATAGTCTTGCTGCCTTTCTTGTTGATTTGCGCGGCGGAGCGTTCGCCCCGATCGGTCAACTCCAGACCTTCGCGCAAATGGCGATCAAGTGCCTCTGATACCGGGTCGGGCCTGCCGCGTTGTGCGTCGCGCACCGCCTGGACGACGGCTTCCGCCGGCAAGGGTGCAGTCTCCTTGTGGGCCGCGGCCTGGGCGGCGAGCGCGGTTAGGCAGGCAAGCAGGCTCAAGGCTGAGGCAGCAAGGCGCTTCATAGGGGACTCCATCGAATGCATTGTTGTGTTGTCAGGCGATTGGCTTGATTAGTGGTGCATGAGCGGGGCTGACATCCCGGAATTGGTACTGCCGTTCGTTCGCAGGCCTTCATCCAGGTGGGGCTTAACGCTGCTCGCAGGCGTTACCAGGACCTCCTGCTGCAATTCCCTTTCGCCCTTATGAACGTGCCGAATGCTGAAAGGATTGGCCCGCCGTGGAATCGTGACTCCAGCACTACAGCCGAACTCAGTCTGATTCAGATCCCGCACCAGGACGCCGCTTAGATAGCCGACGTAGCGCCGGCCCATCTTGAGCACGTTTTCACCTTTCATTTCACTCCCCCTTTTATTCCGGTTCCGCCGGAATTTGTGTTGCTCTTAATCCGAAATCCACACTGCTTTGGCAGCAGGTGGTTATCGCAGATAACCTTTCATCTCAATTGACTTGTGTGATAGCCACATCAAAGCCGGACAATCGATTGCCCGAGGCGTCGTAAGCTTTGAGGCTGGTCAAGTTGAGACTGGTTACCGAACCGGTGACGTAAAGCTTGAAGTCCTTCAGCGAACTCAGGGGTACACCCTTGACCGGCGTGAGCATGACTTTTATTTCTGAGCCATTGTCCGACCACATGAGGTTTTTAAGGTCGCCCCTCCCTTGAGTGACCCACGGATCCCCGGTACTGCCTAGCGTCCTGGAAAAAACAGCCTCGATTGAGTTCGGTATGGTCCCTGCTGGTCCCATGAACTTAACAATAAAATGCGGGGCACGCTCAACAGTTGTATAGGGGGTCTGTGAGCCACCGTTTACCGTGAAAGGATGTGTGGTTGTTGCCGGACCAGGAAGTACATCGATCGTGATTGAATCAGTGTTTAGGAGGACTCCACCAGAAGTGAACTGAAGCGATGCTGCGCCGGCAGCAATGTCCGTTGGAAGATCCAACATCACGATGGTTTGTGACCAATCGTTATCACCTTTAGTCAGACTACGTGCATTCATTCCCCATCCATAAAACGTGTAGTCTGGGAATGCTGTTCCGTATTCCGTATGCGCCCGATCGGCCACCACAAGCTTGGATACAGGGTCGGGATAGCCTTGGAACACCATTTTTACCCTGGCGTCACCGGGACTATAGGTGTATGGAGAACCGCTTTGGGGACTAATGCTCACAGTGAGATTGCTGCGGTTGATCTTCTGCTGATAGCCAATCGCCACCGCAATCGTCTCGCCGGGGCGTGCGCCTGTTGTGAAAGTATTAACCCCTGTACACCCCACCAAGGCTCCGCTTAGACACGCCAAGCCCATCTTAAGCATACTGACATAGCGTTTCATACAGCCCCCCAATGCTCGGTTAGTCATGGCGTATAGCTCGCGGCAGCGACGATATCCGGGACGCGATTTCCGGAAGCGTCATAGGCAATTACGTCAGCGACCGTTAACAAACCCGCCAAGGGCACACCGCTCGCAACATAAAACTTGAAATGTTTCATATCGGCGAGGGGAACACCATGACTGGTTGTAAGAAGAACCCTGAGATTTGTAGCCCCATCATCGTGCCAAGCCACGTTTTTGAGATCGCCGCGTGGATTCACTACCCAAGGTTTAGTCGTGCCCGCTGGATGGGTCAGATTCACTTGTATGGAATCTGGAATGGTCGATCCGGTGAATGTAACCGTGTAATAGCCGTGCCTTTCCATCAAAGGCAAAGAGGCGCCATTGCCACCGCCCTGACTATTAAGTGGATTGGATACGCCCGTACCTGAAATTACATTTACTTTTATAGGACTGATAGGGACCTGGCTGCCGTCACCAGACATAGTCCCATTAGTCAAAACTCCATTGGGTCCGGACAACACGATTGACGCCACCCCTTGCGGGAGTGTTGTAGGGAGATCCAGATAGACAACCGTCTGATTCCAGTCGGCATCGTGGTTTGTATAACCAGAATCTACATACGAGCCAACTGTCGGCCCATTCAAGGCACCAACGCCACTTGTTTGGCCGGTCGCATATTCAACCATGAGCTTAGAAATCGGATCTGGGTAGAGCTGAACCACCGCCCGGATGCGCTCATCTCCGGGGTTGTAGGTGGCGACGACCGTATTATTCACATCACTGAACTGAACAGTAAGGTTGTCTCTCGTTACTGGTTGATTCCAGCCGGTTGCCAACGCGACCGTATCGCCCGCTCTCGCCACCAAACCAAAGGTTCTTTGACCGGTACATCCTTGCACGATAGTCAAGCAAAGCATTAACCAAGGCAGTAATTTCCCAGTGTTCATCGCCACCCTCCCCATCTTGGCGCTGGTCTGCTGCTAGCCCAGCACATAACTGAATCTGCATCCCCGCATCGAAACGTAAAACGTTCTGCTAAGAACATGCTGACATAGCGATTCATATCATTTCCTCACTCATTGGTCAGTTCAGCATCGATTAGTTGATACCCAACGCCTTTCGGATAATCTCGTTCAGATCGGCTGTGTCGAGTACCCCGTTCGGCGCGCCCACAGGCGCCAAGTCCGCCTGGTTGACCTGACCTGGCGTGAGTGTGGCCAGACCCAGCAAGTTTTGCTGTAGCAACGCAACATCGGCCACGTCCACTATGCCGTCGTCGTTGAGGTCTCCAGGCGTGCCGGGCGCCACGATTGCAATGAGGCCGATGATCAAGGTCTGGGCGCCTCCAGCATCCGTAGCCTTGTAATCGAATGCAAAGCTGCCAAGAGTGGTCGGTATGCCGGAAATCGTGCCGTTCCCTGCCATCGTGAGGCCGGGAGGGAGCCCCCCATTCGCAAGGGTGTAGGTATAAGGCCCTCCGCCACCCGCTGGCACGATGTTGTAGCTGAAGGCCTGATTGACCATACCGCTGACGCTAAAGGCGTTGGTGGTTACGCCTGGCACTGAATTGGCCCCGTTGTTGACTTGTCCCTGGGCATCAGCAACCAGTGGCTGGGTACCCAGTTTTTGCTCGATCACGTCGGGAAGCCCATCCTGATCGCTGTCCGTGAGCTGCGTGCCGGCGGCGACAGGCAGTGCAGCCACCACACGGGCCGTGACGATGGGGTCGTTCTGCCAGTTGCCATCAGCGCCCTGTATACCAACAAGCCAGCCCCGGGCGTTATCGACGGCAGCAGTCGCAGCCGAGTCGCCCTCGGCGGCGAAGAGCGCCAGCGCCCGAATCGCCAGGGCAGTGACCACCGGTGAGGACGCTTCGAGATTGCCTGTTTGCGGGTTGCGTTCGGCAAACCCGTTATCGGGGTTTGCCTGGGCGACGAGCCAGGTCTTGGCACTGGTCATGGCGGTATCGATCGCACCGGGAGATGTCTTGCTGCAGGCACTGCCGGACAGGAAGCGCCCGGCCTGGCGCTGCTTCTTGAGTTCGTACAGCATGACCGCCGTGGCGGCCAGGGATCCCGACGATGCCTGGGGCGGCTGGCCATTTTGCGGCAACGCTTGTGGCCAGGCGCCAGTCCAAGGGGAGCTTGCAAGTTGCGCCGGCAGAATAGCGCACAGCGCGGTGGTCGTCAGTTCGTTGGTGTCGTTGGTGTAGCTTACCCCGGCGCTGCGCAACGCCCCATATCCAAGAGCGGTATCTAGCATGCCCGCACCGTAGCCCGGATAAGCACCCCAGGTTGTGATGCCACTGGTAATGACTCCAGATTTGGCGATGCTGGTATTGCGCGCGTCGCGAATCCCTCCTGCAATGGTTTTGGCATCACGTCCCGCCGCGGCCAGCGTGCCAGTCTGCCAGGCCAACGCATCCAGGCTACTGCCTGGCGCGTTGCCAAGCCAGGATAGGGCACGCGTGTATTGGGGTGATCGGTTTATGCCACCGGCGATCATCGCATCCACGGCGGCGGCGGTCGCTTGTATATCCAGACCTTTCGGGCTGGAAAAAGAACCGTCGCCACGTTGATGCTGCACCAGCCATACCAGGCCTTGGGCACGGGCCTGGTCTATCTCGGCGGTCGTCGCGGCTTGGGTGGCTGTCGCGACGAACAAGCAGGCGTATACCAACAGCTTGCTGCGGATCATGGATGCACCCTCCTCAGGGTCAAGCTTTGGAGTTGTTTACGTCTGTAGCTACGGCGTTACATGCCCGGTCGACACAGCCCACAATCCCTGGACGGCCCTTCGCAACATCAGCCCCCCTACCTAGACTGACGTTGATGCATGCGTTGAATTGCAAACCATGAGGCTTGCGAAAGGCAGAAGGATGTGGGGTGGTGGGGAGATACTGAAAATCTTCAAGCCTTAAAGACGAGTGCCGCCTCAATGCATACTGAATCGAATCGAGGTTTCGCGAGTTTGAATTCTCTGGGCAACAGCGCGGACGTTGATAAGCCTCATGTGCGCTTTGCACGCACGAACGCATCCCATTCGACATGGCTCCCCCCTCCCTTGGCGTACTACATTATTTATTTGTTCTTCCGCAAGGCGGGATCGCGTGCGTTGCGCGTCCCTTAGTTGGCCGGACTCTATTCTATAGTTTTCGTGTTTGTCAACCCCCCCTCACTGGGGTAGCCCTATCGAGCCAAGTCTCATGATTCCACACGCGCCATTTGCTGATGGCCCTGCCACCTTATACCGATTAGAGTGCCTTCCCTCGCTATTTCTTTGGCTGCGGTGCATTCTCTAGGTCATGAAGGATTCGCGCCGTATCCAGTTCGAAATCGCAGAAGAACGAACACTCAAGATGCTCGCAATCATGGATTCCACCCCCTTCCCCCCGCTCGAATACGGTCGACTAATTGCACAAAGAACAGGCAATTTTTTGTAAGACGCGGAAAACACTCCGCGTGGACAGGGGCTTCCATCTCTTCACGAATTACAAAAAACAAGTGCAAGCCATTGATATTAATTAAATGTCGCTTGGATTGTGATTCCTGTTGTCGTGGGTTCGAGTCCCATCATCCACCCCACCGTTTCACGAGAAATAGAACAAGGCCCGCGCAAGCGGGCCTTGTTCGTTTCATTCCCAGACTTCGCCGTCGACGTACAGCCAGCGTCCGTCCACCCGCTCGAAGCGGCTGGTTTCGTGTAGTTTGAAAGCACGGCCGTTGAGCTTGTAGCGTGCGACGAACTCGACCGTCGCATGGGTTTCGTCCAGCG
>Ga0209958_1001863_pt1 | contig 13923 bp, 13 predicted proteins | sample ThiBio_inoc_plan_FD_183942 | JGI IMG/M metagenome (GOLD analysis project Ga0209958, IMG submission 183942) | Wastewater bioreactor microbial communities from Cape Town, South Africa - Thiocy_inoc_plan (SPAdes) | ecosystem: Engineered > Bioremediation > Thiocyanate > Unclassified | place: South... | reverse complement strand
GGCCGTAGGTAATGGCTATTTAGCAGCGATCTTGCCGATTTTCGAAAAGCACCGTGAGCAGCCATATACTGAAGCGCAGCGTGAGTTCCAACTGTATCGTCGTGGTCGTTATGTCGAATATAACTTGGTTTATGACCGCGGTACTTTGTTTGGCTTACAAACGGGTGGCCGTATTGAATCGATCTTGGTCAGCTTACCTAATCTTGCAGGTTGGTCATATCGCCCGGAGTGGGATGCAGACTCGGCAGAAAAGCGTCTTACCGATTATTATCTAAAACCAAGAGATTGGTTGGGTTTGCAGAAGTAAAAAGCGGCAATCCCTAATATTTCTATTAGGGATTTTTTTGATTATTGAAATAGACATTTCCACCCTTAAAAATGTACAATAAAAATGTACAATAAAAAGGATTAAAAATGTCTAATATCTCATTTACACATGCCCGAGCAAATCTCGCTAAATTAATTCAGCAAAGCCAACAGGGTCAAAGAACCTTTATTGCCCAACATGGGCATACTTCGGCTGTTCTTATTTCTTATTCTGAATATAAAAAATTACAGGGTGAGCCAGAAAACTTCATGCAGGCTTGGGAAAAATGGCATCAACAAGCACTTCAAGAATTAAATACTGAGAATACTGACTTTCAAAATGAACGAGACACTAGCCAAGGACGTGAGTTTTCATGGTAAGCCAAATCAGTTATTTACTTGATACCAATATCATTTCTGAATTGGCCAAACCTCAACCGAACTCAGCCGTTTTACAACAATTTTATGTCGCGCAACATGAAATTTCGATTTCAAGTATCGTCTGGCATGAATTACGCTTTGGCTGGTTGAGAATGCCTGATGGACAACGCAAGCAGCTCATCACAAAATTTTTACATGATGTGGTGAGTCTGATTCCGATTTTGGATTATGATGCGCAAGCTGCAAAAATCCATGCAGAAATTAGAATACAAACTCAGAAAATGGGAAATAATATTCCTTTTGTTGATGGACAGATTGCAGCTATTGCGATGGCTCAGGGCTTAATTCTAGTCACTCGGAATACCAAAGATTTTCAAGCCATAGAAGGATTACGGCAAATCAATTGGTTTACCGACACTATAGATCGCTAAATAACTCAACATATTCCTTGATCATTCTCATGATATTGGTGAATCACTCATGACCAAACAATTTGCTGTTATTGGAAATCCGATTGAACAATCCCGCTCACCAGAGCTTCATCATGCGTTTGCAGCAAAAACTGGGGTCGATCTACACTATAAAAAAATTCTTGCACCTTTAGATGGCTTCGAAAGTGCCGTAAAAGATTTCTTTGCACACAACGGCATCGGCATGAATGTCACCGTACCGTTTAAAGAACAAGCCTTTGCCCTGTGCGACCAACTGACTGAACGTGCCAAGATCGCCAAAGCCGTCAATACCTTGTGGATGCAGAACGGCAAACTGTATGGTGATAATACTGATGGTCAAGGCTTGGTTGCAGCGATTCAGGCTTTGGGCTGGGAACTTAAAGAGAGCCGTATTTTAATTTTAGGCGCGGGCGGTGCAACCCGTGGCGTCATCTATCCGCTGGTACAGGCGGGCGCAAAGCAGATTGTGATTGCCAATCGCACCCTTACCCGTGCTGAGCAGTTGCTTGCAGACTTAGAAGATGCCGTCCCGCAAGCTGAGCTAAAAGCCATTGGCTTAGATCAATTGACAGGTGAATTTGATCTTGTGATTAATGCAACCTCTGCAAGTTTAACTGGGGATACGCTACAACTGCCTGAAAGCTTAGTGTTCCATCATGCTTATGAAATGGCTTATGGCAAACCATCTAGCTTTATCGATCAAGCCAAACAACGTCAAATTCCGTCTACTGATGGTTTCGGTATGCTGGTCGGTCAAGCGATTGAAGCATTCTCGATCTGGAACGGGGTAAAACCAGAACTAAAAGACTTTTTATAATCATCAAAACACAAAATAAAAAAACCTGCACTTTGCAGGTTTTTTTATTGAGGATAAAGAAATTATTTAACGGTCAGCATTTTCTGATACACCTCTTTGAAAATCTCATAATCAATAAATTCGTTATGCTCGATTTTTAAAGACTGAATCGACTTTTCAGACAATTTATTCTTACGCGCATCTACATACACTTGTCCTAAGATATTTGCGGTTTGTCCAAGTAAGGCTTTTTCCTCACTTGAAGCACCATTCTCTTGTTCGAATTGAATTTGATATTGTTTGGCAAATAACTGCTGTGGTTGCTTATATTGCGCTTGTAGGTTTTTCCACGCTTGGCGATCTGTATCGCCACGCATGGCATCAAGCACAATACGATTCACCGCTTGACCCAATGTATCATCAAACTGGTCTTCGTTTTCAAGATGATGTTTCTTCTGTAAAGCTTCAATGCTTTGCAAGGCTTTCCCTTTTGGATTATAAACCTCTTCATTGGCATACCAGTATGCATATACAGTGGCAATTTCCTGCAACTCTGGGCTTGAATAACGCTGTACAATCTGTGGTGTGCTTTCTGTTAGTTTCGCAATAAATACCGCTTTATAGGTTTGATCATAAGCATGCGTTGCGTCATAGCGTTGTTCCGCAATGACTTTGAGTTGATCTTCCAAAGACATGGTATATGGTTCTGCTGAACGTTCTTGAACCCCTGCCTGACCTAATTTCTCAGAGAAACTGCTCACTGCTTGTTCCAGCATCGAGCCTTTGCTTGCTTCTGACCAACTCTTGGCGCGTTTCAACTGTGCCTGATCAATAGGTGTGGCTTTGCCATAATTTGAAATCAGCATATCGGCTTTGACACTAAAACGTGACTTCAATTCAGATAGGCCATAGTTCAAATCATAGTCTAATTTAACCGCACGACCTTGGGCATCCAAACCAACATCCATAATAAATGGATTTCGTTTCTCAACTGGTGGCAATGCTTTTGCAATATCCGCTTGGTGCTTGATCCAAAGTGCCTTAAATGCCTGATCATCAATAAATTGATTTTGATCATATGCCGCAAACTGTTTTTCGACCGCTTGTAATTTAGTGATATAACTCAAGAAACCAGATTCAGCTTTCTGCTCACCAAAGACATCAATGTCATACATACTTTGGCAATACTGTGCATCACCATATGTAGTTTTTGGCGTATTTTGCAGGGCTGTACATTGCTCCTCAGTTAAACCCGCCTGTTCGTCTTCGGATACGTCTGAATCATCGGATACTTCTGGATATTCAGATGCTTCTGAATCGCCAGCCGCTGCTGCAACTGCTCGTGCCGCTGCTGCTTCTACCGTATCCTCTTCGGCTTGATCACTATCTTCCGATTCAGCATCATATTCAGTTTCCTCATCCTCCACGCCAAAGTGTTTATTCACCAACCGATACAATTCTTGGCTGACCACACTGGCATCATCCGCTGAATTTTTCTTATCCAACAATGAAGCGGTTTTTTCTGATTTAGATGAACTTGCAGCATCAACCTCATTGGCAATCAGTTTCTCAAGATTCTCTTCTTTAATATTGAGAACACTTTGCATGAAGTATTTTTCATTGACCTTGCTATACAAATTGGCTTGTAAAATCAGTTCTTCAATTGAGCTTTTTAAACGGATTTTCTCGACCACGCCAGCTGCTTGATCAGCAGAAGAAACCGATAAGGCTTGGATATTATTTTGATCTGCAAGACGATAATAGACAGCGCCAGAAGCTTTCACATATTCAGCAAATTTCTTGTAATCGACTTGCTTGAACATATCCTGATATTTAGAAAAATCTAAATAAGCCAGATTATTCTGACTGTCTTTATTGACTAAATACGGCATCAAAGCAAAATAGTTGATATAAAACTTATAATTATTCAGATCAACGACCATCGGTATTTTAGCTTGTACTAGCAAAGTTGGCTTTTCATAACGTGCTGTCAGGTTAAATGAGCCCATTTTCTGACGATAATGCACTGAGCCATCATATTCAAACTGCATGTCATTGAGGACATTGGCCATGATCTGGGTAAACTTATCTACTTTCGTTTGTCCTGAACTTTTTTGCTCTTGTGCCAAGGCTACATACAACGCTTGTTTTTGTTTTGAGTTTAAATTGACCTTCTGATCACGTAAATATTGATCGACTTTTTGTTTCAATGCCGTATCTAGAACAGCATTTTCTGCTTTTGCATTGCTATGCTGTTGACTCGGTTCAACATGAATATTAAATTTTCCGCGATAATCATAACTCGGATATTCATACATCGCGTTGATACTATTGATGGCTTTCTGTTCCAGATTAGTCGAAGCTGTATTGGTTTTAATGACATGTTGTGAACATGCCGAAAGACTTAGACCCATTAAGCATAAAGTTAAATATTTTAAACGCATAGCTTTACCAAACACCTTTATATCATTATATTTTCAATTCTAAAATTGAGTAATTTTCACATTTCATATCCGTTTTGACACCAACAGAAATGTGGTTTTTCTAAGAACTTATCTTCAAGGAAATTCGCTTTTCTGACATTCTTTTCCCTAGTGATTATCAATGTATTTTTATCACCATTGTGAATAATCAAAGTATCGAAACAGATAATCCAAAATGATTCAAATACAGGATTAAGATTATGCCAGCTTATAAAGCCCCGCTCCGTGATATTCGTTTCTTGATGAACGAAATGTTAGATTATCCAGCACATTACCAAACTTTGACAAGTGGTCAAAATGCGGATGCTGAAACCGTTGATATGATTCTTGAAGGTGCGGCAGATTATTGCGAAAACGTACTTTCTCCACTGAATCAATCTGGTGATGAAGAAGGCTGTAGCTTTAACAACGGCGAAGTCACTACACCAAAAGGCTTTAAAGAAGCATATGACCAATTCGTTATGGGTGGCTGGCAAGGTCTTTCTTATCCAGAAGAATTTGGTGGTCAAGGCTTGCCGATGTCTTTAAACCTGATCAAATCTGAAATGATGGGAACGGCGAACTGGTCATTCACCATGTACCCAGGCTTGAGCACAGGCTGTATGAATACCATCATGCAGTTCGGTACAGACGAGCAAAAAAATACCTATATGCCTAAATTGGTTGAAGGAACTTGGTCAGGCACCATGTGCTTAACTGAACCTCAATGTGGTACTGACTTAGGCCAAGTAAAAACCAAAGCAGAACCTGCTGCTGATGGCACCTACAAAATCTCTGGGACTAAAATCTTCATCTCTGCGGGTGAGCATGATTTAACCGAGAACATTATTCACATCGTATTAGCTCGTCTTCCAGATGCGCCAGCAGGTACACGTGGTATTTCTTTATTCATCGTACCGAAGTTTATCCCAACTGCAGATGGCGGCGTAGGTGAGCGTAATACCGTTTCTTGTGGTTCAATCGAGCACAAGATGGGGATTAAAGCATCTGCAACTGCTGTTCTAAACTTTGACAATGCAACAGGTTACCTGATCGGTGAAATCAACAAAGGTTTACACGCAATGTTTACCTTTATGAATACGGCGCGTATCGGTACAGCAGTTCAAGGTATTGCACATGCTGAGCTTTCGTTCCAAGGCGCTTTACCATATGCGAAAGATCGTATGTCTATGCGTGCCCTTTCTGGTAAGAAAGAACCTGAGCGTGTCGGTGATGCGATTATTCACCATGCTGATGTTCGTCGTATGTTGTTAACACAAAAAGCGATTGCTGAAGGCGGCCGTTCAATGATCTATCATGCTGCAAAACTTGCAGACAAAATGACAGATGCATTGGTCAATGGCGATCAAGCAGCGTATGAAGCTTATGATGACAAACTCGGTTTCTATACACCAATTTTAAAAGGTTTCTTGACTGAGCTTGGCTTAGAAGCAGCCAACCACGGTATGCAGGTATACGGCGGTCATGGCTATATCCGTGAATGGGGTATGGAACAAATCGCACGTGATGCACGTATCTCAACCTTGTATGAAGGTACCACAGGGATTCAAGCACTTGACTTAATTGGCCGTAAAGTCCTGTTAAGCTCGAAAGGTAAAGTGGTTCGTGACTATACCGCTGAAATCTTGAAGTTCTGCGCAACTCACGCACGTAACAAGTATCTTCGTCGTTTTGCTTGGGACTTAACTAAGCTTTGCGCACAATGGAATACCTTAACTGTTCGTATCATGCTTGCTGCACGTAAAGACCGTGACATCGTTTCTTCAGCTTCAGTTGATTTCTTGATGTTCTCTGGCTACGTCATGATGGCTTATTTCTGGGCGCAACAAGCAGTGGTCGCTTCTGAGAAATTAGAAGCGGGTAACGGTAGCGAAACACCTGAATTCTATAAAGCGAAAATCAAAGTTGCCGATTTCTACTTCGACCGTTTATTGCCACGTGCACAGGGTCATGCAGAATCAATGGTAACCACGTCTCGTACCTTGACTTCACTTGCCCCTGAACATTTCAGCTTCGACTACTAATCGAAACTGCAATAAAAAAAGAGCGCTTAATGCGCTCTTTTTATTTTGAATAAAAATTATTTATTCAACCTTTTTAAATACATAAGCCTGTTCTGGGAATGGATATTCTTTAAAGAATTTACGGTTACGCCCATTATCCCCATTCCAGATTTTATCCAAATCCATCACCAAGTCCTGATTAGGACTGACTTGATAATACAAGTTAACATCCGCAGCATCACAACGAATCATAATTTCGTTGAGTTCTTTATGCACATGCCACTGGACCTGCTTACAGGTTTGCTCAATCTTGGCGATGTTGCGTGACGGATCTGAACCGAGACGGCTAAAACTGGTATTGGTCCAGAATACAGAGCCATCATCCATTAAATTCAGAATATATTCTGCTTCTTTCTCATTATTGACACAGCCCGCAAAAGCATCACTACATGGAATACGTGCGTGATAACGGCCCGCATATACCAAATCGGCTTCTGATGGTTGACTTAAATTATGTTTACGGTCCGCAGAATACGGTAATGTTGCTTGGCCAGCCACTTGGGTCAATGAGACCCCTTGAGTATCAGATGCACCTAGTTCCTGTTCATCGACCAGTACTTCGCTTGCATTACGACTCGATTGCATCTGGGCTTGTTGCTTCATTGGCTCAGGATGATGGCTATCACAAGCACTCAAACCAAGACTCAATAGAACTCCTACACTCACATACTGTAAGAATAACCTGAACTGCATATTCATAAATCTCTAACATCAATATCGTTATCGCGTGCTTTTCACAAACAGACCCCGAACTTCCGAAAATATAGGGATCATTGCCGTGTTCGTCTATTCCCCAAATGGGTAATAGCCAATGCGATAGGACTGAAATAGCAAATAGACAAAGCAGTATGCTTTAATTCGGTGCATTTTAGGCGATGCTGTTGGTTTTTCCATCAAAGATTTACACAACTTAACCAATTTCCCATCTGTTTAAACTTTAAAAAATTTAGTTAGACCCTATCTCTTAAATAACAGCATCTTAAACTGCAAAAATTCAATTTTTTACTGCTGTTTCATAAATTTAAGGAGACAAACTCGATGGCCAACTCTGGTTTATATCGCTCAAACCAACAAAGCATGATCGCTGGTGTGATGGGCGGTATTGCGGAACGATTTGGTTGGAACGCAAATTTATTACGCCTGATCTTTGTTGTGATCTCACTCATGAGTGCAGCCTTTCCGGGTATCTTGGTCTATTTGATTTTATGGTTGGTGATTCCAAAACAGCAGCAAGCGCGTGTTGATCATGTACAAGGTTATAATCAACCTGTAAAAACTATTTATGAAGACCAAAGCATAAAACGTTAATTCTCTTTTACCTTTTTGGTCGCTACGGTTGAAATTACCCCTAATCCAACCGTAGCTTTTTTTAGCTAAAATTTAGGCTTGACGATTGAGCAGCTGTTGCAAGGCCGCAATCATATCCGCACGGCTGATAATCCCGATCAAGCGCTGTTCTTCAACTACGGGAATATAGTTAAACGACTTTTCTACAAAGTAAGGCACCAAATCCTGAATCGGCTGCGTAGGGCTGACCGTCACGACTTTATGGCTCATGATTTGTCGCACATAATGCTGCCAAGAGTTTCGTGGGTCTGTTGCACCCTTGAACCACTCCACCACTTCATATAAAGCCAAAGTCCCGACCAAATGATCATCGGCATTGACGACTGGCAAACTCATTAAATTCACCGCCTTAAACTTATCTAAGGCCTGATGAATATCATCATGCTCATGTAGCTTAATCACATCACGACTCATAATGTCCTGACAGACAAAGGAGTTCGCCAAACGTTCATTGGCATGTGATTGAGCTTCCAGAATAATTTTTTCTAAATCGTACTGGCTAATATCCAAGAGCTCAGTGTGATGTTCTAAAGCATATTCAATATCTTTGGGTTGAATCGAAACTTTCTGGGTCGGTGTCGGATCTTTTGAACGCTCATTCACATGGGCGGTGAGTGGGTAATGACGTCCAATTAAACGATTAAAGAACACGGCAAACAATAATAATAAAATCGAGTTCAGTAAGACCGGATACAAGATGAAATGGAACCCTAAGCGATGGACTGCTTCTCCCCCCAATACCGCAGTAATGGCGACTGCGCCACTCGGTGGATGCAAGGAGTCTGTTGTCATCATCAAGAAGATCGCCAAACCAACAGCAACACTAAAAGCACTGGTTAAATCGGGTAGGTATTGTGTACAGGCGACACCAATACATCCCGCCAAGGTATTTCCGACAATGACATTCCATGGTTGTGCCAAAGGGCTATTCGGCACCGCAAATAACAGTACCGAAGATGCCCCCATCGGGGCGATATACCATGCATTCATGCCACCTAGGACATACCAGCTGATCAAGGAGGAAATTGCCAAGCCACATAATGCCCCGACGCCTGAGAGCATCCTCTCTTTTAAAGGCAGGACTTTATAATTCGGTTTTAGAAAATTTAGCCAGTCTGATTGGGTCAAGCTCACAATACACCTTGCTGGATTCGTGTGGTTTTACTCGATGCAGAAGTATACGCCTACTCAAGCTTAAGGTGTATTTAAATTACAGTTTTAAATCATGATGAAAGCTGCTCAAGATCAATTTAAATATTCTCTCAGCTGCTCCAATCGCTCTGCATATTTTTGCATCGGACAAAATTCATACATCGGTGATCCGATATAAGCACCAGCATTCCGACACTCTTGATCCACAAAATTTTTCCAGAGTTGCTGCGATTTCATGATGTCGTTATATCGTTCAGGCTGCTTATATTGCTTGCTCTGAGTTTTAATTTGATCCAGTAATTGTACGATCTGTTTGGTATATAGTGTTTTAGCCCTTGTACTACAGATTTCTACTACTGCATTATTGATATTTCCCAACTTTAATTCTTGAATAGTTTCGTCAACACATTGGCTATAAGGGTCTATGGTTTTATCCTGTGCTTTGGCAAAAACATGAGCACTCAAACCTGTCATTGCAAGCAATACAACGGTGAACATTAATTTAGTCATTGATCAGCTCTTTTGTTCTTCTCATATTGTTTAATCATAATCAAAAATCACACCCATACTTATTTTTTTATTCTCATATGTTCTAAGAATATTTTTTCAAAAAACAGAAATAGCTTCAAATCAATTTTTCATTCAGATAACGCCAATATCGCTTCGGTAGATATTGCACATGCAATTTAATATTCTGTCGTTCTTTAATATTAATACTCTGAAAATAATCTTTCCAAAGCTGATCATATAATACTTCCTGCTCATCAAGCTCTAACTGAAAACTTTGACTCCCCCCCTTTTGCAAATTGCAATCCATTTCATACGCATCCATACACACTTCGTGGATTTGCTGCAGATCATAATAAAGACCATAGTTACGCTGTTCATCATAAATCAACCAACGCTGATCCTGATAGCGCCGTTTAAAATGCGGCTGAATTAATGGCAGCACATTAAAATCGGGACGAACCAAACTCAAAAACAACCCATCTGTAGTTTTCTTAAAACGCACAAAAGCCTCCATCCGATGCTTTTCACGCCCTACTTTTTTGGTCCACTGAGAAATGGCCAACACACTCGGATGTAAATAATCTTTTTCTATAGAATGCGGCTGTTGAAAGACATAGATACAGTAATTAAAAAGATGCTGATACGCCTCCAATGACTCCGACAAAGACGCAAAATAAATCTGCTTTAATGCAGCTGGAGAAAGCTTTTTTTGTAAGGCAGACCATACCCGTTGGGCGTATTGCTCATGACTCGGAACCTCAATGACTTCAGAAAACAAGCCATGTTGTGCTCCATCCAATAAACCAAGCTGAACCTGAAACTCTTTAAACTGAAAGGCACGAAATACGCAACTCAGTAAGCCTGCCATTGAACCATCAAAATAATAGCTCAGTTGCTCATTTGACATGGTTAAAATCCCAAACTCAACTGAGGTGAAAGCGGCTTGATATATTTAGATGAGCCTTGGGTCAAAATTTGCTGACGGATAAAACTTGAAGAAAGTTCTTTCTGAAAGCGAGGACTATCCTCACAACGAATAAAATACTGTGCACGTGAATAGGCCACACCCAATTGCTTTAATAAATCGACATGAATTTTGCCAAAACGACGCGCCTGTACAATTTTCTTGGCTGATTTCACCCCAATGCCCGGCACGCGTAAAATCATATGGTAGTCGGCACGATTTAAATCCACCGGAAACTGTTCAGGATGACGCAATGCCCAACTGAGTTTCGGGTCAACATCCAGATCCAGATGCGGGAAGCGTTCATTAACGATTTCATTGACCTGAAAACCATAAAAACGCATCAACCAATCACTCTGATAAAGTCGATTTTCGCGTAGCAAAGGCGGTGCAGAACCCACCGCAGGTAGGTAATTATTCTCGGTATTAATCGGGATATAGCCTGAGAAATAGACTCGCTTTAATTTAAACTCTTTGTAATGCCGATCTGCCATAAACAGCACATCTTGATCGGTTTCCTGATGTGCCCCCACCACCATTTGTGTGGTCTGCCCTGCGGGGACATATTTCGGCACATGCTTGATAATCTGGCGTTCATCTTTGAGTTGAATCAATCGATCTCGAACCAGTCCCAAATCTTTTTGTACTTCCTGATGCGATTTTTCAGGCGCAAACGCTTTTAAACCGACCTCAGTTGGCATTTCAAGATTGATGCTCATCCGATCGGCATACAGCCCCGCTTCATGAATCAATTCAGGTGAAGCCCCCGGAATGGTTTTAAGATGAATATAGCCGTTAAAATTCTCTTCCAAACGCAGTTTCTTCGCCACTTGCAGCATACGTTCCATGGTGTAGTCGGCTGACTTAAAAATACCTGAGCTCAGAAACAGCCCTTCAATATAATTACGACGATAAAAATTAATGGTCAGATCAACCACTTCTTGTACCGTAAATGCAGCCCGTTTCACATCATTGGAACGGCGTGACACACAATAGGCGCAATCAAAAATACAGACATTGCTGAACAGGATTTTCAGCAAAGAAACACAGCGCCCATCTTCGGTATAGCTATGACAAATCCCTGCCCGACTGGCATCACCTAGACCTTTGTCTTTATTTTTACGGTCACTGCCACTGGATGAACAGGACACGTCATATTTGGCAGCATCCGCAAGAATCTGGAGTTTTTCACGAATGCGATCAGACATTTCAAACGACCTGAAGAAAACAGAGAATATTGTTTTAAAATTAGCATTTCAAAGTTGTGAAATTAAGAGCATGTGAGATGCAATACGTCATGAGCTGACGTGAGGATTGTTCACTTTAAATCCAGACGGTTCATTTCAACGTTATTTAATCGATCTATACATATAATTAAGAAGAGCCGCTCTATTTTTTATTTCTGATCAGAACTTGCTGGCGAAGTGCTAGAAGCCTTTGCCACTCCCCTACAAAATCCTTATACTTAAGCACAATTTTTGTTTGATTCCAGTGGATGCACCATGAGTCGTGCTATATCGCATATTGATACCTTTCAGGGCTTAATTCTTGCCCTACAAAACTATTGGGCGGAGCAAGGCTGCGTCGTATTACAGCCATATGATATGGAAATGGGCGCAGGTACTTTCCACACTGCAACCTTCTTACGGGCATTGGGGCCAGAAACTTGGAACGCGGCTTATGTTCAACCTTCACGTCGTCCGAAAGACGGTCGTTATGGCGAGAACCCGAACCGTTTACAACACTACTATCAGTTCCAAGTGGTACTTAAGCCAAACCCAGACAATATCCAACAGCTTTATCTTGATTCATTAAAAGCCATCGGTATTGATACCCTCACTCACGACATTCGTTTTGTAGAAGACAACTGGGAATCTCCAACCCTTGGTGCTTGGGGCTTAGGTTGGGAAGTTTGGTTAAATGGTATGGAAGTGACTCAGTTCACTTACTTCCAGCAAGTCGGTGGTATTGAATGTTACCCAGTGACAGGTGAAATCACTTACGGCTTAGAACGTCTGGCGATGTACCTTCAAGGTGTGGACTCAGTTTACGATCTGGTTTGGACCAAAGGTCAATTCGGTACCGTAACCTATGGTGATGTATTCCATCAAAACGAAGTTGAGCAATCAACCTATAACTTTGAATACGCACCAGTCGACAAAATGTTTGAATTGTTTGACTTCTATGAAGCAGAAGCATCTCGTTTAATCGAAGCTGAACTACCTCTTCCTGCTTATGAGCAAGTGATCAAAGCCTCACATTGCTTTAACTTGCTGGATGCACGTGGTGCGATTTCCGTGACTGAACGTCAACGTTATATTTTACGTGTTCGTACTTTGGCGCGTTCAATTGCACAAAGTTATGTGGCGGCCCGCGCGAAACTTGGTTTCCCAATGGCAGAACCACATTTGCGCGATGAAGTATTGGCTCAACTTAAAGCACAAGTTGAAGCAGAAGCTTCATTAAAAGCAAAAGACTAAAGTTGTTTTTCTGATGCAAAATCCTCACTCTATTGTCCATTATGGTATTGACGATCAGCAGCAAAGTATTGCCAATGCCGTTAAAAATGGTCAATGGGTGAGTGCTGCCAACAATACCAAGTGGTCTGAGCTGATCACATTTATGCAAAATGACGACTGGAGTCCTAGTTATCGTTATTGCTGGATCAGTAATAAATTTATCAGCAATTGGGATGTTGAGTGGTTTGGTCATTTACCCTATCCATTCGCAGGGGTGTTATGGCTAGACTTAAGTACATTAGAGCATCAGATTGAAAAGCCTTGGGGACATAAAAAAATCATTGACCACTCGGCTCGATTTAAAAATTTATTGGTAAAGATTGGTTTAGAGTTTGAACAACGTGAAGATGTCATTCGGATTTGGGGATACCTACCCAAAGATGAAACGGATTTTCCACCCCAAACCAACTTTGTACAGCCACACCATATTTTTTCGGATACATGGAAATGACACATACCGTACTATTTGAATTGGGTTGTGAAGAACTTCCACCCAAAAGCTTAAAGACTTTGCGTGACGCACTTAAAGCAGAAACTGAAAAAGGCTTAAAAGAGGCAGGCTTAAACTTTGCCTCTATCGAAGCCTATGCTGCACCACGTCGTTTAGCATTGAAAATTGTTGATATCGATGCAGCTCAGGCAGATACACAAAAACGTTTTGATGGCCCTGCGGTACAAGCGGCTTATGATGCTGAAGGCAAACCGACCAAAGCACTTGAAGGCTTTATGCGCGGTCAAGGCATCACGGCTGACCAACTTTCGACGTTCCAAGCTGGTAAAGTTGAAAAAGTTTGCTTCTTGAAAGATGTCAAAGGTCAAAGTCTTGATGCTTTACTGCCACAAATTTTACAGACTGCATTGGATAACTTACCCATCGCAAAACGTATGCGTTCAGCAGCAAGCCGTACTGAATTCGTGCGTCCAGTAAAATGGGTGGTGTTACTGAAAGA
>Ga0209958_1001861_pt1 | contig 13931 bp, 11 predicted proteins | sample ThiBio_inoc_plan_FD_183942 | JGI IMG/M metagenome (GOLD analysis project Ga0209958, IMG submission 183942) | Wastewater bioreactor microbial communities from Cape Town, South Africa - Thiocy_inoc_plan (SPAdes) | ecosystem: Engineered > Bioremediation > Thiocyanate > Unclassified | place: South... | reverse complement strand
TCTACATCCCCAACATCATCGTCGCCATCCTGGTGCTGGTGTTCGGCGTGCTGGTGGCGCGCTTCATCAATCGCCTGGTGTTCGCCTATCTCAACAATATCGGCGTGCAGGGCGCGCTCACCATCAGCACGCTGTCGGAATACGGCGTCATCATCTTCGTGGTGTTCGTGGCGCTGGAACAGCTGGCGATCGGCACCGCGCTGCTCACCGCCGCGTTCCAGATCGGCTTCGGCGCGATCGGCCTGGCGTTTGCCCTGGCGTTCGGCCTCGGCGGCCGCGAATGGGCGGCCGGGGTGATCAAGAAACTGACCGAGAAGTGAATCGAATCCGGACGGGCAAGGCCTGCCCGGATTATTGAGGCGGCCTTTTCCGCGCCGTCATGAGTGGGACGGCTCGTTGAGCCGCCCCGATAGAACGCTGCTTCAAATGCGTATTGGTGGGGCCTCCCGCGCCGCCTCACGCAGTCCTGGCGAGCTGGCCTTCAATGCCGCTCACACTTCATCGGGCCGGATCGTTAACGCATGCGCGGCTTGCGGGTGTGCTTGTCCGGCACGCCGCGGGTTTGCCGGCGCGGACTGGGCGTCATTTCCGCCCATTCCAGCACGCGCGCAACCAGGTCGTCGTCGAGTTCCATCTTCTGCCCGCGGCGCAGTTGCGGCGGCAGTGCGATCGGACCGAAACGGATTCGGGTGAGGCGCGACACCGTCAGGCCGAAATGCTCGAACAGCCGCCGCACCTCGCGCTTGCGGCCTTCCTTGATGATCACGCGATACCAGCGGTTGGCGCCCTCGCCGCCGGCGGCGAAGCAGCTCTGCAGCTGCGCCGGGCCGTCGTCGAGTTCCACCCCTGCCAGCAGCTGCGCGATCATGTCTTCGGTCAGTTCACCCAGCACCCGCACCGCGTACTCGCGCTCGACTTCGAAGCGCGGGTGCATCAGCTTGTTGGCCAGTTCGCCCGAGGTGGTGAAGATCATCAGGCCGTCGGTGTTGTAGTCGAGCCGACCGATGGAAATCCACTTGGCGCCGCGCAGCCTGGGCAACGCGTCGAATACCGTGGCGCGCCCCTTGGGGTCGTCGCGGCTGACGATCTCGCCTTCTGACTTGTGGTAGATCAGGATGCGCGTGCGCTTGTCCTCGAAGCGCAGGTACACGCGGCGGCCGCTGACCTTGACCACGTCGCGCGGCCCGACCTTGCTGCCGATGGTGGCGGTCTCGCCGTTGACTTGCACCCGGCCCTCGGCGATCCACTCCTCCATTTCACGGCGCGAGCCGAGGCCGGCCGAGGCCAGCGCCTTTTGCAGGCGCTCGCTGGAGGCTTCGGGCGCAGTCGCCTGCTGTAGACGGCTCGCGGCGCGCCCCATGGGAGCGGTGGGCGAACGGCGGATAGGGGATGGGCGAGTGGCCATATCAAAGAATCTCGGTAGCAACGCTGACGCGGGCGGTCTCGATCACCGCGCCAAACGTCCGGGGAGCGTCATTGTCCGCCAATTCCGCGCGCAATTCAGGAATCAATGCGGTTTCATCCGGGGTGACCAGATTGCCGAGCTCTTCCAGCGGCGGCAGTTCGGACAGCGTGCGCAGCCCGAGGTCGCTGAGGAAATGCCCGGTGGTGCCGAACAGCGCCGGACGGCCGGGCACGTCGCGATGGCCGATGGCCTCGATCCAGCCGCGTTCCTCCAGCGTCTTGACGATGTTGGGATTGACCGACACGCCGCGGATGTCCTCGATGTCGCCGCGCGTCACCGGCTGCCGGTAGGCGATGATCGCCAGCGTTTCCAGCACCGCGCGCGAGTAGCGCGGCGGCTTCTCGTTCTTCAGCCGCGACAGCCAGGGCTGCATCTCGGCGCGCGTCTGGAAGCGCCAGCCGTCCGCCACCTGGATCAGCTCGACGCCGCGGCCGTGCCACTGCGCGCGGAGTTCGTCAAGCGCGCGGCGCAGCACGTCGCTGGCCAAGTTTTGATTGGATGCCTCCTGCTCGAACATGCGCTTGAGGTCGGCCAGCGTCAGCGGCTCGACCGCCGCCAGCAGCGCGGCTTCCAGCACGACCTTCAGGTCATCGGGATTGTCATTCGGTTGCAGATTCATGCAGCTTCACGTAGATGGGGGCAAACGGCTCGGCCTGCGTCACGTCGAGCAGGGTTTCCTTGGTCAGTTCCAGCACCGCGAGGAAGGTGACCACGAGTTCGTGCACGGTCGAGGCTTCCGGGAACAGGTCCTTGAATTCCATGAACTCGCCCGGCGTCAGCCGCTTCAGGATGCGGCTCATGTGCTCGCGGATCGACAGCTCCTGGTGGCCGATGCGGTGATGGGTGCGGTTCTTCGCGCGCGACAGGATCGCCAGCCAGGCGGCGGCGAGCTCCTCCGGGTGCAGGCTCGGCAGGCGCTTCGCCGCCGCCGGCAGGAACACGCTGACCGTGTCGAAGTCGCGCCCCGCCTGCGGCAGCGCGTCGAGGTGCTGGCCGGCGAGCTTCATCTGCTCGTATTCCAGCAGGCGGCGCACCAGCTCGGCGCGCGGGTCCTCGCCCTCGCCCGCCTCCTCGGCCTGTTCGCGGCGCGGCAGCAGCATGCGCGACTTGATGTCGATCAGCATCGCCGCCATCAAAAGGTATTCCGCCGCCAGTTCCAGCCGGGTGGCGCGCGCGGCTTCCACGTAGGCCATGTACTGCCTGGTCAGCGCCGCCATCGGAATGTCGAGCACGTCAAGGTTCTGGCGGCGGATCAGGTACAAGAGCAGGTCGAGCGGACCCTCGAAGGCTTCGAGGAAGACTTCGAGGGCGTCGGGCGGAATGTAGAGATCCTGCGGCAGCTCGGTCAGCGGCTCGCCGCGCACCTTGATGACGGGCGTGGCAGGCACGGCTTCGGGGGCGGGATCGAGGAGCGCGGCTTCGGTCATGGCGGGCATTTTACCCGAGGGCGGGGGTGGTCGGGCTTGGGCCATCCTGTTCATACTGGCCGCCGATGCTTTGGGCGCGGCGAACCGGCATGGCGAAGGCTTGCGTAATCGCCCAGCAACAGGGCAGCGGCCTCGGGATCAGTCTGCCGCCGGAAATCGTGAACGCTGCCGAGTTGCCTGTCTATCAGAGGGTGCAGGGGTCGGCGCAAGCCGGACAAGTCCGAATCAGCCGTGTGAAAGAAACTGCACTTACGCTTGAACGGCGTCTGGCGCTATGTCGATCCAGAACGAAATCAACTTTGCTCGACCGCAGGCGGCGCCGGCCCATGCATCGATGGCCCGGGCCGCGCCTACTCGTAATGCGACCACATACGAAGCACGCGTACCACCCGCTCCTTTGTGAAGATCTCGTAGACCAGGCGATGTTGAATGTTAATGCGGCGTGAATAGGCGCCGGCAAGATCCCCTACGAGTTTCTCGTAGGGCGGCGGGTTCTGAAACGGGTCTGCTGCGAGGATTGCCAGAAGTTCGAGAGCCCTGGGCTTCAAGCCTGCTGCCGCGATTTTCTTCGCATCCTTCTGCGCGGCTTTCGAATAAATCACCTGCCAAGTCACCATTTAAGCGCCTTGGCGCTATTGCCAAGAGGCTCGGCCATGCCTTCCTTGATGGATTCGCGCATGCCCGGAATCGAGAGCAGGTACAGCGTTTCCTGGATTGCTTCCCAGTCTTCGGTTGACAGGAGAACCGCGCTTGTTCGCTTCCCGGCAATGTGGATGGGTTGATGCGACTCTGCGGCCTGGTCGATGAGACGATAGAGGTTGGCGCGCGCTTCGCTTGCGGTGAGGGTGGTAGCCACGTTCGTCCTCCCGGTTGGGAAAACCCAATGGTACGTATTGACGTACGTCACGTCAACCCGCGTGAAAATATTGTTTCGTAAGACCTGGCCTCGAGCCTGGGCCGCGACGGTTTGATTATCACTAGAAGTTCGCGCAACACTTCCCCCCTTCACCCAAACACCACCTCCGCCACATCCTGATACCGCTTCGCGAAATGCACCGTCATCCCGGCGCGGATGTGGTCCGGCAGCTTGTCGAAGTCGCGCCGGTTGGCTTCGGGCAGGATCAGCTCGCTGATGCCGATGCGGCGGGCGGCGATGACCTTTTCGCGGATGCCGCCGACCGGCAGCACCTGGCCAGTGAGGGTGAGTTCGCCGGTCATGGCGAGGGGGCGCGGCACCTTTTTGTTCTTCGCCAGTGACAAGAGCGCGGTGGCCATGGTGACGCCGGCGCTGGGGCCGTCCTTGGGGGTGGCACCTTCGGGCACGTGCAGGTGCACGAAGCTCTTGTCGAAGAAGGTCTGGTCGGCGCCGTAGGCCTTGAGGTGCGAGGCGACGTAACTGTAGGCGATCTCGGCGGATTCCTTCATCACCTCGCCGAGCTTGCCGGTGAGCTTGAAGCCGCGGTTGAGGGTATGCACACGGGTGGCCTCGACCGGCAGCGTGGCGCCGCCCATCGCGGTCCAGGCGAGGCCGGTGACGACGCCGATGCCGGTGATGGGCTTTTCCTTCGTGAACACCGGCTTGTCGAGGTAGGCCTCGATTTCCTTGACGCCGATCCGGATCGGCGTGGCGGCGCCGCCGAGGATCTTCACCACGGCTTTTCTGGCTACCCGCCCGAGCTGCTTTTCCAGGTTGCGCACGCCGGCTTCGCGTGCATAGCCTTCGATGACGTGGCGGATCGCGCCTTCGCTGATCGTGAGCTGGTTTTTCTTCAGCCCTGCCCGCTCCAGCACGCGCGGCCACAGGTGGTGCCGGGCGATCGCGACTTTCTCCTCGGTGATGTAGCCCGACAGGCGGATGACTTCCATGCGGTCGAGCAGCGCCGATGGAATCGAATAATCGTTGGCGGTGCAGATGAACAGAGCCTTGGACAGATCGAAGCGCACGTCGAGATAATGGTCGAGGAAGTCGGCGTTCTGCTCGGGGTCGAGCACCTCCAGCAAGGCGGATGCCGGGTCGCCCTGGTAGCTGGCGCCGATCTTGTCGATCTCGTCCAGCATGATGACCGGGTTGGCCGATTCCACCTCTTTCAGCGCCTGCACGAACTTGCCCGGCATGGCGCCGATGTAGGTGCGGCGGTGGCCCTTGATCTCCGCCTCGTCGCGCATGCCGCCAACCGAGAAACGGTAGAACTTGCGCCCCAGCGCCTCGGCGACGGACTTGCCGATCGAGGTCTTGCCGACGCCCGGCGGGCCGATCAAGAGCAGGATCGAACCCGCCATCTCGCCGCGCATCGCGCCGACGGCGAGGAATTCGATGATGCGGTCCTTGACGTCGTCCAGGCCGTCGTGGTCGCGGTCGAGGATGCGGCGCGCGCGCTCGAGGTCGATCTTGTCCTGGGTGTGCACGCCCCACGGCAGCACGGTCAGCCAGTCGAGGTAGTTGCGGGTGACGGTGTATTCCGGCGAACCGGTTTCCAGCAGCGACAGCTTGTGCATTTCCTCGTCGATGCGCTTTTTTGCCTGCTCCGGCAGCGTCAGCCTGGCGAGCCGTTCGTTGAAGGTGTCGAGCTCGGCGGTCTTGTCGTCCTTGGCCAGGCCCAGCTCCTTCTGGATCGCTCTCAACTGCTGGCGCAGGAAGAATTCGCGCTGCTGCTCGCTCATCTTCTCGTCCACTTTCTCGCGGATGTCGGATTGCAGCCGCGCCACGTCGAGTTCCTTCTTCAGCAGCACCAGCACCTTTTCCATGCGCTTTTTCAGGCCGAAGGCTTCCAGCACGTCCTGCAGTTCCTGCTTCGACGCGGTGGTCAGGCTGGCGGCGAAGTCGGTCAGCTGGGAGGGTTCGTTGGGGCCGAAGCGGTTGAGGAAGAACTTGAGTTCCTCGGAATACAGCGGATTGAGCGGCAGCAGCTCCTTGATGGTGTTGATGATGGCGATGGAATAGGCGCGGATTTCCTCGGAATCCGGCTTGCCGGTCTCGTTCGGGTAGTCGACCCTGACCTTGTAGGGCGCGGTATCCGACAGCCATTCGACGATGCGGAAACGCCGCACCCCCTCGGCGATGAACTGCATCTTGCCGTCGGAACGCACCGGATGGTGGATGCGCACCACCGTGCCGACGCTGCGGAAATCCGCCCGCTTCACGTCGTCGGTATTGTCGGGCTTGACCACCACCAGCCCCACCATGTGGTGCGCGGTTTCGCCGATGGCCTCCACCGTCGACAGCCACGGCGCCTCGTTCATCAGCAGCGGCAGGGTCTGCGCCGGGAAAAACGGCTTTTCGGTCAGCGGCAGCAGGTACAGCTCGGGCGGCAGCGCCGGGGCGGTCGGCAACTGCCTGTCGTCGGAAATGATTTCACCTTCCAGCGCGGGGTCATTGGGCATGATCTGGGCTTCTTAATCCGGTCTACGGGAGTAAGAAGTATCGGGCCTATCCGTCCGTTTTCAAGGGCGGGGCTGATTGGGCCGTACCGGGATTTCCTCGACCGTATCCGGCAGGCCGGACAGGATCATCAGCTCGACCCGGCGGTTGCGCGCACGCCCTTCGGCGGTATCGTTGGGGGCAATCGGCTGGCTGGCCTCGCGCCCGATGGCCGACAGGCGCGCCGGGGCGATGCCGTTGTCGGCCAGCAGGCGCACCACGCTGGTGGCGCGCACCGCAGACAATTCCCAGTTGGAGGCAAAAACCGGGTTGCTGATCGGCATGACGTCGGTATGGCCGGTGATTTCCAGCTTGAACGGCTCGTTCCGCAGGCGCTCCGCCACCGCACGCAATACCGCCAGCGATTTCGCCTCGAGTTCGGCACGGCCGGGGGCAAACAGCACGTTGGCATTGATTTCGATGCTGACGCCGCGGCGGCTCTGGGTCACCCGCACCTTGCCCTCCTTCACCAGCGGCGCCATCACGTCGAGCAGGCCGCTCGCCACCTCGGTCATGTGCGCCTGTTCCTCGACCGCCTGCTGCTGTTTCAGGGTGCGTTGCCTGACTTCCGCAGGCAATGCCTGCTTGGTCGGTTGCGGAACCGGCGTCTCGCTTGCCGGCGCCTTGCCGAACGCATCGCCGAGCGAGCCGGCCAGGACGCGCAATTTGTTCTCGTTGACCGCCGAGATCGCGTACATCACCACGAAGAAGGCAAACAGCAGGGTAATGAAGTCGGCATACGAAATCAGCCAGCGGTCGTGATTGTCGTGGTCGGAGACGATGCGCCGCCGTCTGCGCATTACAAATATCCTTTGAGGCGCGCCTCGATGATGCGCGGATTGTCGCCCTGGGCAATGCCGATAAGACCGTCGCAAACGATTTCGCGCTCGGCGACCCGGCGGGCGATGGTGAACTTGATCTTGTTGGCGATCGGCAAAAACACCAGGTTGGCGAGGCCGACGCCGTAGATGGTGGCGACGAAGGCGACCGCGATGCCCGCCCCCAGCTTGCCGGGATCGGACAAGTTTTCCATGACATGGATCAGACCTATCACCGCGCCCAGGATGCCGAGGGTGGGCGCATAGCCGCCCGCCGCTTCCCATACCCGCGCGGCCTGCCTCTCGGCCGTCTCGAAGCCGACGATCTGGACGTCGAGCGTGTCGCGCAGCTTGGCCGCATCGGCGCCGTCGATCAGCAATTGCAGCCCGGTTTTCTGGAACGGATCGCGCGTCATGTTGAGGTATTTTTCCAGCGCCAGCACACCGTCCTGACGCGCGGTGTGCGACCACTGGACGATGCGGCGGATCAGCGCCTCGGCCTCCGATCCGGGCGGCCGGAAAGCCCACTTCGCCATGCGCACACCCTTCATGAAAACCGGCAGCGGGTAATGCAGCAGCACCGCAGCCAGGGTTCCGATCACCACGATGACGAAAGCGGCCGGCTGCAGGAACAGGCCGATCTGCCCGCCTTCCATCGCCTGGCCGCCGAGAATGGCGGCAACCGCCAGCACCAGCCCGATCAGACTGCCGCGATCCATGCGTCTTCCTTCAGCTTGGTGCGCAGCCGCGCGATGGCCTGGCCGTGCAGCTGGCAGATGCGGGATTCGCTGACGCCGAACACTTCGCTGATCTCGCGCAGATTGAGTTCCTGTTCGTAATACAGCGACATCAGCAGCTGTTCGCGTTCGGGCAGGTTTTCGATGCCGGCGATGATGCAGGCGCGCAGATTGGCGTCGAGCAGCTGCGGCAGCGGCATGCTGGTCTCGTGCGCCGACTGCTTGTCGAGGAAGGAATCGTCTTCGTCGGATTCGCCGAAATCCTCGAAATACAGCAGCTGATGGCCGCGCGCGTCGCCCAGCATGGCCTGGTATTCGGCCAGCGGGATTTTCATCGACGCGGCGATTTCGGTTTCGCTGGGCTGCCGCCCCAGCTGGTGCTGCAAGGCGCCGATGGCCTGTTCGATCTTGCGCATCGACTGCCGCGCGCTGCGCGGCAGCCAGTCGGACTGGCGCAATTCGTCGATCATCGAGCCGCGGATGCGCTGGATGGCGTAGGCTTCGAACTGCGCGCTCTGCGCCTCGTCGTAGCGGCTGACGGCGTCGAGCAGGCCGATCATGCCGGCCTGCACCAGGTCGTCCTCCTCCACGCTGGGCGGCAGCCGGCCCATCATGTGATGCGCCAGCCGTTTGACCATGGGCATGTATTGCGTCAGCAGGTCGCTCTTTTCGCTTTTGCCTGTTGCGGTGTACATGCCCTACCTCCTACAGGCTTCCATCATGCGGCTGCCCTGGATCACGCGCTGCATGAACCCGCCGACATTGCCCAGGCCAGCCTGCTGCGGCCAGCGCAGCAGGCCATCGGCCAGTTTGCGGAACTGCGAGGTGGACTGGGCGACGGGAAAGGCGTCCACCACGGAAGTACGCAGGTGGCCGGCGCGGCTCAAACGCTCGTCCAGCGGGATATAGCCGAGGTAATCAACCGATACCCCCAGATAGCGCTCGGCAGTTTGGGCGAAATTGCGCGCCACCGCCTGCGCCTGCTCCGGCGATTCCATGCGGTTGAGCAGCAGGCGGAACTGGCGCTTGCCGAAATTGTGCGCCAGCCGTTTGACCAGGGTATAGCCCTGGGTGATCGCCGTGTTGCCGGGCGGCAGCACCACCATGATTTCGGAAGCGGCAAGCCCCAGCGGCAAGGCATCCGGGTCGGTGGCCTCTTCCATGTCCACCAGCACCACATCGACGCCGCATTGCAGGCGGTTGAAGCTCTGCGCCAGCCATTCCTGATCGCGTTCGGACAGCTGCCCCAGCCGGTTGAAGCAGCCGCCGATCGGCAGCACCTGCACGTTGTCGGGGCCGTCGAGTATCAGCGCATCCAGGGTGCAGCGTCTTTCGAGCACGTCCGACACGTCGAAGCGCGGCGTCAGCCCGAGGGCGGCGCAGGCACCGTGGCCGTGCCGATCCTGGTCGACGATGAGCACGTCGCGCCCGGAGCGGGCCAATGCCACCGCCAGATTGGCGGTGGCGGCGGTCTTGCCCGCCCCCTTCTGCCCCGACATCACGGTAATGACCTGAAACCCGGTCTGCCCCAGCAGGCGGCGCAGCCCGGCGGCCTGATCGCTGACGAACTTATCCAAGGGACACCGCGCTTTCGCGATGCGCCGCCTGGCTGCCGGACAGCGCGAAGGCCAGCTCGCTGTCGTCCAGCTGCCACGGCGAGGCTTGCGTGCGCGCCTTGAAGGCGCGGTGAATGAGGTACTGGCGATTGGCCAGGTGCAGGTCTTCGGGCACGCGCTGGCCGGTCGCCAGATAGTGCACGCTCAACTGGTGACGGATCGCGCAGTCGAGCGCCGGGCCGAGGCTTGCCGCCTCGTCGATCTTCGACAGGATGCAGCCGTCCAGCCCGCGCGTGCGGTAGGCCTGCACCACTTCGTTCAGGGTGTCGCCGTGGCTGGTGGCGTTCAGCAGCAGCAGGCGCTTGATCGGCTTGCCGGCCTGGCACAGCATCTCGACCTGCTCGGCGACGGCCTGGTCGCGCTGGCTCATGCCGACGGTATCGATCAGCACCGTATGCTTGTTGCGCAGTTCGGACAGCGCCAGCCGCAGGTCGGCCGCATCGCGCACCGCGTGCACCGCGACGCCAAGGATCTTGCCGTAGATGCGCAGCTGTTCGTGGCCGCCGATCCGGTAGCTGTCGGTGGTCAGCAGGGCCAGCTTGTCGGCGCCGTGGCGCACCACGAAACGGGCGGCGAGCTTGGCGGTGGTGGTGGTCTTGCCGGCACCGGTGGGGCCCATCAGGGCGAACACGCCGCCGCCGTCGAGCATGTCGGTTTCGCTCTGCATCACCTGCAGGCGCTTCATCAAGGTGTTTTTCGCCCAGCCCAGCGCCTGCTCCACATCGCCTTTCGGCAGGGTTTCCAGCAGCTCGCGCGCCAGCGCGGCGGAAAAACCGGCCGCCAGCATGTCGCGCATCACAGCGGCGCCGGCCGGATCGCGCCCCGGCAGATCGCGCCAGGCCAGATCGGCCAGCTGGCTTTCCAGCCGCATCTGCATCGCTTTGATTTCGCCGCGGATTTCACCTACCACGCTTTGCGCCAGCTGGGCGCTGTCCTCGCTGGGCACGGCGACCCGCTCGACCAGCCGGCGTTTGATGGTAACTGCGGGCGCCGGCTCGGTTTCGTCCTGCACGTCCGCTAGCGGTGCCTTGGCAGGAGCGGCAATTGCGGGCGCCTCCACCACGGGCGGCGCCATCGAAGCGATGTCTTCCGCCGCCAGGGCCAGCACTTCCACCCCGCCCTCGACGGCGCGATTGGCAAGGATGATCGCGTCAGGCCCGAGCGCATCGCGCAGCTGGCGCATGGCTTCACGGGATGTTTTGGCGACGATTCGTTTGACGTTCATGCTGCTCCTCCTACCAGGGAAGTCACTTTGATCTGCTTGCCTTCGGGCACTTCAGCGTGCGAAAGCACTTTGAGCTGCGGCACGGTGCGCCGCAGGAAACGTGCGAGTAGCGGACGCAGCACGGCGGGCGTCAGCAATACCGGGGGATGGCCCAGCGCTTCCTGCCGCTGCGTCGAGGTCTGGGTACGCTCCAGCAGGGTGTCGGCCAGGCCCGGCTCCATGCCGGCGGCATCGTGGCCCGCCTGCAGCGTCTGCAGCAGCAGCCGCTCGAGGCCATGGTCCAGTGCGATCACCGGCAGTTCGCTGGCCGAGCCGTAAATCTGCTGCACGATCGAGCGGCCCAGCGCCACCCGCACCAGGGCGGTGAGTTCGTGCGGATCCTGCACCCGTGCGGCGTGTTCCAGCAGGGTGTCGATGATGCTGCGCATGTCGCGGATCGCCACGCCTTCGGTGAGCAGGGTCTGCAGCACTTTCTGCACGGTGGAGAGCGGCAGCATTTTCGGCACCAGGTCTTCCACCAGCTTGGGCGCGCTCTTGCCCAGGTGATCGAGCAGCGCCTGCGTTTCCTGCCGCCCCAGCAGTTCGGCAGCATGCTGGGTCACCAGATGATTCAGGTGGGTGGCGACCACGGTGCCGGGGTCGACCACGGTGTAGCCCATCGCCTGCGCCTGCTCGCGCAGGCCGGATTCGATCCACACCGCCGGCAGGTCGAAGGCGGGATCGCGCGTGGCGATGCCCGGCAGGCTGGCGGTGATGTTGCCCGGGTCGATGGCGAGGAACAGCCCGGTGCGCACCTCTCCGGAGCCGATCTCGACGCCTTTCAGGGTGATGCGGTAGCTGTTCGGATTGATTTCCAGATTGTCGCGGATATGCACGGCAGGCGGCAGAAAGCCGATCTCTCTGGCGAACTTCTTGCGGATACCCTTGATGCGGCGCACCAGCTCGCCGTCGGTGGCGCTGTCCACCAGCGGAATCAGGCGATAGCCCACTTCCAGGCCCAGGGTGTCGATGGGCGCGACGTCTTCCCAGCTGGCTTCCTGGCTTTCGACCGCGGCGACGGGCGCGGCCTGCGCCTCCGCCGGCGCTTCCTGCTGTTGCGGCTTGCCGTTCCGGTAGGCCAGCCAGACCAGGCCGCCCGCCAGCAGCAGGAAGGCGAAGTTCGGCATGCCCGGAATCAAGCCCATCAGGCCAAGAATCGCGGCGGTGATATAGAGCGCCTGCCGCTTGCTGAAAACGTTGGACAGCATCTGGCCGGCGATGTCTTCCTCGGTGCTGACGCGGCTGACGATGATGCCGGCGGCGATCGAGATGACCAGCGCCGGAATCTGCGCCACCAGGCCGTCGCCGATCGCCAGCAGGGTGTAGTTGCTGGCGGCGTCGGCCATCGCCATGTCGTGCTGCATCACGCCGATGATGAGGCCGCCGACGACGTTGATGATCAGGATCAGGATGCCGGCGATGGCGTCGCCGCGCACGAATTTCGAGGCGCCGTCCATCGAGCCGTAGAAGTCGGCTTCCTGGGCGATTTCGGCACGGCGCCGGCGCGCCTCGTTTTCGTCGATGAGGCCGGCGTTGAGGTCGGCGTCGATCGCCATCTGCTTGCCCGGCATCGCGTCGAGGGTGAAGCGCGCGCTGACTTCGGCAATGCGGCCGGCGCCCTTGGTGATGACGATGAAGTTGATCACCACCAGGATGACGAACACGATGATGCCGACCGTGTAATTGCCGCCGACCAGGAAATGGCCGAAGGCTTCGATCACCTTGCCCGCAGCGTCCGGTCCGGTATGGCCGTCCAGCAGCACCACGCGGGTGGACGCGACGTTGAGCGAGAGGCGCAGCAGCGTGGACAGCAGCAGCACCGTGGGGAACGCGGCGAATTCGAGCGCCTTCTTGGTCGACAGGCTGACCAGCAGCACCATGATGGAAAGCGCAATGTTGAAGGTGAACAGCATGTCCAGCGCAAACGGCGGCAGCGGCAGCACCAGCATCGCCAGAATGAGGACGATGAAAATCGGTGCCGCCATTGCGCGCGCATTGGCCGGGTTGAAGATATTCGAAAGACTCAGGGTGCCGTTCATACGGATGCGTTCAACGGATCGAGTTCAGGGGGAACCGGCAAGGCGGTCGGGGCGTTGGGATACACCCCGCCCGCCTGCCGGAAATGACGCAGCTGGAACACGTAGGCCAGCACTTCGGCCACTGCCGCATAGAGCGTGGCCGGAATCTCGTCGCCGAGTTCGGTATGGCGGAACAGCGCGCGCGCCAGCGGCGGCGCTTCCAGCAGCGGCACCTTGTGCTCGGCCGCCAGTTCGCGGATTTTCGCGGCGACCGCATCGGCCCCCTTGGCCACCACGCGCGGCGCGCGCATCTTGCCTTCGCTGTACTTGAGCGCCACGGCGTAATGGGTCGGGTTGGTCACCACCACGTCGGCGCTGGGGATTTCGGCCATCATGCGGCGGCGCGCCACTTCGCGCTGCTGGGCGCGGATGCGCGCCTTGACGTGCGGATCGCCCTCCGATTCCTTGCTTTCCTGGCGCAGCTGCTCCTTGGTCATCTTGAGCTTGTTGTAGTAGCTCCACAGCTGATACGGTAGATCCAGCACGACGATGAAAATCATCGCGCCCGAAGCCAGCAGGAACACCTTGCCGATGAGGTCGCCCATGTGCTGGATGGCGAGGGGCGGCGACTCCAGGCTGAGCGAAACGAGCGCGTCGAGATTGGACCAGATCAGCCACACGGCGACCCCTCCCAGCAAGCCGACCTTGGCCAGCGATTTGACCAGTTCGACCAGGCCCTGGCTGGAAAACATGCGCTTGATGCCCGACAGCGGATTCAGGCGCTTGAAATCCGGGGCGAATGCCTTGGTGCTGAACAGCCAGCCGCGCAGCAGCAGCGGCGAAGCCAGGGCGGCGATCAGCACCAGCGCCAGGAAAGGCGCCAGCGCCAGCGCGGCATCGAAAAACTGGCTGGATAGCTGCGCCATGACGTACGCGCTATCGCGGGCGACGGCCGGCTGGAACTGCAGGCCGCCGCGCATGATCTGCGACATGGCCTGGCCGAGGCCGCTGGCCATCATCCACAGCGCCGCACCGCCGGTCATCAGGACGACGAACGTGGCCAGCTCGCGCGATTGCGGCACCTGGCCATCTTCGCGCGCCTTCTCCAGCCGCTGTGGCGACGGGGCTTCTGTCCGTTCCTGATCGCTTTCTTCAGCCATCCCTGATT
>Ga0209958_1001857_pt1 | contig 13953 bp, 7 predicted proteins | sample ThiBio_inoc_plan_FD_183942 | JGI IMG/M metagenome (GOLD analysis project Ga0209958, IMG submission 183942) | Wastewater bioreactor microbial communities from Cape Town, South Africa - Thiocy_inoc_plan (SPAdes) | ecosystem: Engineered > Bioremediation > Thiocyanate > Unclassified | place: South... | reverse complement strand
CATCATGTGCACCACCAAGGGCCAGGAAACCGACAAGGTGTGGGGCATGCGCCAGGGCGCAAAAGCCTATCTGGTGAAACCGGTGAAGCCGGAAGATCTGCTGTCGCAGATCAAGGCGCTCGGCTGAGCGGACCGACATGGCCAAGAAATTCAATCTGCGCGAATTTCAGACCACGCTTTCGCAGCAGTTGCAGGCGGCAGCCAGCCGCGACAATACCGGCTCCCGCCTGGGCTTCCGGGTAGGCGACGCGAACTGGCTGGTGAGCCTCTCCGACACCGAGGAAGTGATCCCGGTGCCGCCCGTCGTCAAGGTGCCCGGCGCGCGCCGCTGGTTTCGCGGCGTCGCCAACATTCGCGGCAACCTGTTCGCGGTGAGCGATCTCGCCGATTTCATGGGGCAGGGCGTGACACCCGATCATGCCGATTGCCGTCTGCTGATTCCGCATCACGATTTTGGCGTGAACGCGGCGCTGCTGGTGCGCGGCACCCTCGGCCTGAAAAACATCAATCGCTATCAGCTGCGCAGCGCGGCTGCGATACACCCCTGGGCCGCACGCCAATACGCGGACGAAGCGGGCACCGGCTGGTGCGATATGGATTTCGGGCGATTGCTCGGCGACGCCGAGTTCCTGAAGGTCGAAGCGCAGCTCGGCAACTGATCGCACATCGAATAACGAAGGCGCATTGGCGCCGGCAAGTGGAGGCAGAGGAGCAATGAATATGGCGATAACGATGAATGGCCTGAAAGGCCTGGCGGGCCGCATGACGGGAAAGGTCACGGGCAGGAACCGGGGCGGGGAACACACCACCCTGATCATGCAGACGGTGCGCAAGCTGGCCGACCAGGAGCCCGGCCAGGCGCCTTTGATCGGCCATTTGCCCGTCGACAAGCAGTATCTCTATGCCGGCGGCACCTTGATCGCCTCGCTGCTGCTGGCGGCCGGCTTCACCATCTACAGCTCGCTCCAGCTCGACAATCGCACTGGCTACGAGGCCCGCGCGGGCGAGCTTAAAGTGCTGTCGCAGCGACTGCCGCTGACGGCCCAGCAGTCCGTGCTGGGGAATGCCGCCGCCTTCAAGAAGCTGGCGGAGGGCAAGGCCGCATTCGAGGCGACTTTGAGCGGACTGGCCGAAGGCGACGAAGAAGTGCCCGCCACCAGCGGGGCGGCACGCGATTCGCTGGAAAAAATCAGCGCGCAGTGGCAGAAGTTCAACCCGCAGGTCGTGCAGATTTTGTCGCAGCAGAAAAATCTGGTGGCGATGAACGAGAGCGTCAAGCGCATCAACGCGCTGAGTATCGATCTGCAGGAAGTCGCCGAACAGCTCGCCAGCCAGTTGGCCGATACGGGGGTCGGCGTGCGCGAAGTGTCGCGCGCCAATCATCTGGTCATGCTGAGCCAGCGGCTGCCGAAAAACGCCAACATGCTGCTGTCGTCCGACCTGATCGACCCCGAGGTGGTGCTGCAGTTGGAAAAGGATACGACCTCGTTCCGCGACACGGTGCAGGCGCTGATGGAAGGCGCGGCCAGCCAGAACAAGGACAGCATGCTGACCCTGGAAGACCTGGGCGCCAACATGGGCGACATGGTGGAGTCGGTGGGGGCGGTGCTCGCCAACACGCAGCCGCTGCTGCAGGCCAAGATGGCGGCCAACAACCTGTTCGTCGGCAGCGATGCCCTGCTGCAGGATACCGATCGGCTGTCGCAGGATTACCAATCGGTCGGCGGCACCGGCTATCTGCTGGCCGCCCTGTTCGGCCTGCTGGCGATCGGCTCGCTGGTGATGCTGGGGCTGGTCAACATCAACGAAACCAAATCGCGGGCACGCAAGAGCGAAGAGGAAAACAGCCGCAACCAGGAAGCGATTCTGCGTCTGATGGACGAACTGGGCGAACTGGCCGAAGGCAACCTCACCATCAACGCCAGCGTGACCGAAGACATCACCGGTGCGGTGGCCGACTCGATCAACTACACGGTGGAAGAGCTGCGCAGCCTGGTGCGCGGGATCAACAACGCCACGCTGCAGATGGATCAGGCCGCCAGCCAGGCGGGCCAGGTGTCCGATTCGCTGCAGCAGGCGGCGCGCCGCCAGTCCGAGGAAATCGAGGAAACCTCGGCCGCGGTGGTGAACCTGGCGCAGTCGGTGCAGCAGGTGTCGGGCAACGCCGCCGAATCCGCCCGCGTGGCCGAACAATCGCTGGCGGCCGCGGAAAAGGGCCAGCAAGCGGTGGCCAACGCCATCGCCAGCATGAACGGCCTGCGCGAACAGATCCAGGAAACGTCCAAGCGAATCAAGCGTCTCGGCGAATCGTCGCAGGAGATCGGCGAAATCGTCGAACTGATTTCCGACATTACCGAACAGACCAACGTGCTGGCGCTCAACGCCGCCATCCAGGCGGCGTCCGCGGGCGAAGCCGGACGCGGCTTCTCGGTGGTGGCGGAGGAAGTGCAGCGGCTGGCGGAGCGCTCGGCCGATGCCACCAAGCAGATCGCGGCGATCGTCAAGACCATTCAGTCGGATACCCACGACACCGTGGCGGCGATGGAAATATCGACCCAGGGCGTGGTCGAGGGCGCCAAACTGTCCGATGCGGCGGGCCAGACGCTGGCTGAAATCGGCAGCGTGTCGAAGACGCTGGCCGAACTGATCGCGGATATCTCGGCTGCCACGCAGAGCCAGGCGGAATCGACCGCCAAGGTGGCGGAAACCATGCAGGACATCAAGGCGATTTCGGCGCAGACCGGCACGGGCACCCAGCAGACGGCCGAGTCGATCGGCGGCATGAAGCAGCTGGCGCAAGACCTCAAGAATTCGGTTGCGGGCTTCAAGCTCGCCTGACCGGGGCGGCCACGGCAATCAACTTCAGGAACAACACACCATGAGCGCCTTACTCGACTACGATACCGGCCCGCTGAACTGGGTGCGCGGGGACATCGACGCCGCCCTGCAGGCCGCCTTGGGGCGCATACAGGCATACAGCGTCGACGCCGATCTGACCAACGCCCTGCGGCTGGCGCGCGACGATGCGCATCAGGTCACCGGGGCGCTGCGCATGGTCGGCCTGGAAGGCGCGGCCGCGCTGGCCAATGCACTGGAATCCTGTCTGGCCGACATCAATGAAAACCGCTTGATGGCGGGCGACGAAGTGCTGCGCGCCCTGCGTAATGCCATCGAAGGCCTGCAGCGCTGGGTCAAGGATCTGGCCGACGGCCGCGGCAGCGGCGAACTGGCGCTGTTTCCCCTGTACAAGCGCCTGCGCGAACTGCAGGGTGCCGAGCGGGTGTTCGAAGGCGAGTTGTTTTTCCCCGATATGCGCACGCGGGTACAGGGCAAGCCCGCCAACGATAGCCTGACGCCGGAAGCGCTGGCGGCCGAAGCCAAGGCCGCACGCAACCTGTTCCAGCGCGGCCTGCTGGCCTTCCTGCGCAATATCGAGGCAGAGCAGGGGCTGCAGCGCATGCGCGAGGCGCTGGCCGCGATCGAGCGCATCGCGCCGTCGCAGGCCTCGCAAACCTTCTGGTGGGCCTGCGTCGGCTTTATCGACAGCCTGATCACCCGCGGCGTCGAGGCCGATTTCCACGTCAAGCAGCTGCTTGCCCGCATCGACCTGCAAATGCGCCGCCTGATGGAAGGCTCGCCGCAGGTCGCCGAACGTCTGCTGCGCGACGCCTTGTTCTTCGTGGCCAAAAGCCAGGCCCTGGATGGCCGCGCTGCGGAAGTCCGCTCGACCTTCGGCCTCGATCGCTACCTGCCGGGCCGCGGCATGCTGGATCCCGAAGCGCTGGCGCACATGCGCCCGGTGCTGGATGCCCTGCAGGCCGGCTTGAAGGCTGCGCGCGACAGCTGGCATGCCTACGTGGAAGGCGATGCCGGACAACTGGAGCAGTTCCAGGGCCAGCTGGCGCGCATGCAGCCGCAGGCGCAGATGCTCGAAAACAGCGGCTTGATGCCCTTGCTGGATGAGTTGGCGGCGGCGGCCCTTACCTCTGCCGGGCGCGACGGCGAGGCGCGCGAACAGGTGAATCTGGAAGTCGCTTCCACGCTGCTGTTCATGCAGAATGCCGTCGACCAGGAAGACCTCCTGCACGCCGATTTTGCGGTGCGCGCGGAGGGCCAGCAGGCGCGCCTGAATGCCCTGATCGAAGGCCGCGAGATGCCGGCCAGCGTCGTGGCATCCGCCAGCCAGCGCGAAGCCGAGCGTGACATGCTGGTGCATATGGCGCAGGAAGTCGGGCAAAATCTGAAGCAGATGGAGGAAGCGCTGGATGCCTTCTTCCGCGACGCCGGCGAACGCGAAGCGCTGGCCGGTCTGCCGGTGCTGGCGCAGCAGGCGCAAGGCGCGCTGACCATGCTGGAACTGCCCGACGCCGCGAATCTGCTGGCGGCGGCCATGGCCACCGTGCAGCCGTTTGCCGGCGAAGGCCATCCCGACGAGGCGACTCAGCAACGTCTGGCCGATGCCTTCTCCAGTCTTGGACTGTATATCGAGTCCTACTGCTCCGGACGTGCCGATGCAGCCAGGATCCTGCGCCCTGTCCTGGTCGACTTCGGCGTGATCGATGCCGGCAGCGCCGACGAAAGCGCGCTCGACGACACGGTTGAATCGGGTTTGCCGGTGCGCAAGGCCGAGGTGCAGGCGAGCTATCTGGACTGGCGCGATCAGCCCGGCGACGACTCAAAAAAAAAATTCCTTGATGCCCTGACCGAGCTGAATCGCGACGCCGAGCTGATCGACGACGCCGCGCTCAAGCAGCAGACGCGTGCTGCGCTCGAGCTCAGCCGCGATGCCGCCGAGGCGCCGCTGGCGCTCGATGCCGGGATCGCCGCCCTGAGCGGCCTGGCGTTGCCGCAACGGGCGGCGATTGAAATCCCGCTGAAGCTGGACGAGGCTGAACCGCAGGGCGGCGAAACGGCCGCTCCGATGCCTGCCGAGCCGGGGGTGGACGCCGCCGCAGCGCTTGAATTCCTGCCTGTCGAGGCTGCCGAAATTGCACCGCCGGCGCGCGCGGCCGAACCGGCAGTGGCCGCGGAGCCGGCCGCGTCCGAGGCCAGCGAAAGCGAGCCCGCCGAAGACCATCTGCTGGCTGCGATCCCCGAGGGGGTCGAGCCGGAACTGCTGGACATTTTCCTGGAAGAAGCCAACGAGGTGCTGGCGACCATCGGCGAGGCCGGCGATGCCTGTCAGGGAGACCCTGAAGACCAGGCTGCGCTGACGGTCATCCGCCGCGGTTTCCACACCTTGAAGGGCAGCGGCCGCATGGTTGGCTTGAACGAGCTGGGCGAAACTGCGTGGCGTCTTGAACAATTGATGAACGGCTGGCTGGCCGATAAAAAGGCGGCCAACGGCGATCTGCTGAGCCTGATCGGGCGCGCCCGCGGCGTGTTCCAGGACTGGGTGGACGCGTTGCAGGCCAATCGCCCCGTGACACTGCCGGTGTCCGCTTTGTTGGCCGCGGTTGGCCGCGTGGCACAGGGGCAGGCATTGGAAGTCGCGCCGGCTGCGGCCGCAATCGAGAGCGTTTCGGCCGAAGCGCATGGGCAAATCCAGGCAACGACCGAGGCGGTGGCCGAATCAGCGGATGACGCCGGGAGCGATGCCGCAGCGGCGGTTGAAACTGAGCTGCAAGCTGAAGCCGGTGCCTCGACCGCAGCGGAGCTGGAGGTCGAGGCCGCAGCCGAAACCGAAACCGAATGGCTGCTTCTGCCTGTCGCCAGCGCTGAGCCCGCCGTCGAGATGGCGGCAGTTGTCGAAGCGATGCCGGACCAGCCTCGCGTCGTCGAGCCTGAAGAGGCAGAAGCCCCGGCCGGCATGCCTGTTCCGGATGTGGGCGCCATTGTCGAATACGCAGCGGTAGGCGAGCAGGCGGCGGCGGCCGTGTTAGCAGAACCGGCCGCGGCCGATGCCGCGCCTGGATCGTCCGTGCCGGACGAGGTCTGCATCGGCCCGGTCTGCCTCTCCGCCGGCTTGTACGAGATTTTCATGACCGAAGCGCATCAGCACCTGACCGCGCTGCAGGAAGAGGCGGAACGCCACGCCGAGCTTGCCGACAACACGGTCAGCGAACACGCGCGCCGTGCCGTTCATACCCTCGGCGGCATCGCGGGCACAGCGAGCATCACGGTCCTGTCCGATCTGTCGCATGCGCTCGAACAGTACTGGAACCGTTTTGTGCAGGTTCCGCTGCCAACCGCGCATCTGCCGCTGGTGCAGGATACGGTCGCGCGTCTGCACGGCATGATCGCAAGCATTGAGAGCGGGCAATTGCCCGCGATGGCGAACGATCTGATCGCGGCGCTGGGCGAACTGGAAGACGAGCAGACCACGGCGCCGGCTGGCGGAATGCCGGTGGAACATGCCGTTGAAGCAGCGTCTGCCGCCGCGACCGATGCGGCGGCACCTGCCGAGGCGGCTGGCATCGCTGCAGTGGCCGAAACCAACCACTCCGCCTCCGTTCCCCATCTGCTCGACGTCAGCGCGCTGGTGCCGGACTTGAAACCCGTCACGCCGGTGCCGGTGTTCGAGCGGCGCGAGGTTGCCGATGAAATCGACTTGCAATTGCTGCCGATTTTCCTCGAGGAAGCCGATGCCCTGGTGCCGGATGCCAGCGCGCAGTTGCGCGCCTGGCTGGCTGCGCCGGGCGAAGCGGCCGCACGCGATGCGCTGCGGCGCAGCCTGCATACCATCAAGGGCAGTGCGCGCATGGTCGGCGCGATGCGCCTGGGCGAGTTGACCCATGTGATGGAGTCGCGCGTGATCGCCGTGATCGAAGGCCAGCTGGCCGCAAGTGCCGACGTCTTCGGTACGCTGGAAGCGCAGCTTGACCGCCTGCACGATGCGGTGGAGCGCCTGAAGCAGGGCGGTCCTGCAGCGGCTGTCGAGGAAACCGCCGCGCCGCTGGAAGCCCCGGTCGAGCCGGTGCTCGAGCGTATCGAGACGGCTGCTTCAGCGGCCGATCCGCTGGCGCCCGCGCAGCCGGCTGTGCGCGACGGCAATGCGCTGACCTTGCGGGTGCGCGCCGACTGGGTCGATCGCATGGTCAACCAGGCAGGCGAAGTGGCGATCGCGCGCTCGCGGATCGAGAGCGAAGTGTTTGCGTTCAAGCGCCACGTCAACGAATTGTCCGAGGCGCTGGTGCGGCTGCGCGGCCACATCCGCGAAGTCGAAATCCAGGCCGAGTCGCAGATGCAGGCGACCTTCCAGACGCAGGGCGCGACGGAGGAATTCGACCCGCTGGAGTTCGACCGCTTCACCCGTTTCCAGGAGGTCACCCGCTTCCTGGCCGAAAGCGTCAACGACATTTCCACCGTGCAGCACATCCTGCTGGCGCGCCTGGGCGAGGCCGACGCTGCGCTGATCCAGCAGACGCGGCTGAACCGCGAACTGCAGCAGGATCTGCTGCGGGTGCGCATGGTGCCGCTGTATTCGGTGGCCGAGCGCTTGTACCGCACCGTACGCCAGACCGCGCGCGACGTCGGCAAGCGCGCCCAGCTCGACATTCAGGGAGGCGATCTGGAAATCGACCGCTCGGTGCTGGAGAAAGTCACCGCGCCGCTCGAACACCTGCTGCGCAACGCGCTGGCGCACGGCATCGAAGCGCCCGAGGCGCGGCGCGCCGCCGGCAAGGCGGAGTTCGGCGAGATCGTGCTGTCGGCGCGCCAGACCGGCAACGAAATGCTGATCACCGTGAAGGACGACGGCGCCGGCCTCAACTACGCGCGCATCCGCGAAAAGGCGGAGGCCAGCGGCCTGCTGCTGCCCGGCGTCGAGCCGACCGAAACCCTGCTGGCGCAGATGATCTTTGCCGCCGGCTTCTCCACCGCCGAGAGCGTGAGCCAGGTTGCCGGACGCGGCGTCGGCATGGATGTGGTGAAAAGCGAGATATCAGCCCTTGGCGGCCGCATCGACATCAACTCGACGCCGGGTGCCGGCACCTGCTTCAATATCTACCTGCCGCTCACCCTGGCGATGACCCAGGCCGTGATGATCCAGGCCGCCAGGCACGATTACGCGCTGCCGGCGCCGCTGGTGCAGCAGGTGCTGGAACTGAAGCCGCATGAACTGGAACAGGCGATGGCGGCAGGCGAGGTGAAGTGGCGCGGCACGCGCTACCCGCTTTCCTATCTGCCGCATCTGCTGGGCGACACCGAAGCACTGCACGAAGTGCAGCGCTACAACCCGGTGGTGCTGCTCGCCAGCGGCTCCAGCCAGGCCGCGGTGCTGATCGACGCGATCGAGGGCACGCGCGAAATCGTGGTCAAGAACATCGGCCCGCAGATGGCGCGCATCACCGGCGTGGCAGGCGCCACGGTGCGCGGCGACGGACGGGTGATCCTGATCCTCAACCCGGTGCCGCTGGCGCTGCGCTGGGCCGGCTTGCCGCGCCCAGCGGTGGAGCACACGGCGCCTGCCGAGGCGGCCGAAGCCAATGCCGCCTCGCAGGCGCCGCTGGTGCTGGTGGTCGACGATTCGCTCACGGTGCGCAAGATCACCACCCGCCTGCTCGGCCGCGAAGGCTTCCGCGTCGACAGCGCGAAGGATGGCGTCGATGCGCTGGAAAAAATGCACGACCTGATCCCCGACGTGGTGCTGCTCGACGTCGAGATGCCGCGCATGGATGGCTTCGAACTCGCCCGGGTGATGCGCAGCGACGCACGCATGAAGGCGGTCCCGATCATCATGATCACCTCGCGCACGGCGGACAAACACCGCAAACACGCGCTGGAAATCGGCGTCAACGAGTATCTGGGCAAGCCGTATCAGGAACAGCAGCTGCTCGATTGCATTGCCGAGCAGCTGGGGCGGGATGTGGTGCTGCCGGCTTGAACCGGCAGGCTTAGAGTTTGAGGCCGGCGAGGTCGCCCGCTAGCGCATCGAGGCGCGCGTCGCCCTGCAGCGGGTCGCGATGGTAGGTGGAAGCCAGTTGCCGCGCCGCATCCAGCCAGTGGCTTCCTGCCCTGGCCACGAGTTCGGCGAATCCGGTGTTAGCGGGGGTGCCGAGCCAGCTTTCATATGCCTGCGGCAATGCCGGGAACAGCGCGCGCCGCAGCCCCGATAGATTGGCCAGGTAAAAATGCAGCGAGCCGATGGCTTCGCGCTCCAGCAGCGTCGGCAGCGTCACCAGGCTGTCGGCCAGATGGTCGCGCACCGCGCGCACCAGCAGTTCGGCGTGCCTGGACGTCAGCTGGCCGAGCATCGTGTTCCAGTCCTCGCCCAGCAGCGCTTCGGCGCGCGCCTCGCCGATTTCATGCAGGATCATCGCCTCGCTCTCGGCCTCGGCCATGCGGTCGAGGCCGCGCTCGATGTCGTGCTCGAAGCCATAGTGGGCGAACGCGCGCCCGAGCGCGGTATCCCTTTCCTTCCACTGCCATTCTTCGTACTTGTTCCACAGCAGCCGGCGCACTGCGTCCATGCGCAGGAAGATGGCGCCATCGCGCATCGCCGCCGGCGGGGCAATCAGGTCGCGCGCATATTCGCATCCCGCCACCAGCACCTGCACCCCCTCGCGCATCTCGGCACGCTTGAGTTCGGCCAGCACGAAATGCGGCTTGCGGAAATGCCCCAGCCCGCTGCTGTAGACCAGTCCCTGCGGGATCAGCGCGCGGTTGATGTCGTCGGCCGCGAACGGATCGATTCCGGCCGGGTTCAGCGGCAGCGGTGCGAAATCCTCTTCCTCGACCGCATCCCACAGGCTTTCGCGCGCGTTCAGCCAATCGCCGAGTTCGTCCCTGGGCAGGCGCGCGCCATAGGGAATCTCCATCTCCCAGCGGTAGTACTCGCGCATTTCCAGCAGAAAAGTACACATCGTCATGTCGCGCGCGTGGCGGGCGTCGGCGATGGTGCAGTTCTTCTGCACCGTATCGATGAGGGCGGAGAGGTTTTCGACCATGGGCACTCCTGTAGACAGCTTCACTCGACTGGAAACGGCGGTTGAACGCGCCAACGCTGCTCTGCGGGGGCAATTGGGCGCGCTTCCGGGACACGACATCAAAGCCAAGGGAGCCGCTTGCGTCTCCTGCAGAAGACATCGGCATTCGACGGTCGTTCCTTTTTCAAGTGTACAAATAAAAACAGCCCGTTCAACCGGGCTGTTTTCAGGGGTATTGACGGATTTAATGGCGGCGTACGGCGCCGTAGAAATTCAGGTCTGCGTGCGAGCGACGGCTGAATTCGAAGCGCGCGGCATCGGCGCCGCCGAACTGCCCGGCGAGCTGGGCGTAGGCTTCGGTCGCCCAGGTCTTGTCGTTCAGCGCGTCGGCAATCCCTTCGGCCCAGCGCAGCTTGTCGGCCGGTTTGCTCAGGTGCGCGCCGCATTCGGCATACCATTTTTTCAGCACTTCGGCCGGTAGGGCAAACCCCTTCAGGCGGTCGATGAACTGGATGCAGGCGTCGCCGTCGGGGCAGGCGGCGGCCGCAGCGGCATAGAGCTCATCCGCGCGGGCGCTGTTGCCGATGGAGGCGTACAGCCGGCCGATGTGGATCAGCGCGAAGTGGTCTCCGGCCTGGGCTCGCGCGGCCTCCAGCAGACGGCTGGCCTCGGCGGCATCCTGGGTGGCGGCAAAACTCGCCTCGGCGAGCTTGGCGGTGTCGTACACGCTGGCATGGGCGTCCGCCGCCAGCGCGGCCTCGCGTGCGGCGAGGTAGGCGCGCGCCTTGGAAACGCCCAGTTCGCGGTGCTTCAGCTGCGCAGCGGTGACCACCAGATCCTTGAAGGCGATGAAGTCGGTCGCGTTTTCCGCCGCGCGGTCTAGCAGTCGGGACAGCCAGCCGGTATCGTCCAGGTTCTTGTCCACCGCCAGCAGGACCGGCTTGTAGCGCGAGTACTGGTAGCCGGTGCCGTCGAGCAGTTTTTCCGCCGATTCGATCAGCTTGGCGGCGTAGAACGGGTCTTCCAGCTCCAGCCGCACGCGGTCGGCCAGTGCGAGGAACTGCTTGACGCTGACGGCGTCCTTTTCCAGCTGCTGGAATTCCATGTAGCGCGCGTGGTTGGCCTGACGCTTTTCCAGCTTGGCCTTGACCCGGTCAAGGCGCTCGGCATCGTCGGCCAGATGTGCCTCGACGGCGGCGACCAGCTTCTGCATTTCGTCCAGCCCGGCCACGGCGTCTTCGGCCTTGTCCAGCAAGGCCGCGGCGCCCGTCTTGTCGCCCACTCCTGCCAGCCCCTCGGCTAGTTCGATGTACTCGCCGGTGGCGCTTGCCATCTCGCCGGCCTTTTTCAGTGCGGCCTGCATGAAGGCCGCGTCGCCCGCCTGCTTCGCCGAATCGATCAGCGTCTTCGCCGCGGCGAAGTCGGTCGCCCCTTCCAGGGCGCGCTGATACAGCGCCTTGGCCTTTTGCGGGTCGCCCAGCGTCTTGGTCACTTCGCCCGCCAATGACAGCAGGTCGGGCACGCTGGAAAGCTTTTCCGCCGCCTTGTTGAAAATCGTCGCCGCGTATTCCTTGTCGAGCACATGCTCGGCGGCGGCCGCCGCCAGCTTGCCGTATTCCACCGCGCGCGAGATTTTCGTCTCGGCTTTTTCCAGCACTTTTTTCGCAAATGCGCTGTCGGCGATCACGTTCATCACGTTCTTCGCCAGGGCGATCAACGGGTCGAGGTTGCCGGTTTCCTTCAGCGCCTTTTCATACGCGCCCACCGCCGCGGCCTTGTCGCCCAGCACCTTGAACTTGGCCTCGGCCAGCGCCACCTGCTCCTCGCCCGACATGCAGTAGTCTTCCGCGGTCTGCAGCAGTTCCTCGGCGCGGCCCTGTTCGCCCAATGCCTGGTAGACGATGGCGCAGGCTGCCAGATCCTTGGTGAACTGGCAGTCGTCCGCCACCCGGTCCATCAGCTCCCTGGCATAGGCCGCATCGGCAGGCTCCTGCAAGGCTTCCAGCGCCAGCGCCGCGTATTCGGCGCCGCTGCTGCATTGGGCTTCTTTGGGAGTGAGGGTGTCGCGGGTGGCCATGGAGGTCTCCGAAAAAGAAAAAGGTAGGTATCGTGCGATTTTCCGCTGGAGCGGGGTAGCCAGCCAATAAGTAATGTCGATGATGGTATTAGCGGGCCGGGTAGCGTATCCGCTGGCAGGCGCGACAATTCAGGAAGCGGCCCGGCCGCATTCATCAGCTATATTTATGCCATCGTCAGCCATACGGCTGAGTATTTAAATATTTAATACATATTAATATAGTAATGTACTAAATTAACCATGAGTGTTTTTTGAGGGATGGGGAGGATTATGCTGACGCGTCTGCTACTGATGGTAACCCTGCTGGCCGGATTCGGCCTGTCTCCCGTTCTGGCGGCGCCGGACGGCGCAAAGCTTTACGGGCGCAACTGCGCCGCCTGCCATGGCGAAAACGGTACCGGCGGCATCGGCGTTCCGCTGGCGTTGCCGGCCTTCCAGACCGGGGTCAGCGACGACTACCTGCGCAAAACCATACGACACGGCCGACCGGGGCGGGTGATGCCGGCCTTTTCCCAGCTCGACCAGGCTGAAATCGAAGCCATCGTTCGCCATGTGCGCACCTGGAACAAGGGCGCGCCCGCCACGTATTCCGCGCGCCCGGTGAAGGGCAATCCGGGGCACGGCAAGAAACTGTTCGCGCAATACTGCGCGTCCTGCCACGGCGCCAACGGCGAAGGCGGCAAGGGTACCGGCGTCACGTTTTCGCGCCCCCGCGACCTGCCCATCATGGCGCCCGCGCTGCACAACCCCGGTTTCCTCGCCGCGGCATCCGACGCCATGATCAAGGCGACGCTGATGCACGGCCGGGAAGGCACGCCGATGGTGTCGTTCCTCAAGCAGGGGCTGAAGGAAAAGGACATCGACGACATCGTCAGTTACGTGCGCGGATTCGAAAAACAGCCGCTGTCGGGGAGCGCGCAGATCCTGGCGGTGGAAAACCCGGTCATCGTGCGGGATTCAGGCTACGACCTGGAGACCACCGTGGAAAACGTCAAGCGGGCGGTGAGTAACAACAATTTCTTCTACGGCCGGGTGCAGACGCTGGAATACGGGCTGACTGATCCGGCCAACGAGAACCCGAAACAGGTCATCGTGTATTTCTGCAACATCAGCCTGCTTAACCAGGCGCTGGCCATCGATCCGCGCGTCGGCATGTTCCTGCCCTGCCGTATCACCATCCTGGAGACGAACGGCAAGGTGCAGGTGATGTCGGTCAACCCCAAGGTGCTGAGCAGCCTGTTCAACAATTCCGAACTCAATCGCCTGTGCGATGAGATGAGCAAGAGCTACACCGCGATCATGGAGGAAGCGACGTTATGAAGAAGCCGTTGCAATGGATGGGCGCCGTCTGCCTGGCGCTGCTGCTAAGCGCGCCCGCCGCCGCCGGCGACCTGATGATGGCGCGCGTGAACCGGCTGTTCCCGGAGGCGATGACCCTGCTGCAATCCGCCATTTCCTCCCGCGGCTATACGGTCACGCGTCTGCAGCAGGTGAACGAAAACCTGCAGCGTCGCGAATTCAAGAGCGACATGTACCGCGTGGTGTATTTCGGCAAGTACGAGGAAGTGAGGCAGGCAACGGCCAGGAACCCCGGCCTGATCCCGTTTTTGCCGCTGAACATCACGATTTTCGCGGAAGGCGACCAGGCCATCCTGGTGACCAGCCATCCGCAGATGCTGCGGGACTATTTCCCCGACCCGGAACTGAAACCGCTGTTCGAGCGCTGGGAAAAGGACATGCTGGAAATCATGGATGAGGTGCGGGAAGCGGGGTGAGGCGTTGGGGAGCGCCGGCAGCCATTCCGCCGGCGCCCGCTTCAATGTTTCTGCGGATTCGGCATCAGCTTGTCGATATACGCAATCGCCACCGCCGACACGATGAACGCCATGTGGATGACGGTCTGCCACAGCAGGACTTTTTCATCCAGGTTGGCGGCGTTGATGAAGGTCTTCAGCAGGTGGATCGACGAGATGCCGATGATGGCGGTGGCGAGTTTGACCTTGAGCACGT
>Ga0209958_1001850_pt1 | contig 13995 bp, 12 predicted proteins | sample ThiBio_inoc_plan_FD_183942 | JGI IMG/M metagenome (GOLD analysis project Ga0209958, IMG submission 183942) | Wastewater bioreactor microbial communities from Cape Town, South Africa - Thiocy_inoc_plan (SPAdes) | ecosystem: Engineered > Bioremediation > Thiocyanate > Unclassified | place: South... | reverse complement strand
ACCGGGTCAAGTTTCAGAAAGCACCGGCATATGATGGACGCGCGTAAGCTATTGATAAACCTGCTGTATCGAGCTACGGCGCAGTCCAGCGAACTACCGGGCTGGAGTCATCGTGAAACAAAAAAGCCCCGGGGGCCAGGTCCGCCGGGGCTTTTCTTTTCAGGCTGCCAATCAGTCGAACAGGCTGGAAACCGAGCGTTCTTCCGAAATGCGGTGGATGGATTCGGCCATCAAGGGGGCGATGGTGATCTGGCGGATGTTGTGGGCCAGCTTCACCGCCTCGGTCGCCGGAATGGAATCGGTGACCACCAGTTCTTCCAGGGGGGACGAGGTGACGCGGGCCACCGCGCCGCCCGACAGCACGCCGTGGGTGACATAGGCCGACACCGACACGGCGCCCGCCTTCATCAGCGCCTCGGCGGCGTTGCACAACGTGCCGGCGGAATCGACGATGTCGTCCACCAGGATGCAGCGACGGCCCTTGACCTCGCCGATGATGTTCATCACTTCCGACACGCCGGCGCGTTCGCGGCGCTTGTCGATGATGGCCAGGTCGGCGTCGATGCGCTTGGCGATGGCGCGCGCGCGGACCACGCCGCCGACGTCGGGCGAGATGATCATGACGTCGTCATAACGGGCGCGGATGTCGTTGGTGAACACCGGGGCGGCGTACAGGTTGTCCAAGGGAATGTCGAAGAAGCCCTGGATCTGGCCGGAATGCAGGTCCAGCGTGACCACGCGGTCGGCGCCGGCGGTGGTGATCAGGTTGGCCACCAGCTTGGCCGAGATCGGCGTGCGGGGGCCGGACTTGCGGTCCTGGCGGGCATAGCCGAAATAGGGGATCACCGCGGTGATGCGCCGGGCGCTGCCGCGCTTGAGCGCGTCCAGCGTGATCAGCAGTTCCATCAGGTTGTCGTTGGTGGGATAGCAGGTGGACTGCACCACGAAGACGTCCTCGCCGCGCACGTTCTCGTGCACTTCCACGAACACTTCCATGTCCGAGAACCGGCGCACGCTGGCCTTGGTGATGGACATGGTCATGTATTCGGCGATCGCTTCCGCGAGCGGGCGATTGCTGTTGCAGGCGAGAATCTTCATGGCTGGGTACCTGTGGGTTTGGTCCTGGATGCCGGCTTGGCCTTCTTGGCCTTGGTCGGCGACGACGATTTCTTCGGGACGCTCTTCTTCTTGGCGCTTTTGGGGGACGTCGTGCTCGCCTTGGCCGGCTTTGGCGGTGCGGCTTGGGCCTTGGGGGCCGGGGCCGGAACCGCCGAAGGCGGTGCCTGGGTCGATCCGGCTTCCGTCATCGGCGCCGGTTCGGCAGGCGGCGGCGGGTCGGTCCGCGCCGTTAATTTGTCATCTTGTGAATCGGGCTTTCCTATATCAGCCGGACCCGGTTCTGTAAACCGCCTTGACCCGGCGGCATTTTCCTGATCCTTGCGGTTGCGTTCGTCCATGCGCAGCACTTCGGCGATGGATTGGGCGCCGCCTTCCGAGATGTCGCGGGCCAGGCTGCCCCAGGGCAGTTTCAAGCGGTCGCGGGGAACCGATCCGCCCTGGTCGATGCGGGCCAATTGCTGGCCGCCGGCATCGCCACGTTTGACCAGCCACGACACGGTCACCATGTCGTCGACGGACCCCACCTGGGTGATGGTGACCAAGCCGACCACGGTATAGGGCGCGTCGTCGGACAAGGTGATCCCCCGGCGTTCCAGGGCCTTGACCAGGGATTGGGCCAAGGATTGGTCGCCGTCGCCGGGCAGGCCCTTCATGGGGGCCAGCCGGGCGGTCAGTGGCGGCGGCAGGTCCTTGGCCGCCAGTTGCGGCCTGGCATCGGGATCGTCCAGCAAAGGCAAGAAGCGGGCGACCACCTGGGACGCGGTCAACTTGGCCGACAGGCCGGGATTGGTGGTCAGCCGGCCCATTTCGGTGCCGTCGGCATCGGCCAGCCGCCAAATCACCTGCGACGCCTCGGGCTGGACCTCGATCACCCGGCCGAAGCCTGGGCCGTGCCGCAGGGTGACCGGAACCTCGCTGTTCTCGAAGGCGCTGATGGTGGCGTTGGCCAGGGCTTGGCCGCCGGCCATGTCGTCGGGCAGGCGCAATGCGACGCCGCGCCCCAGCTTCGGTCGGGCCAAGGAACTGATGGCCCGGTCGCTTTCGTGTTTGAATGGTCGGGGGATGGTCTCGCAGGCGGCAAGGCTTGCGATCAGCCCGGCGAGCACGGCCAGACGCGGCGCCAGCTTCATCCGCCGGCGACCATGGCGACGCAGCCGACGAATGTCGCCAGCAACAGGAAGGCGGCGAACATCAGGAAGTGCGGCATGCCTAGCGCTCCAGCACGATGACCGACAATTGCCGGCCGTAATCCTTTTCCGCGGCCAGGGTCGACCGGCGATAGCTGAAGAAGCGGGCGCCGTCGCGGCAGGTGTCGGCCGGCACCCGGGTGACCTCGACCAGACCCAGGCGGGCCAGCTTGCGCGACACATAGCCCGGCAGGTCGAACAGGTAATGGCCGTCACGCTGGGAAGGCGCGAAGAAATCGTTGTTGTCGGCGATTTCCGCCAGGAAGGGGGCAGGGAAATCGGGCCCCACTTCATAGGACCGCTGGCCGATGCACGGTCCGATGGCGCCGACGATGTTCTTGGGCTTGGCCCCCAGTTCCATCATGCGGGCGACGGTGTTTTCCAACACGCCGCCCACCGCGCCCTTCCACCCGGCATGGGCGGCGCCGATGATGCCGTTCTTGCGGTCGGCCAGCAAAACGGGGGCGCAATCGGCGGTCAGGATGCCCAAGGCCAGGCCCGGCACGGTGGTCACCATGGCGTCGGCGGTGGGGCGGCCGGCTTGGTCCCAGGCGCCGGTGACGGTGACCACGTCGGCGGTGTGGGCCTGGTGCACGGTGACCAGGGCACTGGCCGGCAAGTCCATCATCGCCATGGCCCGGGACCGGTTTTCGGCGACCGCCGCCGGGTCGTCGGTCGAGCCGGGACCACAGTTCAGCGATGCGTAGATCCCCTGCGACACGCCCCCTTCGCGGGTGAAGAAGCCGTGTCGGATACGGATGATCTCGTTAAGCGCGGACAGGGTGATCATGGACAAACCTTCAGCAGACGAAGCCGGGCGGCGCAGCCAGGGTGGGCGAGGCCAGCGCCAGGGCCTTGAACAGGGTGCCCATTTCGTCGGCGTCGATCAAGCGCCGCATCTGGCCCATGATTTCCGCCGCCACCTTCTCGCCGCCGGCCTGGGCCAGCATGGCGGCACGGGTTTCGATGCCCAGAAGACGCAGGAAGTCACCCTGAGTCATGGGGCCCCAGGCGCGGGCCGGGACCGCCGCCGCCGCCAGCGACTGGAAATCCACATGGGCGGTCAGGTCGGCGTTGCCGGGGGTTTCCAGCACGGCGTGGAAGCGGTGGCGGCTGAGCGCCTGCAGGGTGTCGCCCGTCCCCGAACGCACATGGCCGTAATCGACCACCAGTGCCATGCCGGGCTGGCGGTTCAGGCGGCGGCCGATCTGCTTTGCCAGTTCGCGCCCCTGGGCGCAGACTTCCGCCACCGATCCGTCGGGGGCGTCCAGCACGTCCGCCGGCAGGTCGGGCTGGGCCTGGGGGCCGATGACGAATTCGAAGCCCTGCTCGGTGCAGCCGACCATGCGTTCGAACCACGTGCCGTCGCGTTTTTCGAACTGCCGCACCGGCAGGGCGTCGAACAGTTCGTTGGCCACCAGCAACAACGGGCCGTCGGGCAACTGGTCGAAGCTTTCGCACCAGTTGACGTCGCGCCCGGCCAGGGTCTGGCGCTGGCGGGCGGCCAGACGCGGGCTGGTTTCCACCAGCCACACCTCGGCCGCTTTCAGGAACGGCGGCACGGCTGCGGCGGCGCGCAGCAGGTCGTTCATCAACGTGCCGCGCCCCGGCCCGATCTCGGCCAGCACCACGCGGTCGGGCGAGCCCAGCATCTGCCAGACCATGGCGCACCACAGGCCGACCAGTTCGCCGAACATCTGGCTGATCTCGGGGGCGGTGGTGAAGTCGCCCGCAGCCCCAAAGGGGTCGCGGCTGTTGTAGTAATGCCCCGCCGCTTCGGCCATGTAGTCGGCCACCGTGATGGGGCCACCCTGTTCGATGCGCCGACGCAGGGATTGCGACAGAGACTCCATCAGGGGCGGTGTCCGCGCTTCAGGGCCCAGGCGATGACCCCCGCTCCGGCCAGAACCAACGGAATGGACAGCAACTGGCCCATGGTGGCGCCACCCCACAAAAAGCCCAGATGGGCGTCGGGTTGGCGGAAGAACTCGCCGGTGATGCGGGCCAGTCCGTATCCGGCCAGGAACGTGCCGGCCAGGGCGCCGCGCTTTTCGCGGAACCAGCGCACCCGCCACAGCGCCGCCAGCACCAGGAACAGCGCCAACCCTTCCAGTCCGGCTTCGTACAACTGGCTGGGATGGCGCGGTTCGGGGCCGCCGCCAGGGAACACCATGGCGAACATGGCGTCGGGGGCGACCCGGCCGTACAGCTCGCCGTTGATGAAATTGGCGATGCGACCGAAGAACAGGCCGATGGGCACGGCGCAGCACACCACGTCGCCGATGGCGAACAGGTTCAGCCCCCGCCGCCGCGCGAACAAGATGATGGCGACGATCACCCCCAGGGCGCCGCCGTGAAAGGCCATGCCGCCATGCCACAGCTGGAAGATTTCCAGCGGGTGGCCCAGGTAATAGGCCGGCTTGTAGAACAGCACGTAACCCAGCCGCCCGCCCAGGACCACGCCCAGGGTGGCCCAGACCAGGAAGTCGTCAACGTCGACGGCCCGCATGGCGTGGGGCGGAAAACGCACCAGCCGCTTGATGTAAAGCCAGCCCAGCGTCAGCCCGGTGATATAGGCCAGGGCGTACCAGCGGATGGCGATCGGCCCCACTTGGATGGCGATGGGATCGATATGCGGATAGCTCAGCATGGGGTGCCTTATTTGTAGCGGTCGGGACGGTCCAGATAGCACTGGACGTATTTGGTCACCCCGTCTTCCAAAGAGGTGAACGGCTTGTCATAGCCCGCCGCCCGCAGGTTGGTCATGCTGGCTTGGGTGAAATATTGATATTTGTCGCGGATGGCGATGGGGGTGTCCTGGAACTTGATCTTGGGTTCCTTGCCCAGCGCCCGGTACACCTGCGACGCCAGGTCGATGAACGACCGCGCCTGGCCGGTGCCGACGTTGTAGATGCCGCTGACGTTCGGGTTGTCGTACAGCCACATCATCACTTCGACCACGTCGTCGATCCAGATGAAGTCGCGCATCTGGCCGCCGTCTTTGTAGTTGGGGTTGTGCGACTTGAACAGCTGGTAGGCGGCGTCTTGCTTGGCGTGGGGATAGATCTGCGACACCACGCTTTGCTGGCCGCCCTTGTGGTATTCGTTGGGGCCGTAGACGTTGAAGAACTTGAGGCCGGCGAATTGCGGCGGCTTCCTGGACCCTTGCTGGATCTTGCGGGCGACGCGGCGGTCGAACAGGTGCTTGGACCAGCCATAGGCGTTCAACGGCTGCAGCTTGGCCAGATGATCCACCGACCAGTCGTCGTCGAAGCCCTGGGTGCCGTCGCCATAGGTGGCGGCCGATGAGGCGTAGATGAAGCGCACGTTGGACATGGCGCACCATTTCCACAGCGCCAGGGAGAGCGAGAAATTGTTGGCGGCGATCTTGTCGCCGTCGGTCTCGGTGGTCGCCGAGATGGCGCCCATGTGGAAGATGGCCTGGACGTGCTTGCGGTTGGCTTCCAGGAAGTCGAACAGCTGTTCGGGGTGGACGATGTCGGCCAATTCGCGCTTGGCGATGTTCTTCCACTTGTCGTTGGACCGCAGGCGGTCGCACACCACCAGCTTGCCGGCGCCGCGCGCCTCCAGGGCGGCCAGGACGTTGGACCCGATGAAGCCGGCGCCTCCGGTGACGACGATCATGTGATGCGCTCCGTAAGATAAAGGACGGCCTTGGTTATAGGCCGGGCTGGGCGCCATTGCAATTCGCCGTCCGTCCCCCATAATAAAGGCAGCATTTCTAAAACAAGGCCCAGACCCATGCAGACCCAAAACCCCTTCTTCGACGATCTCGCCCGCATGGCTGGCGGTGCGCTGGGGGCGCTGTCTGGCCTTCGTGCCGAGATCGAGGCGTTGATGCGCCAGCAGATGGAACGCTTCATGGCCGGTGTCGACATGGTGCCCCGCGAAGAATTCGAGGTGGTGCGCGACATGGCCATCAAGGCGCGCGAGGAAAACGAGGCGCTGGCCAAGCGTCTGGCCGACCTGGAGGCCAAGCTGGCCGATGCTCCGGTCAAGGCGGCGAAAAGCAAGGCCGCGGAAAAGTCCTCGTAACACGGGCGTCACTAAAGACCGCTTATCCACAAGAATTGACGCTTACCGCGATGCTTTGTCTTGCATCGCGGTAACGCCCATGCTTAGCCTAGACCTAGTGGGGTGGACGTTCCGGTCCACAACAGTTTGGATGAAAGTCCCCCGCTTTCAGGTGACGCAGCCCAGGAGGACGACAACATGTCCATGGCCCTCGCCCACGAGGAAGACTTCGTCATCAACCCGCTCGACTTGATCGAACAATTCGTCGTCGCCAACGACTGGGCCTTTGATCGTCGTTCCGACGACGAACTGGCCGTCGAGATGCCCGGCAAGTGGTGCAATTACTCGCTTTACTTCGCCTGGCGCGAAGACATGGGGGCCATGCACTTTACCTGCGCCTTCGACATGAAGGTGCCGGAACCCAAGCGTGCCGCCATCTGCGAATTGCTGGTCGCCATCAATGAAAAGCTGTGGCTGGGGCATTTCGGCCTGTGGGAAGACGAAGGCGTCCCCATGTTCCGCCACACCTCTTTGGTGCGCGGCACCGAAGGTCTGTCGCCGGAACAGGTGGAAGACCTGATGGACATCGCCATGACCGAATGCGAACGCTTTTATCCGGCCTTCCAGTTCGTCATCTGGGGCGGCAAGTCGGCCAAGGAAGCGGTTGCCTGTTCGCTGCTGGACACCGTCGGCGAAGCCTAAGTGAAGCGGTTCCGGACGAGACTTGATCTGGCCAGCCCGCCTGTGGTCATCTTGGCCCCTTGACCATTCATGGGGTGACGATCGTGACCAAGGTGTTGTTGGTGGGCTGCGGCAAGATGGGCTCGGCCATGCTGGCCGGCTGGCTGGAACAGGGCATCCGCCCGACCGACGTGGTGGTGGTTGATCCCCACGCCCAGGGCCTGCCCGACGGGGTCACCGTGCTGGGGGATGCCGACCTGATCCCCAAGACCTTCACCCCCGACATCACCATCCTGGCGGTCAAGCCGCAGGTCATGGCCGACGTTCTGCCGGCCTATGCCCGCCTTGCCGGCCAGACGGTGTTCCTGTCCATCGCCGCCGGAAAGCCGGTGGCGTTCTTCCGCCACCACCTGGGCCATGACGCCGCCATCATCCGCGCCATGCCCAACACCCCGGCGGCGGTGGGGCGCGGCATCACCGTGTGCTTCGCCGGCGCCTCGGTGACGGCGGAAGCCTGCGTGCTGGCGGAAAAGCTGCTGGGTGCCGTGGGCGAGGTGGCGTGGATCACCGACGAGAGCCAGATGGACGCGGTCACCGCCGTCTCTGGCTCCGGTCCCGCTTATGTGTTCCTGTTGGCCGAGGTGATGGCCGAGGCCGGCATCAAGGCCGGCCTGCCCGCCGACCTGGCCCATCGTCTGGCCCGCGCCACCGTGTCGGGCGGCGGCGAGTTGCTGCGCCAGTCCCCGGACAGCGCCGCCCAGCTGCGCGTCAACGTCACCAGCCCCGGCGGCACCACGGCGGCGGCGCTGGCCGTACTGATGGATGCCGACACGGGCATGCCGCCCTTGATGGAACAGGCGGTGGCGGCGGCGACCAAGCGCGGCAAGGAACTGGCGGGCTAAAGCGGTTCACCGCCGATCTTGCGGCAGGTGTCGGCACTTAGTTCGGTGACCGAACCGGTGCTGGTCTGGCATTGGCTGCTGAACCGACTGCCGGCTTGGCCCGCAGAATTCATCAGCATGCCGTCCACCAAGGACTCGCCCCCGATGCGGCGGCAGGTATCGGGGGGAAGCATCGCCAGGGATCCGTCACCGGTCCGGCAATTGCCGGCTTGGCCGGGGCCTGGGCCCGCCCCGCGCACCGGCATGGCCAGGGACGGGGTGATGGACATGTTGCCGACCCGCACCAACTGACAGCTCTGGTTGTCCGAGAGCAGGACTTCCTCGGGGGTGCTCAGAACGGGCCGGCCGGCCGGGTCGAACAAGGCGATCATCTCCCGGTTCAGCTTGTCCGCTGGCGGTGCGCTACCCAGGTGCAGGGAATGCGGCAGGTTGCCCCAGGACCGGGTATCGGCGTGGGCGTCGATATTTTCCGCGGCAGCCTGCGCCATCGCCCCGATCAAGATCAGCGCCAAGCCGACGGCAGCGGCGTTGTTGTCGTTGTTGCTGCGATTGTTGGCGGCGTAAACCATGGTCCCAGTCCCGGCGATCATTGCCGCCCGGCCCAAATCCCCCACCGCGTCCTTGGAGTTGGCCTTATCGGCCAGGATGGTATCGACCGGACGGCCGCCACGGGTCGTGGCCTGGAAGAACAGGTCTTCGGCCCGTTCCAGGGCAACGGTTCGGCCGTCCACTTGGGCTGTCAGTCCATAATTGCCCGCCATGCCTTCGCGGATACCGAGTTTTTCACCATGTTTGCCGGCCCGGAACTTCAACGGTGCGGTTCCGGTTTCGGCCAGGAAAAGCAGCCTGTCGGCCTTCTCCGGGGGCGTCAGGGACGGGTTGATGCCCTTGGCCTCGGTGAACAGCTCGGCGGCACGCAGGTCGTTGCCTCGGCAATGTTCAGCCCAGCCCTGCAACCAGATCAGGGCGGCGGTGTCGGCGCGGAAGCGTTGGTCCTGGGCCATGGTGTCCTGCAAGATCCCACCTTGGAAGCTGGCCTGTGCCATGTCCCAATCGCCGGCGGCCAGCGCCAGGACGCCTCGATAATAGTAAGCCATCATGCGTTCATACGGCTCGCCCTTGAAGTCCTTGACCGCTTCGGCGTTCCACAACGAGCGGGCTTTTTCCGCCGTGGGAGTATCGGCGTAGATGGCTTCGATGGCGGCCAGGACGTGGTCGAAGGTATCCGTGGCCAGAGGCAGGTGGTGGCGGGCCAGGGCGGCTGTGGCGGCGTGCATCTCTGCCAGGGTGCGGTCCTTGCTGGGGCTGTCGCACACCTTGCGCCATAAGGTGCGCATGTCCTCCGGGACGTTATCGGCGCAGGCTGTGTTCTGCTGAGGCGGTTCCGCAGCCTTGGCGATGGTGAGCGATCCAGCCAGAACCATGACCACAAAAGCGAATTCTCTTAAAAGACGCATCATCGGCATTGCCTCCCGCCCTTATAACCGACGGGTTGCAATCAAGACGTTCAAGGGGGATGAGATGATGTTGCGGATAGTGGCGGCGCTGTTGTGTGCCGCGTCGCTGAGCGCTTGTGCGCTGACGGTGGATGAAGTCGACCTGAACTATAAGCAAATGGCCAACAGCGCCGCGATCGGCGGTGCCAACCAAGTCCAGGTCAAGGTTCAGGCCAGCGATGCCCGGACCTCGAACCGCGACCGTATCAGCGTCAAGAAGAACGGCTATGGCATGGAGATGGCGGCTATCGTCGCCAAGCAAGACATTCCCTCGCTGATCGGCAAGGCCATCGAGAGCGAATTGTCGGCGCGGGGCTTCAAGATCGCCCCCGGCAACGTCTTCGTGCTGGTGGACGTCAACAAGTTCTACAACGACTTCAAGACCGGCTTCATGACCGGCGACGCCCAGGGCGAGGTGACGATCAGTGCCCAGGTGCTGAATGCCGCCGGCAAGACTTTCTACGCCAAGGTCTATACCGGTGAACACAAGGCTGCCGACATCATGATCTTCAATGGCAGCAACGCCAAGGAAGCGGTGGAAGGCGCCTTGGCCAACGCCACCGCCAAGATGCTGTCGGATCAGTACTTCATCCAGGCGTTGATCGAAGCGGGACGCCCCGCCACGGCCTCGCTGTCGGGTCCGGCCTCGTAAACACTGTGGCATGGCATGGGGTGGTTTCTGCTATAACCACCTCATGACCACCACGCCGCTTTCCCTGCCCTTCGTCGACCGTCCCGACCTGCCCACCGGGCCGGCGGATTTCAAGCTGGTGTCCGACTACAAGCCGTCGGGCGACCAGCCCACGGCCATCGCCGAATTGGTGGCGGGGGTCGAGGGCGGCGAGCGCGATCAGGTGCTGTTGGGGGTGACCGGGTCGGGCAAGACCTTCACCATGGCCCATGTCATCGCCACCACCAAGCGCCCGGCGCTGGTTCTGGCCCCCAACAAGACCCTGGCGGCGCAGCTTTACGCCGAGATGAAAAGCTTCTTCCCGGAAAACGCCGTCGAATATTTCGTTTCCTATTACGACTATTATCAGCCGGAAGCCTATATTCCGCGCACCGACACCTATATCGAGAAGGATAGCCAGATCAACGAACAGATCGACCGCATGCGTCATGCGGCGACCCGGGCGTTGCTGGAACGGCGCGACGTCATCATCGTCGCCTCGGTGTCGTGCATCTATGGTATCGGCGCGGTGGAATCCTATGCCCGCATGACGCTCCGGCTGGTGGCGGGCGAAAGCATCGACCGCACTGACCTGCTGAAGCGTCTGGTGGAGCTGCAATACACCCGAAACGACGCCGCCTTCGAGCGCGGGACGTTCAGGGTCAGGGGCGATTCAGTGGAAATCTTCCCCGTCCACTATGAAGACCGCGCCTGGGCGGTGTCGTTGTGGGGTGACGAGATCGAAAGCATCGCTGAATTCGACCCGCTGACCGGCGAAAAGACCGTGCGGCTTTCCGAAGTGGTGGTCTATCCGTCCAGCCACTACGTGACGCCGCGCCCCACCATCACCGCGGCGTTGTCGGGCATCAAGGCCGAGATGAAGCAGACGGTGGCCCGCTTCGAGGACGAGGGCAAGCTGTTGGAAGCCCAGCGCCTGCGCGAGCGCACCACCTTCGACATCGAGATGCTGGAAGCCACCGGCCATTGTAAAAGCATCGAGAACTATTCCCGTTATCTCACCGGGCGCAAGCCGGGCGAGCCGCCGCCGACCTTGTTCGAGTACCTGCCGCCCGACGCGTTGCTGATCGTCGACGAAAGCCACGTCACCGTGCCGCAGATCGGCGGCATGTACCGGGGCGACTATGCCCGCAAGTCGGTGCTGGCCGATTTCGGCTTCCGCCTGCCGTCCTGCATCGACAACCGACCCTTGAAGTTCGAGGAATGGGACGTCATGCGGCCGACCTCGGTGTTCGTTTCGGCCACCCCCGGCCCGTGGGAGCTGGAGCGCACCGGCGGCGTCTTCACCGAACAGGTGATCCGTCCCACCGGGCTGATCGACCCGGTCTGCATCGTCCGCCCGGTGGAGCACCAGGTGGACGACCTGCTGGGTGAGGCCAAGCAGATGGCGGCCCACGGGCACCGCGTGCTGGTCACCGTGCTGACCAAGCGCATGGCCGAGGACCTGACCGAGTATTTGCACGAGCACGGGGTGCGGGTGCGTTACCTGCATTCCGACATCGACACCCTTGAACGCATCGAGATCATCCGCGACCTGCGCCTGGGGGCCTTCGACGTTCTGGTCGGCATCAACCTGCTGCGCGAAGGCTTGGACATTCCCGAATGCGCCTTGGTCGCCATCCTGGACGCCGACAAGGAAGGCTTTTTGCGGTCCAAGACGTCCCTGGTGCAGACCATCGGCCGGGCGGCCCGCAATATCGACGGCCGCGTCATCCTTTATGCCGACAAGATGACCGACAGCTTGGAATACGCCATCGGCGAGACCAACCGCCGGCGCGAGAAGCAACAGGCCTATAACGAGGCCCACGGCATCACCCCGGAAGGCATCAAGAAGGCGGTGGGCGACGTGCTGGAAAGCGTCTACGAGCGCGATTACATGACGGTGGACACCGGCGATGCCGGCATCGCCCACGGCGTCGGTCACAATCTGGCCGCCGTCAAGGCCGACATCGAAAAGCGCATGAAGGCCGCCGCCGCCGACCTGGAATTCGAGGAAGCCGCCCGCCTGCGCGACGAGTTGCGCCGTCTGGAAGCCCAGGAACTGGGGGTGCCGACGGCGCCGGCGCCGCGCGGTCCGGCCCCTAAAAGCCGCGGGAAAGGCCGCGGTCGCGGGCGCTAGAATCTACTGGATTCTGCATAAAATTTGATCCAATATACTAAGTGAATGATCCCGGAGCGCATTGCGCCCGGGATTTTTTTTGCCCAGGAGCTGACCATGGCCGACGAAAACCTGAACGACGCCCCGGAAGAAAACGCCAATCCCAACGGCGCCCCGTCCGAGAACGCGCAACAGGCATTGGATGACTTGACCGTCCTTTCCGATGTCGGCAACCAAAGCATGGGCGATTCCAAGCTGAACTTGGTGCGCAACGTCGACCTGGGCGACGCCGCCCTGGGCGGCTTGGCCAACGTCCACCAGGGGTCGGGCACCGGCAACCAGGTGCAGCAGGGCCTTGAGGTTCAGGCCGGTCTGATCCAGGCCGAGGAAATCGTCGTCGAACAGGCGGCTCCCACCCCGGTCGAGCCGCCGGAAGTGCCGCCGACCGAAGTGGTCCAGGACGAGACGGCATCTCCCGAGATCGTCGACACCGAAGTCAAGCTGGGCATCCAGGAAGACCTGTCTGTGGCCAACGTCGTCTTCGGCGACGGCATTCCCACCGAATTCGTCGACAATGGGGACGTGGTGGCTGACGCCCCGGCGGTCGAACAGGTGGTCGAAGAGGTGGTTCAGGACGTCATCCCCGCCGCCACCCTGGAAGACACTTTCGTCGACTCCCAGCCGGTGTTCGGCGGTATTCTGATCGACGTCCCCGGCGACGGTGACCCGTCGCTGGTTCCGGTGCCGACGCCGCTTGACTGGACCGAAGACAAGACCCTGACCTTCGGCATCGACGCCAGTGACCCCGATGGCGGCGAGGTGGTCATCAGCTTCCTGCAGCCCGAGCATGGGACGGTGAGCGTCAACGCCGACGGCACCTATTCCTATGAACCCACGCAGGATTATTTCGGCCAGGATAGCTTCACCGTCTTCGTGACCGACGACGAGGGCAACGTCGTCAGTCAGGTGGTGGATCTCAACATCGCCAACGTGGAAGACGAGGCGGTGATCACCGTCACCGGCGGCACTGGCACCGAAAGCGATTCCGACGCGGCCACCGTGGTCACCGGCCAGGTTCTTGCCACCGACGCCGACAACCTGGACGGCAGCGCGGTCAGCTTCTCCTTCGGCATCGATGCCGAAGGCAACCCCATCCTGACCCAGCCCACCGCCCATGGTACCGTCACCATTGACGCCGCCACCGGCGAATACACCTTCACCGCCACTGACAACAACTGGAGCGGTTCCGACCACTTCACCGTCACCACCACCGATTCCCAGGGCGGAACCACCACTTTCGACGTGCCGGTGACCGTCGTTGCCAGCGACGACCAGGCGGTTTTCACCGTGACGGGCGGCGAGGGCTTTGAAAGCACCAGTGACGCCGCCACCGTGGTGACCGGTTCGGTCGGTGCCACCGACACCGACGGTGCGGTGACCTATTCCTTCGGCACCGACGACAACGGCGATCCGATCACCACCCTGGTCACCGACCATGGCAGCGTGACCATCGATCCCAATACCGGCGCCTATACCTTCACCGCCAGCGACAATAACTGGGCGGGCAGCGACAGCTTCACCGTGGTCACCACCGATCCGCAGGGCGGCACCAGCTCGGTGGACGTGCCGGTGACGGTGACCGAAGTGGACGACGCCACCGTGGTGACCGGCCCGACCGCGTTCGGCATGAACGAAGACGGCACCATCACCCTGACCCCGGAACAGTTGCTGGGCAACGCCTCGGACATCGACTCGACCCTGTCGGTGGCCAATGTCACGGTCGATGGCG
>Ga0209958_1001845_pt1 | contig 14022 bp, 17 predicted proteins | sample ThiBio_inoc_plan_FD_183942 | JGI IMG/M metagenome (GOLD analysis project Ga0209958, IMG submission 183942) | Wastewater bioreactor microbial communities from Cape Town, South Africa - Thiocy_inoc_plan (SPAdes) | ecosystem: Engineered > Bioremediation > Thiocyanate > Unclassified | place: South... | reverse complement strand
CGGCGGCGGGCCGCATCGGATATCGTCCATGTCTTCGCAAGAGACGACCCCGGCCGATCCGAGCCCCAGACATGCCCCCGCCCAACCCCGAACCGATCGCCCGCTTCGCCGTCGACTCGCTCAGGGTCGAGGTCTACGAGGACCGCGGACAGGCCGGCAAGGCCGCCGCCGGCGCGGTCGCGAAGGCGATCGCCGCCCGCCAGGCCGAGGCCGGCCGGGCCAACGTGATCTTCGCCGCCGCCCCCAGCCAGGACGAGCTGCTCGCCGGCCTGGTCGCCGACCCCTCCGTCGACTGGTCGCGCGTGTCCGCCTTCCACATGGACGAGTACCTGGGGATCGCCGCCGATCATCCGGCCTCGTTCCGCCGCTACCTGCACGAGCACCTGTTCGGCCTGGTCGGGCTGCGCGACGTCCACCTGGTCCCCGGCGACGCCGAGCGCCCCCTGCCCGCCTGCCTGGCCTACGAAGACCTCCTCCTGGGCAACCCCACCGACGTCGTCTGCGCGGGGATCGGCGAGAACGGCCATCTGGCGTTCAACGACCCGCCCGTCGCCGACTTCCTCGACCCGCTGCTCATCAAGGTCGTCCGCCTCGACCGCGCCTGCCGCGAGCAGCAGGTCCACGACGGCTGCTTCGATCGGCTCGCCGACGTGCCGACGCACGCCTTCACGCTGACCGTCCCGGCGCTGCTGCGGGCCCCGACGCTCGCTGTGGTCGTCCCGGGCCCCCGCAAGGCCGACGCCGTCCTGGCGACGCTCCGCGGGCCGATCTCCGAATCGTGCCCCGCCTCGGCGCTCCGTCGCCACCCGGGCGCGACGCTGTATCTCGACCGCGACTCCGCGCGGCACGTCCTCTGAACCGACCGGGCCGAAGTCGAAGGAGCCGCGACCATGCGTTTCGTCACCATCGCCACCGATCACGGCCCGCGCGCGTGCGGCGTCCGGCCCGACGGCTATGTCGACCTCCACGCGGTCGACGCGAGGCTTCCTTCGAGCCTCAAGGCCATCCTCGCGCTGGGAGCGGATGGGATCCGCCGCGCCTCCGAGGCGACCGCGGAAGGCGCCGCGGCGATCGCCCCGGCGTCCGCGAAGCTCCTGCCGCCGATCCCCGACCCGCAGAAGATCGTCTGCATCGGCCTGAACTACCGCGACCACGCCGAGGAGACGAACTCGCCGATCCCTTCCGAGCCCATCCTCTTCGCCAAGTTCCCCAACACCCTGATCGCCCACGGCGAGCCGATCCTCCTCCCCGCCGAGAGCCGGCAGGTCGACTACGAGGCGGAACTCGTGATCGTGGTGGGCCAGGGCGGCCGTCGGATCCCGAAGGAGAGGGCCATGGAGCACGTCGGCGGCTACATGCCGGGCCACGACGTTTCCGCCCGCGACTGGCAGTTGAACAAGCCGGGCAAGCAGTGGATCGCCGGCAAGACCTTCGACGCCTTCGCCCCCACCGGCCCCGAGCTGACATCGGCCGACGCCGTCCCCGACCCCCAGGCCCTCGGCATCCGCCTGCGCCTCAACGGCGAGACGATGCAGGACTCGTCGACGGCCCAGCTCATCTTCCCCGTCGCCGAGCTGATCGCGTACCTCTCCAGGATCATGACCCTCGCCCCCGGCGACCTCATCTTCACCGGCACCCCCCCGGGCGTCGGCATGGCCCGCAAGCCCCCCGTCTGGCTCAAGCCCGGCGACGTGGTGGAAGTCGAGATCGACGGCCTGGGGACGCTCCGGAACCCGGTGGTCGCGGGGTGACCTTCGCGCGGGACGCCTCGACCCGGGGGCGGGCGTCGTTTGACGGCCGGCCGTCCCCGTCCTAGGTTTCTCGGGGACGACCCGTCGACGACGTCCGTCCGGGCTTCCCCTTCGAGGAACGTCCCCATGATGAGATTGCGATTGGCTTGCTGCGCGCTGCTCGCGTCCCTGCCCGCGGCCGGCGCTCGCGCCCAGGGGCCCGGGGTCGAGGTCGAGACCCGGGGCGATGTCGAGGAGGTCCGGAACCCGCTCGATTTCATCTCCCACATGGGCGAGCCGATCCCCGCCGACGCCCCGAAGACGAAGGAGGCCGTCCTCCGGACGCTGGGGCGGCTGACGGCGAAAGGCGATCGCGACTCCAACCCGGATCTGGTCGCGGCCTGGAACCTCCTGGATCAGACGGACGCGCTCAGCGAGAAGGAGAAGGCGGACTGGGTCGAGCGCCGCATCGCCGACCTGCCGCCCCCCTTCGTCATGCTCGCCGCCGTTTATCGCTCGGCCGACGACCCGGCGCGCGGGATGGAGTTGTATCTCTTCTCCCGCATCCGGCTCACGATCGACGCTTCGAAGTGCGCGGACCCCTCGGCCGAGGAGGCCGCGATGAGCGTCGTGCAACTCGTGCTGCCGCGGCTCGACATCGGCGTGGATCGCTCGAAAGTCTCGGATGAAGAGAGCGAGCGCGTGTTCACCGACTTGATTCGCCGCTCGGCCCCCGCCGCCCTGCGCCGGCACGAGACCACGCCGAGCCGCGCCGCGCATCCCTGGTGGGTAGCCCACGCCGGGATTCGGGAGATCGTCGCCGACCTCGTCGGCCGGTCCGACAAGGGCGAGTCGGGATCGCGGGCCCGGGATCTCTTCAAGCCCGAGAAGGAATGGCCGCAGATCGAGCGCGAGATCGTCGACGGCTTCCGGGACCAGCTCACGGCCGCCAGATAAGCCGTGGGGCTCGGGTGTGCCTTTGGAATTTGGCGAATCGCGTCGGGGTGGGGGGGCCATCGTAACGGCCTTCCCCCCTCGCGGGGGAAGGTGGCCCGGAGGGCCGGATGAGGGGGAGGACGAGCGCGGGGGCCGCCGGGTTTCGCGCCGGCCCGGATGGGCGGGCCTTCGAATCCCGACGGCGTCGGCGCTTCGCGTCCCCCTCATCCGACCGCTTCGCGGTCTGTCTTCCCCGCGAGGGGGGAAGACGTCCATGACCCACGACCTTCCGCCAAAATCCCAAGGCACACCCGAGGCGCGGTCGGCATAGGCGCTCGCGTCGATAGTGTGTAGTAATGACGGCCGCGCGGCCGGCAGGAGTCGGGCGCGCCCGGTCGGCCTGCGCCGGCCTCCAGCCACCCGAGCGAGCGAATCACGGATGAAATTCTTCATCTCGGCCGGAGAGCCCAGCGGCGACCTGCACGCCGCGAACCTGATCCACGCCCTGCGCGAGCGCGTCCCCGACGCGACGTTCACCGGCTTCGGCGGGCCGAAGATGGTCGAGGCCGGCGCGGAGCTGAAATACCCGCTGGTGAACCTGGCCGTCATGTGGTTCCTCAGCGTCTTCCAGAACATCGCCACGTTCCTCCGCCTCATCTTCATGGCGAATCGCTGCTTCCGCGACGAGAAGCCCGACGCCGTGGTGCTGGTCGACTACCCCGGCCTCCACTGGTGGATCGCCCGCCGGGCCAAGGCCCATGGGGTTCCGGTCTTCTACTTCGTCCCGCCGCAGTTGTGGGCGTGGGCCGGCTGGCGCGTGAAGAAGGTCCAGAAGTTCGTCGACCTCGTCCTGTGCAGCCTGCCGTTCGAACCGAAGTGGTACGCCGACCGCGGGGTCTCGCACGCCGAATACGTCGGCCATCCTTACTTCGACGAGCTGCAGGACCGCGACCTGGACGAGGCGTTCGCGTCGTCGCTGGAGACCTCCGGCCGGCCCTTGCTGGCGATCCTGCCGGGCTCGCGGACGCTGGAACTCAAGCGGAACCTGCCGATCCTCGTCCGCGCCGCGGCCAAGCTGACGGCGCGTCGGCCGGGCGTGCGGTTCGCGGTCGCCTGCCTGCACGAGAAGCATCGCGTGCTGGCCGAGGGGATCGTCGCCGACACGCTCGCCGGGCTCGACGGCCTCCCCTCCCCCGACCTGGAGATCTACGCCGGCCGCACGCCCGAGCTGATCCGCGTGGCCGACGTCGCCTGGTCGGTCTCCGGCTCCGTCAGCCTGGAGCTGATGATGGAGGCCCTGCCGACCGTCATCCTGTACAAGGTCCGGCCCATCGACCTCGTCATCGCCCGGCCGTTCATCAAGGCGAAGTTCATCACCCTGGTCAACCTGCTGGCCGACGCCGAGCTGATGCCCGAGTACCTGACCGACGAGGACGTCTCCGACGACCTCGTCCGCCACGCCGACTCCTGGCTCGGCGACCCCGAGGCGATGGCCCGCGCCACCTCGGCCCTGGCCGCCCTGCGCCACACCGCCGCCCGACCCGGCGCCACCACCCGCGCCGCCGACCGGATCCTCGCCCGCCTCGGCCACGACCGGCCGACCGACGCCACCTACCGCGGCCCCCATGCGAGGGCGATCACGCTGGAATCGGTGGACGACCCGGCGTGAGAGACGATCGATTGAAGATTCGCCGATCGATGAACGCTCGCGCGGCCGGCCGCTGCAAGCCGGCCGTCGAGCATCGCGACGCCACCCGCCTGAGCGATCGGGATCGCGATTCCTTCATCGCCATGCTGGACGACCTGGACGCCCGCCCCAACGCTGCCCTTACGAAGGCCGTCGAGAGCTACAGGAAGCACCTCGGCCGATGACGACGGCCGTCGGCGTCGACGCCGTTGCTCATGGTTATATGTTCGCTTGAGCGCGATTCTCCAGCAGCATGCGCAGATACGACCTCGGCTCGGCGGTCGTCAGGCCCAGTTTCTCGGCGAGCTTGAGGACGGCCCGCTGGGCGGCGGGGAGGTCGTCGCGGTCGCGCGCGAGGGCCTCGACCTCGGCGAATTCGCCCAGGCCCTCGGCGCGGTCGAGGGTGATTTCGAGGGGGCGGCCCTCGAACGTCAGGGAGAACGACGTCCGGCGCTTGCGGACGACGGCGACGGGGCGGAAGCCCAGGCGGTCGAAGACGCGGGCCAGGTCGTCGGAGCGGCCGGGGGCGAAGGGGACCTCGATCTCCTCGCGGGTCTTGGTCGGGCCGGCCTCCTTCGGGCCTTTGTAGGTCACGCGGGCGTCGTCGCCGACGCGGCGGATCCGGAACGCCTCGTTGGTCGTCGCGAAGTCGCGCGCGGGGTGGTTGAGGTACGAGTCCTCCTCGTCGACCGTTGCGCCCTCCACGGCCCCGATCGCCGCGAGCGCGCGGCGGAGGGCGTCGTGGTCGACGTCGCGATACTTCACCTCGACTTCATATCCCATGCGTGCGGCCTTCTCGGTGACTCGCGGTAAGATGGCCGGGGGCGGCCCCGACCTTGGCGGACGCCCCAAGTCTACCAACGAGGCCGTCGCCATGCCGATCCATCTGCCGCCCACGTCCCGCCGCTCGTTCCTCCACGGCCTGGCCGTCGGGGGCGCCTCCCTCGCCCTGCCCCGCCTGCGGGCCTCCGCCCTCGACGGACCCGCCCCCTACGTCGCCCTGCTGGCCGACACGCACATCGACGCCGACCCGGCGAAGGTCGTCCACGCCGACAAGGTCAACATGAGCGACCACCTCCGCGCCGTCGTGGACGACATCCTCGCGCAGCCCACGCCCCCCGCGGCCGTCGCCGTCGTGGGGGACCTGGCGCTGAAGAACGGGAAGCCGGGCGACTACGCGCAGTTCCTCAAGCTCGTCGCCCCGCTGCGCGATCGCGGCCTCCCCGTCCACCTGACCCTGGGCAACCACGACGACCGCGGGCCGCTCCGCGAGGCCCTCAAGGCTGAGGCCGACGACGCCGTGGAGGGCCGCTTCGTCACGGCGGTCGACGCGGCCGGCGTGCGGCTGGTGCTGCTGGACTCGCTGGACAAGGTGGACCAGGTCGACGGCGTGCTCGGCGAGGTCCAGCGGGGATGGCTGGCGAAGGCGCTCGACGCGAGGCCCGAGGTCGCCACGGTCGTATTGGTCCATCATCATCCGTCGCCGACGGCCGAGCCGGCGAAGGGGGCGCTGCAGGACACCGCCGCGCTGCTCGAAATCCTTCGGCCTCGCAAGCAGGTGAAGGCCCTGGTCTTCGGCCACACGCACACCTGGCGGCGCGAGGAGCGCGACGGTCTGCACCTCGTCAACCTGCCGGCCGTGGGATACCACTTCGAGAAGCCGCAGCCGCTGGGCTGGTGCCGCCTGGAGCCGGCCCGCGACGACACCGGCGCGACGCTCGCCCTGCGCTGCGTCGCTGGCGACCGATCGAAGGACGGCGAGCGCGTCGAATTGTCCTGGCGGGGGGCTTGACGGACGGCGTCGCGATGTCGCACCCCTGTCGCGGATTTCGAAAAAACGACCGTGACGATCGCGCAAGTGCGGGCGCTCGCAGGCGGCTCCGTCGCGGCCCTTGGTAATCGATTGACGGGGGGGGGGCCCTCGCTACAATCGGGTGGTCGTCGCCGCCCGGCCGCCCCCCCCAGGCCCCGGGCGGATCGGACCGTGGGGCCTTGCTGCGAGGTGGACTGTGATCATCATCCCCAGGGAAGAGGGCGAGGGCGTCGTGATCGGCGACGACGTGGTCGTCACGGTCGTGGAGATCCGGGGCGACCGCGTGCGGCTCGCCATCGAGTATCCCGACGACACGCTCGTCGAATGCGGGGAGGAGCGGTCTCGGGTTCGGACCTATCGCGACGTCCTGCTGTCGTCGCTCTCGTCGTGAGGCCGTCGGGGACGCCCCGGCCGGCGGCCCCGCGGTGCATCGATCCCCTCGGCCCCCCGGGTCAGAACGCCTCGCCGTAGGCCGCGGTGCGGAAGACCTTCACCGCCTCCTTGACCGGGAGCCCCTCGATCACCAGACGCCCCTCGCCGCCGTCGCGGTCGGGCGACATGTACGTCTCGCCGAGGCCGACCTCGACCGCCTGCCGCAGGTGCTGCACGCCGTTGGTCTCGAAGCCGAGCAGGAACGCCCCCACCGAGTCGACCGCGACCGCGTTGCGGCCGGCGATCACCAGGCCCGTCTCCACCGCCTTGCCCCCGATCGGCCCCGTGCCGATCATCGCCGGGTGGCCGGAGACGATCGCCAGGTGGATCGGGAACCGAAGCGCCATCCCGACCAGGAACGCCTGCTTATCCTTGAGGATGTTGTGCGGGTGGCGCTCCTGCTTCACGCGGGGGTAGCCGTAATACTCGGCGCACGGGTAGCTCATGGCGATGTTCTTGATCGCCATCGTCACCGTGGCCGTGCGGTGGACCTTGAGCTGCGCCAGCGAGACGACCCGCTCGTACTCCAGCACCCGCGGGTTCACCACGATCTTGCGCTGGGGGCCGTACGGCAGGTCGACCTCCAGGAACGGCGGCTGGTTGTGATCGAACGCCTCGACCCCCTCGGCCGCGATCACCTCGTCGTAGCCGAGGACCTTGAAGACCTCGGGCGTCTTCTTGGCCCCCGAGCCGCCGGAGACGACGATCGACCTCGGGTGCAGCGCCTTGATGAAGCGGATGGTCGCGCGCAGGGTGTCGGCCTGGGTGCAGGCGGTCTTGTCGTCGGCGTCGGCCGTGGTGTCGTTGGGCTTGATGCAGACGACCTTGTCGCGGAAGTCGTCCAGGTTCAGGCGGCCCAGGGCCTCCGCGATCCCCCCGTCGGGATCCCCGGGGCGGTCGGCGATGGCCACGGTCAGGTCGTCTCGGGCGCTGGTCATCTCGTCGTCCTCGTCCGGTTCGGGCTCGCGTCGCGGGATCGATGGGGATGCATCCGTCGTGCCGCCGCCGGGGCGGACGGCGGCGTCGACGCTTTTTCATGCGCTCGGGCGAGGAGGGGACGGGGCGTTGACCTTCCACGTCGTCGCCCGGCGGGCTAGAATGCGCCGGGACGCCGTCGACGCCGGATGCGCGGCCGCAACGGCGCGGTCGCGGGGAGTCGGTCGGGCCCGCCATTCTCACCGAGGACGAGAATGACCGTTCGCGAGCTGGAGCTCTACTCGACCGAGGAACTCCTGCGGGAACTCCTCGGCCGCTCGTCGTTTCAGGGCGTCGTCGTCCACTCGCGCGACGCCGTCGGCAACCGTCCCGAGCCGGAGGAGCTGTCCTTCAGCGTCCGGTTCAACCGCAACTTCGAGACCGAGGAGGTCGGGCGCCTGCTCGACGTCGTCAGCCGTCGCCTCGCCGACGCGGTCTGACCGGTCGCGGGCGGGGACCCTCCCCCCCGCCGGCTTCGGAGCATGAACATGTCGACCGAAGAAGAACGCAAGCGCGCGTACAAGGCGTTCAAGAAGCGGCTGAAGCTCGCCCGGCTGGACGACCAGTCGGGGCTGAGCCCCGGGAGCAAGACGTCCCGGATCGGCGGCATCACGCCCCCGGCCGGGCATCCCCCCGGGATCTGGGAGGAGCTGGCCGCCGAGGGGAAGCTCCGGCGCGAGGGCCACAACATCTACTCGCTGGCCAGCGAGGTCTGAGGCCCCGCTCAGCCCCCCGGCCCGAACCGACCCCGGCCGCCGTCGCGGCCCAGCCAGTACGCGAAGCCCGCGCCGGCGGCGATCATCAGCATCGTGAGGCCGCGCAGGTCGCCGAGGTGGGCGAGGAAGTAGCCCAGGCTCGCGTCGGCGTTGAAGGGGAAGAAGCGCCACTCGGCGAAGATCCCCAGCGCCAGCGCCGCGACGGCGCAGGCCACGCCGCGGGCCTTCGAGGCGTCGCGGGCGGCCAGGCTGCAACCCAGGCCCAGCAGGGCGCCGGGGATCATCATCGCGTAGAATCCCTGTCGGACCAGAAGGCCGAACGTGTAATATCCCAGGGTCCCGCCGACGAGGGCACCGAGCGCGCCCCCCAGGTCGTCGGCGAGTCGGCTCGGCGTGCTCATCGGTCCGTCGCTCCTCTTCCGGCCGCGGTCCTCGAATCTCCGACCTGGGACGATCCTAACCCTCGGGCGGGAGGAAAACCATGACCGACGAAGCGCGCGCGACGGCCTGGCGGTGGGACCGCGGCGGCGACGGCGTCTGGACTCTCTGGTTCGACCAGCCCGGCCGGGCGCTGAACGTCCTCGACCGCGGGGCGCTCGACGGGCTGGACGAGCGGCTGGCGGAGGTGGAGGCGGACGCCTCGGTCCACGGGGTCCTGATCCGCAGCGCCAAGCCCTCCGGCTTCTGCGCCGGGACTGACCTGCATCTGTTCGGGGAGGCGTCGTCGGCCGAGGTCGAGGCGTACGTCCGGCGCGGGCTGGACGTGCTGGACCGGCTGATGCGGCTGGGCCCGGCGACGGCCGCGGTGGTCCACGGGGCCTGCCTCGGCGGCGGGCTGGAGTTGGCCCTGGCCTGCCGCCACCGGATCGCGCTGGCGTCGAGCGTCCCGCTCCAGTTGGGGACGCCGGAGGCCCGCCTGGGGCTGATCCCGGGCCTGGGGGCGATCGAGCACCTGCCCCGCCTGATCGCCCCCAAGGACGCGCTCGACCTGCTCCTCTACGGCAACCCGATCGGCTTCCTCCAGGCCCGCTCGCAGGGCGTGGTGGGCCGCCTGGTCTCGGCCGACGAGCCCCACCGGCTGGTGGAGACCCTGGCCGCCGAGGCCCCCGCCGAGCGCCCGTTCCTGATGGAAGACTGGCGCGACGAGCTGGCGTTCGCGCGGGCCAAGCTGGATCAACACTCCAACGACTTCCCGGAGGCCCAGGCGGCGATCCTCCGGATCATCGAAATCGACCTGGCCGAGGGCCCCGAGGCCGCGCGCGAGGCCACCGTCCCCCTCCTCGTCGAACTGGCGACGTCCGAGGCCTCCCGCGACGCCGTCGCCGATTTCTTCGAGCGGCCCGAGCGCTGAGGGTCGGGCCGGACGTGCGCGCGACGACCCGACCGTCCGTGAGGGAGGTCGGGCCGTCGCACGCCCTCGGTTCGATGACGATCAGTGTTTCTTGCGGCCGTTGGCGTTCTTAGCCTTGGATTCCTGGAGTTTGGCGAGGCTCTCCTCGGCGAGGCGTTCGCCCTCCGGGAGGTTCGCGAGGTCGCCCCCGGAGCCGGCCGGCGGGACGGGGATCCCCTCCTCGCCGCAACCGGCCGCGACGAGGGCCGCGGCCATCAGGCCCAGGGATGTCAGGAAGGCTCTCCGGTTCGTCATGGATCGCTTCTTTCGGGTTCGCGCGGCGAGGGTCGACCCTCCGGCCGCGGGCCGCGGCGCCCGGTCGGGGCCGCGGCCGGGCCTGGACGGGTCAGTAGGAGTCGGAGCTGACGACCTCGCCGCCGGCGCGGGAGCCGAGGGCCCACCAGGACTGCGTGTTGATCGAGTCCTTGATGAACTTCACGGAGCCGTCCGCGAACGCGACGTTCACGCCGCCGGGGTGGTTGCTCGTCGGCGGCGCGCTGCCGGCCAGGCCGACGTACGCCGGGGCCGAGACGTTCGGTGCCGGGTCGCTGGGGTTGTAGCAGCTCACCTGGTTCGGGGTCCCGAAATGGGTGTAGCCGTTGACGACGACCCACTGCGGATAGGTCGCGATCCAGAGCTGGCCGGGCGTCCGCATGGCGTACACGCCCTGGCTCCCCGGGATGTTGTTGCACGCCTGGACGAACGCCTGGGCGTCGGCCGCCGTCCCCGGGACCGGGGCGCCCGACGCGGGCGTGAAGATGCCCCGCTTGGCGTTCGGGCTGCTGCGCGTGAACACGACGTTCTGGCCGATCAGCCGCTCGCTCACCAGCGCCGTGTTCGAGGTGCCGTCGGTGATCGACGCGATCGTCACCGGCCCGAACGTGCCCGAGGGATAGCCGGCCCCGTAGTCGGCCCCCTTGGCGGGGACGATCGTCCCGGACGCGACCTGGAGCACGCCCGGGCCGCCCATGTTGCCGACGTAGTTCGTGGGCCCGTAGAAGCGCCCGGAGGCGTTCCACTCGCGGAGTTGCCGGGGGTTGCTCTCGGTCGGGCAGGCCAGCAGCGACAGGTTCGCCAGCGACGCGGTCGTGTTCGCGAAGCCTCCGGGGCCCGTGTGCATCGGCTCCATGAGGAAGTTGATGGCGTTGAACATCGGTTGCTGCTCGGTGTACTGCAGCAGGGGCGGGATCCAGCTATACGGCAGATAGGCCACCGTCTGATAGGTCGACACCGCCATCGAATGCGGCGGGAAGACGCCGTTGGCGCTCTCGTAGTTCATGCAGCCGAGCGCGATCTGCTTCAGGTTGTTGGTGCACTGCATCCGCCTCGCGGCCTCGCGGGCGGCCTGCACCGCGGGCAGGAGGAGGGCGATCAGCACGGCGATGATCGCGATCACCACCAGCAGCTCGATCAGCGTGAATCCGCGACGACTCGATCGCATGGACATCCCTCGTTGTTATGAATTTCAAATGTTCATAGAATTGGCCGAATCCGGGTCTTCGGGCCGGCCGCGCCGATGCGCGCATAGACGCCGGTCGCGGGCCCCTGGACTCGAACTTCGCAAGGTGGGCGGAGCGGCGGGATCTCGACATGGCCCACACGTCGAATTCCATGAATTCTTTAAGATTAGCAGATGGCGTGCCGAAGCCTCTGCATCTGTGTAAGTGAATCTGTGTGAATAGGTTGTGCGAATGTTCGGGGGCGGCCTCCGGAGGCGCGCGTGCCCAGGACGTGGGCAAGAGGGCCGCCGTCGGAAGCTGACCGAGCCGGGTCGAGGTCCCCGCCGGGTGGAGAAGGGGGCGAGGCCGAGGGATGCGCGACGCCCCGGGCGGCGTGCGCGGGGCCGAGTCCTCGGTCTTGAAGCGGGTCGGCGACGGCCGAGTCGGGCGGGTGCGATCGGTGAGGGAAGGGGGAAATGCAGAGGCCCGACCGGCCCTCACATGGATGGGCGACGGTCGGGCCTTGGATGGGGGTCTCGTTCGGGCCGAGGGCGAGGAGGCCGGATCGTCAGGACTTCTTGCCCTTGGCGGGCGTCCCCTTGGCCATCTCGCCATCGCCGGCCAGCTTGGCGGCCTTGAATTCGTCGGCGGTCATCTTCTTGATGGTCCGGTTGTGCATCAGCACCGAGCCGCCGGAGGTGGGGACCTCCTTGGCGTAGGCCATGACCTCGTCGGCCGAGTCCTTCGTGGCGGGGCCTTCCTCGACGTCCTGGATGACGACGCCGCTGCGGGCGATCACGTCGCCGTCGCGGAGGGCTTTCAGGCCGAGGGGGGCCATCTGTTCGAGCGAGGCGAAGTCCGCGACGGTCGTCGGGGCCTTGTGCTTCTCGAAGGTGTACATGCGGAACATCTGGCCCACGTCGTTCAGGGCGACGTCGGCCCGATTGGCTTCGGTGACGGCCTCGCCGACCGGCTCGCTGCAGCCGATGCAGAGCCCGAGGGGGATGGTGATCGCCGCGAGGAGTGGATAGCGCATGTCGTCGATCCGTTCGGATTCAAGGGGGGCTCAAATGAAGGGAGACAGCCGGGCGGGCCGTCTCCCGAAGCTTGCGACGCCGTCCGTCGCGACCCGGACGTGTCCTCGGATCAATACGAGTCGGCGCTGACGACCTCGCCGCCGGCCCGGCTGCCGAGGGCGAGCCAGGTGGGGAGGCTGATCGAGTCCTTGATGAAGCGGACCGAGCCGTCGGCGAAGCCCACGTTCACGCCGCCGGAGTGCTTGCTGCGGGGGGCCATGTGGCCGTTGTTGAAGGCCGTGCCCATGACGCCGCAGTCGAACCACTTCGAGTTCGGGGTCAGCGTGTGGCTGTAGTAGCCGGTGCACATCAGGCCGCGATAATACTGCTGGCCGCGGTAGGTGAGACGGCCGGCGTAGCCGGGGCCGCCGTAGTAGCAGTTGGGCGCCACGCCCAGCTCGCCGCTGCTGATGTAGAGGAAGTTCACCGGGTTGGTCGGCAGGATGCCGGAAGTCCAGCCGGCGGCGTCGGCGGTGGTGTTGGTCGCGAAGCTGCGGAGGGTTTCCGAGAAGAGGGCCGTGTTGCTGGTGCCGTCGGTCACCGAGGCGACCGTGACCGGGATGCACTTGTTGCGGGAGGGATAGGTCTGGTTCGACGTATCATATCCCACGATGTTGAAGATGCCGGCGCGGGAGGTCACCGATTCGAAAGAGGCGGCCGCCGTGCCGAGCCGCTGGGCCGCGGTGGCCCCGAGGCTGGCGCAGTAGTTCGCATAGCCCAGGTCGAAGAACTTGGTGTTCGACGGGTCGGACGGGCAGTTGAACGCCGCGACGATCTGCGACTGAGCCGTCTGGTTCGCCGTGCCGGCACCATAGAGATTGGTGCAGTATTCGAAGTTGAACGTGCTGTACGTGTTGCCCATCTCCATGTAGGGCAGGATCTGGGCCAGGACGTTCGGGCGGGCGCCGCAGGAGCCGCCGAAGACGGCGAAGTTGTAGTCCGGGCCGAAGCCGGGGAGGAAGGCTCCGGTCGCCGACTCGGCATTGGCCGAGGCCAGGCCGAGCTGCTTGAGGTTGTTGGTGCACTGGGCGCGGCGGGCCGCCTCGCGGGCGCTCTGCACGGCCGGCAGCAGCAGGGCGATGAGGACGGCGATGATCGCGATCACCACCAGCAGCTCGATCAGCGTGAACCCTCGGCGACGACACGGTTGCTTGGACATGTTTTCGATTCCTGATGGCGTAACGATGAGAATGGAATGGGTGCAGGATCCCTCATAGTGAGGGAGTAGCGTGGGAGACCGTGAGTGTAGGTGTAGGCAGAGCAAGGAAGAGAGAATATCCGAGGCTAGAGCGAGTCTACGATGAATCTTATCCTGGCTTCAAGATCCCCGTGCCGAATGTCTTCGATGATGCCGGCTTGCAAGGGTGGGTTCGTGGCGGGGGGCGGCGACGTCGCCATTTGGAGTCGCGAATAACGCAAGAGGTGTGCCAGTTCGCAGTGCTGGTCTGCAAGTCATTGCGGTGGAAAACTTTGAGGTTCGTCGGCCGTCGATGGGCCCAGGCCGGGAGAGGGGCGGCTGCTCAGGGAATGGGCAATCATGGCCGGTGGTGGTTCAATTCCTCGCTGGTACGATGATTCGTCCAGGGCCGGTACGAACCTCCGGCTTCATCAAACGCGTCGGTCCTCCTCGCTCGATCGCCGACCTTTCAATTGCGACGAGGGCGAGGGGATGAGGTCGTTGGGACTTTACTTCGGCGCGGGGGGGGCGGATGCCGGCGCGTCGGCGCGCTGGACGTTCGAATCGGCCGGCGGCGTCGTTGGCGGGGGCGTCGCCGCAGCCTGGGAGGGCGGCTGGGGCGCGGGCATGGGAGTCGCCGGGGGGGCGGCC
>Ga0209958_1001840_pt1 | contig 14093 bp, 16 predicted proteins | sample ThiBio_inoc_plan_FD_183942 | JGI IMG/M metagenome (GOLD analysis project Ga0209958, IMG submission 183942) | Wastewater bioreactor microbial communities from Cape Town, South Africa - Thiocy_inoc_plan (SPAdes) | ecosystem: Engineered > Bioremediation > Thiocyanate > Unclassified | place: South... | reverse complement strand
CGTGCCCTGCTTGGTGATGTTGTCGACGACTGGCGCGTGTCCTGGTCGCGGCCGGCCCTGTCCCTCGATGGTGTTGCCCTTGAGGCCCTGGGCGGCGTCCCTGGCACGCAAGGCGGCCAGCGCCTCGACATTGCCCTGGGTGGCCTCCTGCTTGAGCCAGTCGGCCCACGGCTGCCGCTGGAAGCCCTGGTAGTGCTTGGCGCGCTCCTGGTCGTAGTTCTTGCGGATCGCGTCCAGGTCGGCCACCAGCGAGGCGCTGACCTGGGCATACAGCAGCTTCTTGGTCAGCCGGCCATCGGTCAGCAGCTTGATTGCCGTCCGCTTCGCGGCCGCCTTTTTCTTGGCGTCCTCGACGGCTCGATCCTTGCGCCGCTTCGCTTCGGCCAGCGCCTCGGCCCTGGCCGCCGTCAGTCCCTTTTGCGCGTCCTTGTACCTGGCGTAAAGCTCGGTCGTGTTGATCCGCAGGCGCACCGGCCCCTTCTGATAGCTGCGCTTCGCCTGGGCGTCCTGGCGCTCGGGTGCGGCCTCGAAGCCGCCAAGCCGCGCTTCTAGCGCCGGCTTGGACAGGTCGCGGGCCAAAGTGCTTGCCTTGACCGTGGTGCCGTCGTCGGCCTCGATGACCAGGCCGTTACCTCGGGCGCGCAGCTCCAGGCCGTTGTCGCGCATGACCTGGTGCAGCTCGGCCCAGCTCGTCGCGTTCTTGATCTCGGCCAGGCACTCGCGCTTGATCCAGCCGACCAGGCTTTCGATGCCGGCATGGCGCTCCATGTCGGCCGCCCTGGCCGCTGCCCCTCGCTGGTTCGGGATGTGGTTATCTCGCTGCAAGCCGAAATCGTTTTCCAGCTTGGTGCACAACTCGGCCAGCGTCCGATGCGGGTAATAGGGTTCGTGGATCGTGTGGCGGGTCGGGTGAATCTTGTTGATGGCGATGTGGACGTGCAGGTTGTCGGTGTCGTTGTGCACGGCGCTGACGCGCTGATGCTCGCCGTAGCCCAGCCCGGCGCAGATACGTTCCTCAATCGCCCGCAGGGTGTCGGCGCTGGGCTGCTCGCCGGCCCGGAAGCTGACGATCAGGTGATAGGTCTTGTCACTCTCTGCCCTGGTGTTGGCGTACTGCGTCGCCAGAACCTCGGTGATGGTGTCGCGCACGCTGTAGGCGTCGCAGTTCGTGACCTGGACATGGCCTAGCCGGTGATCCTTGCTCTGCGCGTCGGTGATGTACCGCACCAGGCCGGCATAGTCGGACTTGCCCACCGAGCGCATGGGTACATGCTTGGCAATCACAGTTGCCCGCCTCGCGGCCGCACCACGCTTTCCATGATGCCGCTCATCTTGTCCTGGGTCGCCTCGATCTTGCCCAGCAGCGCCAGGATGGTATCGGCACCAAAGCGGGCGGTGCGGGCATCGTCGGTCAGCCACAGCTTGAGCAAGCCGCCCAGCCGGCCGAGGTCGCCATTGACCCGCACCAGCTCGCGCACGTTCTCGTAATCGGTCACGCCCTGGACGCGGTAGCCCTGCCCCACGGCCAGCAGATAGGCCGACGTGCTCATGCCGGCGGCCTGGGCGTTCGCCTCGATGGCGGCCCGTTCTTCCGGCAGGCAATAGACCTTGATCGGCGTGCTGCCCTTCCTCGTTACCTTCTCGCTGGCCTCCACTCCTGGCGTCCTCCATCTGTCGCCGGCGGCCGCCGGCTGGCCTCGCAGAGCAGGATTCCCGTTGAGCACCGCAGGTGCGAATAAGGGAAGTGAAGAGGATCGCCGCGCTTGCGCGGTGGGCCTACTTCACACATCCTGCCCTCTATTCAGCCTCGTATAGTACTGCATCGCCAGTTGCAAAGCATCGCCAATCCATCGCTATTTCGCTGCAATACCGAGTGCATTACCTGCAACAGCGACTTTCCGCGCAGTTACAGCGACAAAACAGCGGTCTAGTGGCGGTTTCCTTGCGCTTTCCGCGTGGTTTCCACGGCGGCATGCAACGCTTTCCACCAGTTGGACGCCAAGAGGAAAGCGCCCCTCAAAGATCAATAGTCCGGGCTTGTTCGCGCCCACCAGGAACCCTGGCGGGCCTGCATCGTCATTGCTGACGATGGGAGATCCAGCCCGCCACAGATTGACCCTTGAGGGCCAGCCGGATCATTCCGCCGGCGTGCCCTTGTCGGCCTTCTTCCTGGTCGTGGTGGCCGCCGGCTTCGCCTCGGCCGGCAGCGCCAGACGCGCCAGGATCGCGGCGGTTTGTTCCTGATGCGCTTGGAGCTGGCCAGCGAGTCGGGCGGCATCCTCGCGTGCCTTGCTGGCCTCTTGGCGTGCCTGGTCGCGCTCGGCCTGGGTGGCAGTCAGTTGCTCGGCTTGGCGCTGGGCGTCGGCTGCTGCCTGCCGGCGCTGCTCCTGGTGCGCCTGGTCGGCCGCCTCTGCCTTGCCCTGCACCTTCGCCAGCTCGGCGCGTACCTGGTCAAGCTGGGCGGCCGTCGCTTGGTTCGCCTTCTGTTGCTCGGCCAGGTTGCCCCGTACCTGGTCGGCGTCCTGGTGTGCCCTGTCCAGCTCCGTGCGCAGCTCGCCGGCGCGGCGCTCGATTTCGACGGCGCGGGCCTCGGCGGTGTGGGCCTGTTCCTGGGCGGCGGTCAGCTTCGCCCGCAGCTCGTCGGCCTCGGTGCGTGCGGCCTGCTCGGCCGCCTCGATGGACGCCAGGCGGGATTGCAGGGCCTCGACCTCGCCGGCCAGTTTGTCGGCCAGCTCGGCCGCTTCGGCCTGGGCGGCCTCCATGTCGGCGCGGGCCTTCTCCAAGGATTCGCGCTCGGCGGCCAGCCGGCTATTTGCCAGCCCCAGCGCCATCGCCCAAATATCGGCCCCGACCTCGGCCAGCCGGTCGCCCACGGCCTGGGGTGCCGGCTCGCGCAGGGGCGCGGCGGCCTCCTTCTGGCGGGCCTTCCATTCGTTGAGCGCCGGGGAAATGGTGGTGTAGCTCCCGCCGACGATCTGGCGCACAGCCTCAAGCGTGGGCCGCTCACCAGCGGCGGCGATCTGGTCAGCGGCGGCGAAGATTTGCTCTTTGGTGACGGCCATTCTATATGCTCCTGTAGCGTTGTAATATGTTGTATGATACTACTACATACTACAATTTACAAGCCTACAGCGAAAATACTACGCGCCGGCGCGGCCAGGTCGGCCGCTGCGCACCTGGTCGGCGGATTCCGGCCGAATAGGAGGCCCGTAGAGGCGTTTTTCTGGGGTCGGGCGGCCTGTCTCCCGGCCTCGGGCGTGATCGGGGTCGTCTCAGAAAACGGAAAATAAAGTACGTTAAGGATTTGGCATAGGCGGCCGCCAAGGCTCGCCGCGCTTCGCTCGGAAAGGCAAAGGCTTCTCGCAAACGAAGGTCTGCGAGAAGCCTTAACGAGAAGTCGGCCAGCCTAGCACCGACGTGGCTTTGAACTTCTCGAAAACCGTTCTCGCATCAAGCGGCGCTGAACGGCGAGTTTCGAGAATCAGGCGTGCAGCGTCTTGAGCGCCACATCCGGCGCAGTCAGCACGATCTTGAGCAAAGCGGCAGCAGGGCCGGTCGGGTTCCGGCGATGCTGTTCCCAGTTTTGCAGTGTCTTGATGCTGACCTGCATCAACTGGGCGAATTCGCTTTGTGACAGCCCGATTTGCTCACGTACCGCCTTCGCGTCCGGCGTCGTTACCTTGATCCGGCGCGAGGCGGGCGCTTCCCCGCGAGCAATCGCCTTGGCTTCTTTCAGGCTTTGCACCAGGTCATCAAACAATGCTTGTTCCATCTCATAGCTCCTTCACAAATTCGCGCAGCAAGGCGGTTTCCCGGTCGGTCAGATCGTCCTTTTTCGACTTCTGGTAGATCAACAGCATGTAAATCTGCCCGTCGTCCCGGAGCCAGTAGTAAATCACCCGAACCCCGCCGCTCTTACCACGCCCAGGCAGCGCGTGGCGCAGCTTACGGATTCCACCACCACCCTTGATGATGTCGCCCCGTTCCGGGTTTTCCACCAAGACATTCTGGAGGCCCGCGTACTCATCATCCGTCAGTAGCGCAGCAAGTAGGCGGGTGAATGTCGGGGTTTCGATGAATTCCATGCTTTGCATTATATACGCCATTGGCGGATAGCGCAACGGCTATGACAAATCCTTAACGTACTTTATTTTCCGTTTTCTGAGGCGACCCCTGATCGTGCGTCCTGGGCACGCTCCGGCGGCGCTGCGGGTCGGTGTCGACCGTGGCCAGCCTCGTCATTTCCGGCGATGCTCGAGCCGGCGGCGGTCAGCGTTTGACTCTTGAGGGGCAGCCCTCTTCTTGGCGTTCAACCTTGCGGCCTTCCGAGCTGGCACGCGGCCCGGATCGAGGCGCAGGCGGTCAGCCGGCCCCTTCTTGCTGACTGCCTTTTGCGGGCTGTCGAGTTGCTGGGCTGCTTGATCTTGGCGGAAGCGGTGGAGTTGCGGCCGGGGGGGGGTGGTAGATCGGCCCCCCTGGGGGGGCCTCGATAATCGGGAGGGGGGGCCGCCGAAGGTGGGGGAACCCCGAAGGGGTGCCCCGGCCGCTAGGCCGCAACGGCGGTTAAATTTCGCGCCGACTTATGCACAGGGCTAGGGGTTAAATAAAGGTTAAAACCCGGGTTAGCGGGGTGTGGAAAACGCCGGAAACCCGCGCCGATGCTGAGTTTCCAGCTTAGTGCCTGTCCCTCTAAACACAATACCCCGTCCCTCTAAACACAATACCTTGCACCTCAAAACACAATAGTCAGGCGTCTTATCTGTCCCTCAAAACACAATAGTTCAGGGGCGATTTTCTGCCGATTTATCGGTGTTTGGGCAAGCTCGGGCCGGCGCGGTGTGCCTCGGCCGTCCCTCAAAACACAATATATCGGATGCTCTCTAGCGGCTCGGCGCTCGCTTCACATGCACCAGTTCGCCCACGATCTCCCAGGACTTGAGGAACCCGACATTGACCAGCTCGGTTAGCGCCTTCTCGATGAGTTCTCGCACCTTGGCCGGGCGTTCCGTTGTGATGCCTGCGCCTTTCTTGATTGTCTCCAGCTTCACCGGGTACGGCTCGCGGTGACTGGCATAGTAGCCATGCAACCAGGTTGCAATGCCTACCGGCAATGCTAGGCGCTGCGCCCATTCAACTTGCGTGTAATGCACATCGCCGAACAGCTCGACAAGCTGCGGTGCAACCTGCACGCGGTACTTCTTCAGGGTGTTCTTGTGTTCGTCCTGCCACTCAAAAGCCGGGAGCATGGACAAGCTCACACCACGTTTGAGGCGCTTGGAATAGACGGCCAGCGCGGTCGACTGCATCCGGTCTAGACACTCGCGCAGGCGCTCGTAGCTGCCCTTGCAGATGGGCCAGTCAATCGCCTTGCAGAAGCTGTAGGGCGTGAACTCGACAACTTGGCCTAGCGGCTGCTCCTTCGCCAAGTGGATCAATTGCAGCCATACGGTTTCATCGTCCTGGCGTAGCTCCTCGCCCTGGTAGGTGATGCGCCCCTCGAACAGCACGGCAATGTCGGTTTTCTTGAGGTAGGCGCGGGGTTGCTTCCGATTACGGGCATTGAAGAGCGCAGAGCGCAAAAGCTCATTGGGCAACCGGCGAACGGCATCCGGCCATAGAGGAAGCTGCACGACAGCAGGCACAACGGCGGTGCTTTCCTTCTCGGCCTTCGCCTGGCGGGCCTTCTCTCGCTCTCTGGCCTTCGCCTGTAGCTCGGGCACTCGGGCCAGTAGTTCATCCAGTTGCTTCATGCATTACCCCTTACTGCTTGGGCGTCGCCACGGTTCCGGCCCGATGGGCTTCACTTGACCACCAGGGCCAAGGGGAACCAACCAAATGCCATTGACGCGAAACGGCGCAGGCAGGCCAAGTTGGGAATTTTCCTCGGTGGCCAGAGCTAGATTCCGCTCGATGCACCGGGCTTTCTTCTCCCGTTCTTTAGCCGCTAAAGCCGCGCAAATATTCATTTGCTCTTGTACTCAATTACTCAGGGAGGCCGGCAACGTACTCGGTCAGCAGTTCTTTGATGGTCTTGCCCTGCTTGGCCGCGTAGATTTTCAGCTTCGTGTGTTCGCTGGCCGGCAGCTCGAAATTGACTCGCTTGGTTCCGGCCTCGTCGGCCAGGCTGGCGAGGGTGGCGGCCTTGTTGCTCCGGGCGCTCGGGCGGCCGGCAGTAAGCGTGCTTGCGGGTTTGCTCATTATCTCAATTCCTTAAATACTCAGATGAGTTTTTGCTTAATCTCGTTTGCCAGGGCGTGAACCTCGGCCGCTGCGTCGCTGTCAGGATCGGCCTCCATGACAGTGGTGCCGGCCGCTGCTGTGCCGGGGTAGCTCACGCGCTGCGTGATGCGTGACTCCAAGATGGGAAGGCCGTAGCCGGTCAGCGCCTCGGTGACTTCGCCGCCGATGCGGGTGCCCTTGATTGCGCGGGAAACCACAAAGGCCGCTTGCAAACGGCCGTCTGTGACCTCGATGCGCTGCTTGACCAGCTCCACCAGGTCGGCGGTCGCCCAAATGTCGTAGGGGCTGGGTTGCACCGGGATCAGCACAAAGTCGGCCGCCTTGATGGCCGACACGGCCAAGTCGGCCGCCTGGGGTGCGCCGTCGATCACGACGAAATCCTTGCGGGCTACCTGCTTTAGATCGCGGTCGATGGTCGGGCGGTCGATGCCGACAACGGTTAGCGGTTGATCCTCCCGCACCGCCGCCCAATCGCGGGCGCTGCCCTGGGGATCGGAATCGACCAGGAGAACGTCAGCGCCGGCGAGCTGCAAGGCGCGGGCAAGGTGGGTGGCGATGGTCGTTTTCCCAGACCCGCCTTTCTGGTTCAGCACGGCGATAACCTTCATTCGGACTCCTGGCGTAAATGTGCTAATGATTTAAAACTCATGACATCATACCATAAAGCGCAAATGAGTAAAGCCGCTTATGCTCACTTATTCATTGTCCGTCGGCGGGCAAGCTCGGCACGCATCCAGGCGGAAGCCTCGGCCATGTCGCGGCGCAAGGCGGCACGCTCGCTGGCAGTCAGCAGCCGAACCTTCCCGGCATGTTCTGCCTGGCGTTTGGTGGTGCTCTTGTTCTCCTGGTTCATGCGGATACCTAGATGAAAAAACCCGGCAGCGCCGGGTTTTGGTTAGGGCATCGTGGGTGCTGCTGGAATCGCTGTAAGCGATAGCACCCGGCGGCGGAAATCGTCGTACTCGTCACCGGCCCGGAGCGATAGAGCCGCGAGGGAATAGAAACGGTCGGTCGACGGCGATTCGCCGCGAGCCTTGACCATGTCTAGCCGTCCGACATTGACCACTGTCCAGCACTCGGTAAAGCCGCGCTGCCGTGCTTTCTGGTGGCTTTTCTCGGCCTCACCGATGCGGTTGTGAATGTTGGAAACATCCGTGCCGCTCTTGATCTCAATGGCCACCACATTGCGGTAATGCTGATGCTCCATCTCTTCCCGGATGATGATGTCCGGGTCGGGCGCGAACTCGATCAGGAAGGGTCGGCCGGTGGCGCTGTTCACCTCGATGGCGCTCTCCCGAACCTCGGCGGCAGCATGGGCAACAATCTCCCGGATGATCTCGAACACCAGGACGATTCCATCCGTTCCTCGCTGGTTGTTGGCCCCTCCGCGAAGCTGCGGGCCAACAGTCAGAAGGGTAAGGTCGTCTAGCAGCTCGCGGCTGACGCGCAGCGGGCCGACACCGGCCAACAGTGCCGATGCTGTTTCACAGAAGGCCGCGCACAGGGCTGGAAGGTCGGCGGCAGCCGCCTTGCTGGCCGTACCTTTTTCCTCCATGCCCTTGAAGTAGCCAACGCCGAAACCCTTGTCGCTGCCGTAAAACTCTTTCTGGCTGTACCCCATCAGGAGCCGGTAATAGCCCAGCAGGTAGGGGTTCTTCTCCAGCACGGCCGGCACGGCAAACAGCAGCTCGGCCCGCAAGCCGTACTGCGCAAGCGTTGCCAGGTCGGCCGCTGGCACATACTCGGCAAGCTGTTTGTCCAGTTCGGCAATGTCCATGTCACGCACCGTTTCTAGCAGCGCGTTTTGCAGATAGACGCCTCTGAATCGTTTGAGGGCAAAGGCAAAGCCGATTTGTAGCTTTGGCGGCGGAAAGTTGATCTTCTTGGCGTTTGTCATGCGGCGGCGATCCTTATCACGTTGCTGTCCTGCCCTTGCAAGCGATCAGCCGCCAAGGCCACATATTCGGGGTTGAGTTCGATGCCTACGTACTGCCTGTTTTCGTCCTGGCACACGAGGCCCACGGTTCCCGACCCAAAGAACGGATCGAGCACGTAATCTCCCGGCTCGGTCGATGCCTGGATGCAAGGCCGGATCAGGTCAGGCGGGAAGGTGGCGAAGTGCGCACCGGCAAAGGGCTTGGTGTTCACATGCCAGACTGAGCGGCGATTGCGCAAGCCACCGCCGTCCGCCGGCTCCCGCACGGCCTGCCAGTCGTAGAAATACTTCTCTGACTTGGTAAGCATGAACAGGTACTCATGCGAGCGGGCCGGGCGATCCTTGACGCTCTCAGGCATCGCGTTTGGCTTGTTCCACACTATGTCACTGCGCAGATACCAACCATCGTCCTGCAAGGCGAAAGCCAGCCGCCACGGAATACCGATCAAGTCCTTCGGCTTCAAGCCTTCGGGCGTGTCCGGACGAACGTCCATCGCCCGGGCCGGGTTCTTCTTGTCCGGGGCACGATAGCCACGATTGCCGCTCGTGTAGCCGTCGCCAATGTTCAGCCAAAGGGTGCCGTCATCGGTAAGCACGCGCTTAACCTCGGCGAAGATCGCCACCAGTCGATGCAGGAACTGGGGCATGGTGCCTTCAAGGCCGATTTGCTCCTCGATGCCGTAGTCACGCAATCCCCAGTAAGGCGGCGAAGTAACCACGCAGCGCACAGACCCAGATGGTAGGCGGCGCAGCACGGTTAGGGCGTCCCCCTCAAAAAGCGTTGAGCCGCGCAAGGTAAGCGGCTCGGGTCGCTGGATTCGCGCAACGCCAGACGGCGGGGCTATTTTTGCTTTTGGCATGTTGTTATGTCCTCTCAATCGTGGCGCGGCTGCACTACGCCGCAATGCTTATAAATCGTCGTCCTGGATACACCGTAATCGCGAGCCAGTTCAGCCACGCAAGTATTCGGGTCGCGCAAAAGCGCCTTGATGTGGCGTATCTGCTTGGCGTCCAGCTTGGGTTTCCTGCCACCCGCCCGACCTCGGGCGCGTGCGGCATCCAGGCCCGCCCGGGTTCGCTCCCGGATCAAGCCACGCTCGAACTCGGCCAGTGCCGCGAAAACATGGAATTGCAGCTTGCCGGCCGCGCTGCCGGTCTCGATCTTCTCGGTAAGGCTCTCGAAGTGCACGCCGCGCTGCTCAAGGTCGGCCACGATCTGCACCAGGTCGGGCAGACTGCGGCCGAGGCGATCCAGCCGCCACACCACAAGGGTGTCACCGGCCCGGAGCGCCTTCCGGCACTGCTCCAGCTCTGGCCGGACTGCATTCTTGCCGCTGGCCGCTTCCTCGTAGATGGTCGAGCACCCGGCCTGCCGGAGCGCGTCCCGTTGCAGGTCTAAGTTCTGATCGTCGGTCGAGACGCGGGCATAGCCGATGCGTTGATTCATGAACAGTTGCGCCACACTGAAAACTGAACGAATAAATGAACACTTTACCGCATTTGAATAACCAGGAACAGCAGCAGCTTGCCCCTGTCCAGAAAACCACCGTTTTATGAACATCATGGCCGCGTTTGATGTTCTGCGCAAATACGCTTTTACTCTTTAGCGGCTAAAATTTTCGGGGCTGGCGCGTCGTGACAGTACGGTTCCCCTTGGGACTTTTCCCGGAAACGAGGTAAGCACGATGACTGCTATCTGGATGTTTAAAGGTGGGCGGCTGGAGGCCCGCAACGAGGCCGGCGAGCTTCTGCGCTGGTGGCTGGCCGATGAGGCGATGGGCAGGCCACTTGCCGGCTTACTGAACCAGGCGCATAGCCTGAGCCGGCTACTTCTCTGGCCGTTGTTGAACGCCAGGGAAGGGCAGGGTGAGGCGACATAGAACGAGCTGGCCAGCATCGCCGGAACTGGCGATGCTGCAGCCGGAAAAAACAAGGGCGGCTCTCGGCCGCCCTGTTGTTCCTGGTGCGCTCTTAGGGTCTGGCCCTGCGAGTCAACCGAGCCACGTTTGCCCGCGTATCCGCTAGGCACTGCGCCAGGTGGTTAGCCTGGTCAGCCGAGCGACGGCGGCGGCAATTGAGGTGATAGTTCCCCAACGCTCCTACGTCCGTCATGGCTCTAAGGAGGTTGGTGATTGCCCGTCTATCTGCCGGCGTCACCTGCTGGCTGGGCGCTTCCAGAAGGGCCAGCACGTCAGTCAGTGCGGCGGCGTAGCCCGCCATGCGCTCGCGGATCGTCCCCGCGATCGGCGTTACGTTGGTAGGATTCAAAGTTGCCATGATTCACCTCTTCGGTAGGTGGGTTGTGGAAGTGTCGGCCGGCCTGCAACGCCGGCCGGCGCGCTCAATAATCGAAAGCCGATTTTGGGTTGAAGGTTGGCCCAGACGCTTGCCGTTGAACGGTGTCCGATCCTCCGCTGGACTCGCCGGCATTGGAGCGATTGACGAAGGCTGCAACCTCATCGCCAGGTTCGGCCTGCCGGTCGCCGCCGAGGGTGTTGCCATCAAATGCCGGTACATCCTGAGATTGCGCACTCGCCCGGATCGCGGCGGCTACCTGCCCCCCTATGGTCTGGCTGGCACGCTCCTGGAACCCATCCGCGAGCTGGGCGGCCTTGCTCTTGAGAACGGAGCCGGCACCCTTGGCGAGTTCTCCGGCGGCGCTGGCCGTTACTGCTGCGGCATGGGCCAAACCGCCGGCGCTCGATGCGCCTTGAGGTTTGCTCTCGCTTCCGGTCTTGGCTTGTGCCTGCCCTTGGCTCGTCTTGGCCTGGTCGGCACCGCCGGAATCCTTGCCCTTGGCGTTCCCACCTTCTGACTTCGCGGCCTTCGCGCTGTTCGAGCTACTGCCGCCCGACGATCCCGACGAGCTGGCAAAACCTGCGGCCTGCGCAAACGGCGTGCTGCTGCCACTGTTGCCACCGCCAGAGCCAGAGGAAGCGCCGCCGCTGTCACTGCCACCGCCGAAGCTAGGCATCTGGCCGCTACCGCCGTCCATACCAGCCGCCTTTTCAAAGGCGGCCTTGATAGCAGACATGCCGCCCGCGATGTTTTGCGCCCCACCCATCACAGCAGCGCCGGCCATGCTGGCCGCCGTTGCCGCCATGCCGGCCGCGCCCAGCGCAGCGCCGGCGACAGCGCCCGCGCCGAAGCTGCCAATACCAGCATGACTAATCCCAGCGCCGGTAATAACACCGGACAGCAGCCCCGGAATCTTGTTAATCAGCATCAGCAACGCCATGCAGAAAACCAGCATCACGCCCAGCTCTTCAAAGTTCAGCGTGCCCTTATTCATCTTGGCGTAGAAGGACGAAAGCAGATCGACGCCGATGCCCACCAGCAGCACCATCGCAAAAATCTGCACTGCAACCCCCAGGACGGTTTTGTAATAGTTGATCGCCATGTCGGAAGTCCAGCGCGATCCGCCGAAGCCCAGGAAGAACACACCGGCATACATCAATATCCAGGAGGACACGAACAGCAGGAGCATGTTCACGCCGACCGTAGCGAGCACCAGCAAGATTGCCAAGCTCAGAACAAAGCCGATGACGCTATCGATGGGACTCCAGAGCGACATATTGGCCAGGGATTGCTTGAAGATCATGAACCCAATGTCCACGATCCCTGACGGCGTGACTGATGACACCCCGGATGCCTGCTCACCGAGCCGCTGTAGTGATTGAATGATCGAAGTGGCAAAGGCTGGCCCATTTCGCAACAACCACAAGAAGAAGCCGAAGAACACGATGAAGCGGAAGAACTCCGCGAAGAACTCGCCAATGTCGGCTTTGCGCAGGATCATCATGCCGCCGGTCCAGACCAGGGAGATGGTGCCCAGCGTCCAGAAAAGCCACAGGGCCGCGTTCATCACGACGGATTGCCAGCTTGTTGCGCGGGAGGCGAACTCAGTCACGACCTGGTCGAACAGCCCCTGATTGGTGAGCTGGGCCGCTGCCCCAGCCGAGTAGAACAGGAGGGCAGCGCCAGTCAGCGCCGCTTTGTGCAGTGCTTTCATGGTGTCACCTCTTTTGGCCGGGGTCGGTAAGGTCAAGCCAGTTCTTCGGCTTCTCGGTCGGAGCAATGGACACAGGCCGCCGAGAGCAGAGTCCACCGAACTCGCGGCGCGTGGCCTCATCCTTGATCTGCATGATCTTGTCGAACTGACAATTAGCGTCGTTCACCTCGGGCATGGGCGCACTGTCGCAGCCGGCCAGGCCGGCGGCGACGAAAGCCGCCCACAGGACGATTTTCACTTTCATGGAAGCCTCCGGTTAGCGGGTCAGTTCAAGCCAGTTTTTCGGGGTGGTCGTCGTGCCGATTCGGCTTTCGGTCGACGTGGCATGTGCAGCCGCCTGCTGAGCTTCCTTGTCGGCCTGCGCCTGCATCCGAGTCGTCACCGCGTTTTGCTGTGCGATCAACAGACCACGAATTTGCAGGAGCTGATTTGCTTGCTGACTGGCGAGCTGGTTGGCGTAGCCGATGGCCTGCATCTGACCCGTCGCCCCTTGGGCGGCCGATTGCAGGCGCTGCAACGTCGATGCATCGTTCTTCAGGTTCTGTTGCTGATCCTTCAGGCCCCGGAAAAGCGCGTCGTTGGCCTTCTTCTGCGACTGGCTGGCGAGCTGCTGGACTTGCTTCATGGCGTTCCACTCGGCGGCCGAACAACCGGCGCTGGTGAAGCACGGCGAGGACTTGTAGTAATTCACGTCCTGGAACTTGTCCAAGTAGCCGTCGAGACTGCCAAGTTGCCGCTCGTAATAGCTGAGCGTGTCGACGGCATTCATCAGCCCGTTGATCGTGGTCTGCGCCTGATCCCAGATGTAGGCCGCCGGCGCGGCAGTGTTTTGCAGCATGTTTTCGTACTGCTGCAACTGCGTCCGGTATTGCTCGATCTGCTTGAGGGTCTGGGCCACCGACTCGATGGCCGTCATGATGTTTTGGGCGAGGTTCGTACCGTCGATGACGGGAATACCGGCGTGCGCTGGGGTCGAAAACCCGGCGACGGTCAGGCCGAGAACCAGGGCCGTTTTAGCGGCTAAAAAACGAATGTGCTTGTGCTTCATGGTCAGCTCCGATGAACGATTGAATGAACGGCCCGACCTAGAACAAGCTCGCGCTTGCTCTAGGCATCGTCATCGGAAAAGCTGCGCCACCAGCTAGTCGGTATCAGCCCTTGGCACCAAGGCCCGGGCTTTCTGGATCATCCAGCATACCGGATGCGCGGATGATTTAAAACTCATAGCATCATACCACAATGCATAAATGAGTAAAGCTATTTATGCTCACTACTTCACAACATCAAAGCCCACGCCCCTTGCCTTGGCGTTTCGCCTTCTTGGCCTCCGCCTCGGCGCGCAGCTTGGCCTTGCGCTGCTCCTGCTCGCTGATCGCCGCCGGCCTCGGTGCCTGTGTCGGCCGCGCAACCTCGCCGCCGTCCATGCGTAGCCCCTCGACCTGGCCAAGCGTGCGCAGCCCATGCCGGCGCTGTGGTGGCGGCACTTGGCCGGCATGCGCCGCCGCCCGTTTGCCGGCCGGCTTCGTGCCCTGCTCGATCAACGCCAGACGCCGGCGCTCCAGGCTGGGATCGGTGAAGGTGATCGGAAGCTGGGCATCAGCGGCCGCCCGGATGATTTGGGCTTTGAACTCTGGCGAGCCGGTGACGGTGATGCGCTCTCCGTAGCGTTCCATCGCCAAGCGCAGCGCGGCCTGTACCCCGTCGCGGTCGGCCTCGCGGGAAACTTGCAGGCGGTCGCCATCGTCCCGAACGGCCGACAGGCCGGCGCGATAGATGATCGTGCCCTGCTTGGTGATGTTGTCGACGACTGGCGCGTGTCCTGGTCGCGGCCGGCCCTGTCCCTCGATGGTGTTGCCCTTGAGGCCCTGGGCGGCGTCCCTGGCACGCAAGGCGGCCAGCGCCTCG
>Ga0209958_1001839_pt1 | contig 14096 bp, 10 predicted proteins | sample ThiBio_inoc_plan_FD_183942 | JGI IMG/M metagenome (GOLD analysis project Ga0209958, IMG submission 183942) | Wastewater bioreactor microbial communities from Cape Town, South Africa - Thiocy_inoc_plan (SPAdes) | ecosystem: Engineered > Bioremediation > Thiocyanate > Unclassified | place: South... | reverse complement strand
CACATAGACTGGAGCAGACTTGGTCTCGACGGGAATGATAAGAAGGCCATCCTCGACAGGGAATGGAGGTGTGCTTTTCGGACTGCAATCCAAGACGCATAAGAAAGCGATAAGCCGGTTCGTGCCTACGGCATAACTCGCGGCTTGCTCTGCGAACTTCTTGCAATCATCCGGCCGCAAATTTCTCCTTTGTTCTGATTTCAGCTCAATGCGAACCCCTCGATACGATAGGTCGGTTCGACCGCCAGTTGCGTAAGCCTGCTCTTCCAAGTCGACACCGATATTGGGATGTTGGCGCAGAAATTGCCTCACGTCCTTTTGGAATGTGGCCTCGTCAATTTGAGTCGGATAACGCGCATCCTGGACAGATTGTCCGGCCAAATTTCCGAATGCCGCCAGGAGTGGGAGGGATGCGAGCACCTCGCTTTCGGCAATTCGTGGCTCGAGCCGAAGTTTCTCTCGAAGGTCGAGGATTTTTCTATCAACGGCGGGATACCCGGTTATCGGATTTTGGGAATGGTCAGCGCCATCAAGCCTGAGAATGCGCTGACCGGCTACAATCACCGGCTGCTCGCTCCCCAAAGGACTGAATTCTGCCGCATAGATAAATTCATAGGGATGTGCGCTGAGGCTTTGGGGTGCATGAAGAACCATCCGACCTCTTTGCTTGAACAGAAACGGCGCTTCGCCTTTCGGGCGATCAAAAACAAACGTAGGCAAGTCGAACGTACTCTCCGGCTCTATAGACACCGGAGTGAGGTGCAAGCGTTCAGCATCATCAGGCCAACGAGAAACTTTAATGCTGATCTCAAGGTCGTGTGTCTGGCGTGATGGCAGCCATTGGATCTCAGCTGCTGGCTGACCATTGATCGAGAATTCTAGGAAAGCGACGGCCAGATCTTCCTTCTTTGGTTCTCTATCACGGTGGTGCGAACGCGCCCAATCCGGGATAGTGGGTTCGGGGTCACTACACATCGCCACGGGCATAGGAATTTCGGAAATTCGTTTCCGAATGGGGGCAACATCGTCCAGAGTCAGTTCTTCACCAATCTTGGAAAGTGCCTCGACCAAGCCCTGTTCAAAAACCGTGTTGCCTGCCGAATCCGCCATGACTTTTGCTCTTGCCGCTGCAGCACGGAGAAGTCGGTCAGAGTCGGCTTCGCCAGAGAGCAATGCCCGCTTCCAATCTTCCAAGAACCGGACGCATTCGATGGCTTCTGCGAGTGAGAACCATAGCTTGGCTGCCGGAGCCCGCCCAAATGCATCTGCGGCTTTGCGGATTGAGTGAGCGGCGCCTTTCAGCGCGTCAACATCGCCTTCGCCACTTTCGCTGCGAAGCAAGAGAGTTGCTTCAATCCGGGAAGGAAAAACCTGTTCTAGAATGGCGCTCATTTGAATCCGCTTGCTGTCGCTCCTTTTCGGCAACGTTTTTGTGCCACTTAGATTTCACCGCATTCAACTCGGCTTCATCGCCACTTGCAACTGCCGATTCAAAGCGATGGGCAAGCGAAATGAACTGACCCGATGTGCGAAGCGCGCTGTTCCTGACGGTATCGGGGATATCTTCGGCGCACGAAGCGGCGAGCTTCTTCGCAGCATCAGTCGCGCCAGCCAAGCTCAGCCGTTCAATGATTTCGTAAGCGAGCCAGGTCTTGGCAACCAGTATGGAGTTCCCGAACGCCACGAACTTATCTTGCCGAGCAACTACCGAACTATCGGTAAGAAGCTCCAATAGTCGCCGCGTTTCATCGTCGCGGTTAAAGTCATCGCCCAGATGTGGCAACGTGTAGAGAACCAGGTCGGCGAGAGTCTCTTCGCCTTCCAACGCACGAGCCAAATAGCGTAGTTCATTGCGCAGATAGAGGGGTTCGACCGTGAGGGCGGCATCGATCAGTATCTTTGCCAGTGCTTCCTTCTGCTCCCCGAAAACATCCGCCCAGGTTGCAAGCCGTTCGATGCAGGTGACAAGAAAGTCATCTTCTCGCTCTCGCCCCCGGTAATAGTAGAGGAGATTGAGAACTGCATGTGCAGCTCTCGGTCGGAGCGTCTCAGGCAAGCTGAAACGCCCCAAGGCGCGGACAGCGGCCTTATGCACTACCAGATACTGGTCCCACAGGAGCACGCAAAACGCCTCGTAAACGAGTGGTGGTATGTTAGAATGTGATTTGTATCGAACCTCGCCTAGGGCCGTCGCGGCATAGGAGCGCACAAGGGCGGACGGTCCGACTAACCCGTAATACAAGTGCGGGAGAATTTTCTTCAGGCCATCCACTGATGACGCGAGATGCTGCGTGACGCCAAGAGCGGCTCCCTTCAGCTCATTGCGCTCATCCGGAATGGCGTCGATCATACCCAATACTTTGTCGGTCAACTCGGCGTTATCGCTTGCAGCAACTGCCGCCCACTCAACATAACGCTCCATCAAATTCCTGATTGTCGACCGGTGATTGCCGCGCTCCATCACCTGAAGCCAATTCTCATCAGGTTCTTTGGGTTTGGCATCGATTGCGGCAAGGCGGTCTGCCATCAGAAGTGCTGCACCAAGCAATCCGTCGATTTCTGCACCCGCAACTAGCTCAAGCTCATATGGCTCACTGCGGAATGTGCTGGCGACCTCCTGTAGGACGTCGTCATCATCCTCAGTCGTCGCCGCCCATAGTAGGCGTCGGAAGGCTGTGCGATGCCCCTCCGAGTCAGTGGGAATGGGCTCCTTGTTGGCGGTGAAGCGACCTGTGCGAAGCACATGTGAGTAGATCTTGAAGGCACGTGCTCGAGACACGCGATCTGACCCCGTAATCAGCTCCTGAATAGTCTTATCCGCTTCGTCTGGAATGTCACAGAATACACCAGAAATAGCTTCGTTAAGGTGGTGCAAGTTTTCATGATGCCGGTCTAGGTCATCAATCAGGAGATATGCTCGGGCGAACGTAGAAGCCATCGATCTGAGAGAGCTGTTCGCAGCTTTAGCGTCAAACGTCTGAAGCGTTGCAAAGCCGCGACCCGCGAGCTCGACCAAAAACCGGCGACGGCTGGAAAGCAGTGCGTCCAGCTCAGCAACAACTTCTTTGGGAAACGTCTCCCAAAGAAGTTTCAGCAGGGCTGGCTTGGGATCAGGGCGAGGCAGCCCAATGAACTGTTCTTGGTCAGGTTTGGCATACTCGACGGCGCGCTTAGTCAAGCGCCTTGCATCGTCAGATTCTAGAAATTCCGGACTCCGGGTGAGGATCTCAACTGCCTTCCCGTATGCCAATGGGTGATCAGCTGCCTTGACGGCAAGACGAGCGAGGCGTTTCGGGTCAGCATTGATCGACTGCAGGATGGCAATGCCAACCTCAACAAACCAGCCTTCCTGGTCAGCAAGGTCAAACATGTAGAGGGTGAGCGCCTCGCCGTAATGCTCAGGAGCCAAGCGAGCGCTTTCGATGAGACGGTTCTGATTTTCGTTGGACCGTTCATTGTCCAACGCTGCGATGTCCGCGAGGATTGTCGCTTCGATCGTCGTTAGTTCTGCCTTTAGTTTCTGGCGCGTGGCTTCACGTGCCTCTGCACGCTTTCTTGCCTGACGCGCTTCTTCTTCGGCCTGAGCTTCTTTGATCGCACGAGCCTTGTCTCGCTTGGCCACAAGCTCGCTGATGTTGGGAAGAGCTATCGGTTTGCGGTGCTCGCAAGAAACGCAGTTTCGATCATAGAAATCTATGGCTGAGTCTCGCAAATCCCAACAGGCCGATCCACCCATTGGAGCAAAATCGCATTGCAATGAGTGGTGCCCGATAGGGTAGCCGGTTTCCGCTTCTATTAGCCCGACTCCGCCAAATTTCTCTACGCGGACATGTGCGCACCAATTTTTGACGAGCTGCATGGTCGCGGCGTTTTTCTTGCCGGCCGCGATAGTGTCTTCGATATCCTTGTCACGTTTCATAGCAGCATTGGGCTTGGAAAATAAAACAATCTAGGCCTCATGGAGTGATGCGCAAAGCCAAACAATAGTGATTACGGTTTAAGCTCCAATGCATCTCTGCGCACCACGAAACAGATCGCTAGAGGATCTCAAAACTCAGCCAGCGCTCAAGTGGCCGGAGAACTCGCTTGAAGGCCACACAGAGTAGAAGCGCAACCAAATGGGACTCGCGCTCGCAGCGATCAACGATAGTCCAATTCCGCAGTACACCCGTTCAAAATCCGACGTTCCGCTTCCGGCCCAGCTACAGTCGTCGGTAAGCGGCTGAATGAACGGCAGCTATTGATCAGCTAATTCGAGGCCGGGAATGTCGTCTTTGTCGGCGAAAGGAGTTCTAGCAAGAAGCGGTAGCAAAGAATGCTGCGCGGAGTCAGCAGGACGACCGAGATATTGTGTCCTAGGTGAAGTAGGCATGCAGGGGAGAGCTCTACTTAGACAGGTCAGAGCGGATCGTGGATGCGAGCCGGGTGGTAGTGACCGACGATGTTCTCCGGTGACAGATCGACGGTCAGGCTGAGGGCAGAGCCGGCGCCTGGACCGAGCGCATAGGATTGCTCACCGATCAACTCGCAGAACAGGAACTCCAAGATCAACCCCGCAAACTCCCCCAGCGTATTCTCGCGCATCGACTTGATCGGGATATCGCACACGAACATTGTCGGCCGACCCACCGATTTAAGAACCTTCTTCGCCTCGAACGTCCCCACCAGCCGAATGCCGAGGCAGTAAATATACTCGCTGCCATAGACTAGATAGTGACCCGATCCGCCTAGCCGGGTTATCAGGGCGCACTCATCCGCGCAGAAATAGAGACTTCCCTCGCGTCCACCCGAAGTATTGCGAGCATTGACGTCGGCGACGGCCGCCTCGAACTTCTCATCGGTCACCCAGGGGAAGTGGCTCATCACGAATAACGTCCGGGCCCGTTCCTCTGCCTCGTCCGCGCGCAGGCATTGGAGGCCGCCTTCATAGAATTGCGCAAGGTCGTTGGTGCGGGTCGCATGGCCGGCGCGGAACGCGCGATATTCCTGCGCTAGCCGCTCGGTAGTTAGCGACTTCATCTCGATGTCGATTCCCTCCACAGCGAAGACAATTTCGTTCAGCCAAGTCAGATCATCGCAGACGACATATTTGGGTGGATCACGTTTAAATTTGTCCTTCACCGCTTCGGTGAGGATGTCGCCGAGCAACGTCCAGATGCGGCCCCGCCAGCTGGCAACATCCGGGTAGCAGAAAACGTCGTCCGGAACGGGCGGCCGGTATGCGATAGTCTCGGACAGCTCGCGATCTTTATAGCCCGACTTCATCTCGCCGGCGTAGCAGCAATTCGCCCATTGATAATACATATCCACCCGTCTCCATTCGTCGAACGAACTTATTGGGGAACTCGTCAGGCGATGTAAATGTCAGCAATGGCAGCGAACCTGGTCAGCGCTTTGCTACTGTTCCTGCTTGACCTTGGCTCAATTGTTTACCTCTATCGCCGGAAAACAGGGATTTGCGAGGCGATGGGTGATTGATGATCGATTGAGTGCGCTGCTCGACGACCCAGACTTCCACGAAGTCCAGAGTCGGATGAGCCGCTTCAACCTGTTCGAAGCCTTGGGCGCGGTGCATGGCGAGCTCAAACATTCGAACTTCCTCGGCTATCTCCTCGCCCCCAATCGCCCACATGGCCTTGGGTCCACGCCGCTCGAACGGATCTTGCGCCGCGCCCTTGAAACGATCCCCTCGGAGGCCCGACCGATCAGCACTTTGGACCTCATCGTCGGCGATCTCGACAACGCCATCGTCCACCGTGAGCGCTACGCCATCGACCTCCTGATCGAGATCAAGGAATTGAAGCTTATCGTCGTCATCGAGAACAAGGTTCACGCTAAGGTCGGTGACGGGCAGCTCGTCCGCTACCGCGAGCGGGTCACCTCCGAATATCCCGACTACCGCAAGCTCTATCTGTTCCTGACCCCCGCAGGTGCACCACCAGATGACGACGCCTATTGGCCGCTGAGCTACTCTATGCTTGCCCAGACCTTGGAAGCGATCGCCGCCGAACCCACCGCTGGCGATGCGCCCCGCCTGATTATCGAACATTATGTCGATATGCTGAGGAAGAACATCGTGGACGATGACCATCTGCGCGGCTTGGCCGCCAAACTCTATGAGCGACACAAGGAAGCCCTCGATTTCATCTTCGAGAGCCGCCCGCAGGCCGGCAACCTCGTAGAGTTCATCGCCCAGCGAGTGCGCACGACGGACGGCCTCATCATCGACACAGACGGGCCTTCGATGCTCAGATTCCTCCCCGTGCAATGGGAAAGCAGGTTGACCCACAAGAGCGATCCCAAGGACTGGACCCGCACTGGACGCGGGCTCCTATTTGAGGTGAAACGGGATTCCGCAAGGTCAGGACGACTGATGCTTTCGTTGGTCATGGGGCCGGGTGATGCCGCCCATCGGGCGGCTCTATATCAGGGGGCGAAGAGCCGGTCGGATCTGTTCGTCGGTCTGGTGAAGCCAATGGGGGTCAAATGGTCCACCATCTTCAGCCGCGACCTCATGACCGCCAAGCTCGCCGAAACCCTTACAACTGAGCAGCAGGAAGCCAATGCCGACCTTGCTTGGTCTGATTTTCAAGGGACGACATTGCCCGCGCTCATTCAGGCGGTCCTTGAGATCGATGAAGAGATCGCCGCCAGAAAAGGGGGGTGACACGTCGCGGGGCAGTCCCTCATAAGCCGCCGGCGCGGCGAAGAAGCCAAGGGGATACCTACCCCCCTCCGACCTTGCCGCTCTTAGAGCCAGTGGCAGGCCAAATCCTCAAAACGGCTAGTTCACACGTTACCAGATAGACGAATAGCGGCTTCCAAGGGGCGGGTCTGGGGATGTGAATGGCAGCTATGTTGGCGATAGCGGTCAGCTATACGTCTACTGATCGGAGTGTCCGCATTTGGAGGATTTGGGCTGATAGCTGCCTGACCGGACACGACACCATAGCGGTCGGCCTCGGCGCGTTGAAACAAAGTCTATCTTCCCCTTGCGAGCGAATGAGGTAGTAAGGCGATGCGGGCAATGCGGACGCCCGCTAAGGCGGCTTGTCGCCCAAGTTCCGCTCCATGAGCCGCGTTTGCGGCAAGGAGCGTACTTGCAATGATGACCGAGACTTATTCTCCGCCCCGGATTTCCCTCCTCCAGCTATTCCTGAGGTTTCTGCGTTTCGGCTGCTTGGCATTCGGCGGACCTGTGGCACAGATTGCGATGGTGAAGCAGGCGTTAGTGGAGGAGGATCGCTGGATTTCGCCGGTGCGCTTTAACCGGCTGCTCGCGGTGATGCAGGTTCTGCCGGGGCCAGAGGCGCACGAGTTGTGCGTCCATCTGGGCATGGTCGCGCGTGGGCGGATCGGCGGCTTGCTGGCCGGGCTGGGATTCATGTTGCCCGGTTTTGTCCTGATGCTTGGTGCCGCGTGGCTCTACAAGGACTGGATCTTCAGCAATCCGGCGATGGCGCCCGTCTTCCTGGGGGTGCAGATAGCTGTGCTCGCAATCATCCTTCGCGCGGTGCAGCGCATTGGAACGCATATTCTTGAGGACCGGCTGTTGTGGCTGCTCGCTGCGGCGTCGCTCGGTGCAACCCTGCTGGGCGTGCCTTTTTGGCTTCCGCTGATCTCAGCGGGACTATTCTATAGCTTTGCAACGCGGCCGGCGATCATCGCGTCGGTCTTAGTCGTGGCCATCCTATTGGCTTATCTGACCTCCGACGCGGCGCCTGTCGTGAAGGCAAACATCGCCGTAAGCGAAGCGGGCGTTATCGCGCTGTTCATCGCCGGTTTGAAAGGCGGCCTCCTGACCTTCGGCGGCGCCTATACGGCTATCCCTTACGTCCGTGCCGACACCGTCGGACGGGGCTGGCTGTCCGACGGCAGCTTTCTCGACGGCGTCGCGCTTGCGGGGATGCTGCCTGCGCCACTAGTTATCTTTGCGACCTTTGCGGGTTATGTTGCTGGTGGGTTTCCCGGCGCAGTGGCGATCACGGTCGGAATGTTCTTGCCTGCTTTCGCTTTTTCAATGGTCTTCTTCGAGAGGCTGGAGGCGGTAGTCGAGAACCCTGCGCTTCACAATATGCTGGCGGGCGTCGCTGCGGCTGTCGTGGGCGTGATTGCCGCCACGTGGCTTCAGTTTGGCCAGTCGACCGCTCAACGCGCGACCGACTTAGGCTCATCAGCTTTAATCTTTGCAGCGGCATTATGGGTCGTGTGGCGCTGGAAAGGCAAGTTGGCTGCACCAGCTATCATCTTCGTTTCCGGCGCAGCGGGGTGGTGGTTAAATCTCTAAGACGTGGGACGACGCATATGTCGGGTACCCTCAATATGTCGGACAAAGTGATGCAAATCGGCGCTGCCTGAAAGCAGGCGCGGCGGCTGTTGCAGCGAAAGGCAATCTGCGGCCGGTTGGTTCAGAGTCCCTGAACGGCATGAGCAGTCGTTGCCGCCGTCTAAACGAAGACAAGGAGGCTTGGTGGGTCTGGCAGCCGCGAGGCACCGACACAGGACGGCTGGCGAACCGGAATGTACCGCGCTAACACTCGCTCATCTGAATGCTTCCGCGCGAGGGCGCGAGGCTCATCCACACAGGGGGTATCGATGGACGAGTTTGATGGTGGCCGTAGGTTCGTCGATGGGTGCGTTAGGGCCTATGGGGCTGCGACCAAGCATATGATGAAAGTCTGGGAGGAAGTGACCGGCGAGCCCATGGATAAGCTCACAGGCCATCCAAAGGATCGCTTCCAGAGAGCTCTCGAGTATTTTGTTCGGGCGATGGAAAGCGGTGACGCTGCAGCGCTGCGCGCGAAGCTGGATGAGGCGACCGGTGATGACGGGATAGTCAAGTCCCTGATCGAGGAAAGCTTGGCATCGCCGGAAGAGGCGCTTCTTCCTGACGCCGACGATGTGCCGCCGTACGTATTTAAAAAGGCGATGTGGGATGAGGCCCTCCACCGTGCGGGGGAGGAGCCTGTCGACGTCTACCTAGACGATTTCCTCCGCGCCGTCGTGTCAAGAGTAATCAGCGAGATGGGATGGACTCGCCGTTTCAACGTAGGAGAAAATCGTCACTTACCCCGCATGATCCAATGGTTGCGCGAAGTGGAGGACGAGTCGAAAGGGGATGGGGGTGTCGGCTTGCACCTCATGAATCGTGCGTCTGTGGGACGTGTCGCGTCTTACCCTACCAGTCCTTACACTCTAAAAGTCAGGCTCGATGCAAATTGGCTCTGACAGTCGGAATGCCAGGAGTTGAGGCGTGCATGGGTGTCACTTCGTACCGTCCCGTTGGATGCTTCAAGACATCGAACGCTGACGGGCAAAAGTCGAACGCTCGACGCCCTCAATGATCCCATGGCGATGCTCGCATCGCCATGGCCAGCGTGACGGAATTGGTAGACGTATCACCACAGTGATCCTGGGCCTCACGGCTTGGGTGCGGGTTCGATCCCCTGCCGCTGGCGCCCATTTGGGGGATCACGACCTAATCACCGACAGTTTGGAAATAACACCCAAGTCGGCCAACTCGTATCCCATTACGGGTCTTGTACCCCCAAGTACCACCTGCTGCCTCACAAGCAGGACGCCGCCTGCGGGTTTCCTCCTCTTCCTGCGCTTCCGCAGCAGAAATGAAATCCTGGAGATTTTTCTGCTCTTCAGAGCGTTGTTTCATTTGCGCCCCCATTGATACCCCATCCACAAAGGTAGTGCTCATGAAGGCCTCACTGGCAAATGGCGGCCAATTGTATGCTTCGAGCCAAGTGGTACTTCCATCCTCGTTGCCCCAGATACGATAATCCAGGTCGCGAAACTCGTTTGTGAGCGCCTTGCCTGTCTCGGGAGTGAAGGTGAACTTGATCGTAGCCGTGCATATCACCTCTTCCCAAGGGACAAACGACTTAAGTCGTGATTGGACCACTTGCACATATCGCTTGCGAGGTGCCCTGGTGACCGTATCTGACTCGGGTTGGTCCGGCTCTGGCGCCATTCCAGCTGCCCTTCTGGCCTGATCTCGGAGGGCCTTAGCCTGGGCCCATATTTTGTCCTGAGACTTCTCATATTCCGTCTTCGGCCGGGGTTTCTCGCCGTATATCCACTCGTCTCCCATTGAGGCCGTCATCCACTTGTCGACCGCGTCTGGCATACGGTTCTTGTAGGCATCAGATTCACAAAACTGCCGAGCGTATTCGGTAAAGTCGCCCTTGTTTCTATCTTGGCCATAAGCAGGCGCACTCAGGGTGGCCATCACGCCAAGAGTGAGAGCAACTGCTGAGTGCACTGAGCAGCAACGTTTCATTCGCCGCTCGGTCAGAAAGCTAATGGAGGAATTAAAGGAAAGTCGCGATGATGCGACAGCAGAGCGATCGAGTATAGAAAGACTGTTGGTCATATTTGGCCCCAAAACGAAAAGTTCGAGGCACCGACGAGAGCCGGGTGTTCGTAACCCTGCGTACACACAAGGCGCCGCCACCTTTAGGCGGACCCTGGACATACGTGACGGCCACCCGGCCGAAAATCTTCGACCGGCGTGCACGATTTGAGGTTACGAAGCCTCACCGCCGGGACATACCGACGGCACGCCAATCATATAGCAGCAGTGCAAAATCATCAAGACTCAGCCGTTTAAGCGGCCAACAACACGGAAAATGCGCTGTTGGCCGGTCAGGCCGTTTGGCCGACGTAATGTGTGACATTTGGGATCAGCAATGGCGCGAATCAGCCGCTGCAGCGCTCAAAGTTTGCATTGACTGCCAGGATCATCGAGCAGTTTGGGTGTGTAAAATCGCTCGTGACCCGCGATCTCCCCAACGCCGTGAGTGCGCGGCCATTTCTAAAACATCGATGGGGCGCGGATAACGCGGCACATCTTGTGCTGACTGGCAACAGAAAGAGTGGGCCGGTTGGTGACAACCGGCTCCACTCAAAGGAGCTATTTGCGCCGACCGATGATCGGGAGCGCCCAGTTCTTGCGTTTCAGGGCCGCCGACAGTTCGATAATTTTGGACGCTATCTCGTCGGGGTGAAGCAATCTCTTGGAGGACGAGTGGGTTTCAGCAATTGCCCTGGCCCGCTTGATCATGTTGCTCCTGATTGCTTTGCCATGTCCCCCGGCAAAGCTGACGTCCTCTAGGCTTAGCATCATGCGGATCATAATAAGTCGCAGATACCGCATGAAACGATCACCTTTCTCACTATGATGCATGTGCCCCTTGCGACCCGCTTTGGGAGGGCACCAGGTCATGCAGCGACATGGAGCCTCAAAGAAATAGGACGCCATGCGGTACAGGTTGATGTCGGACAACCCCACGTCCCTGATCACCAGTTGCGGAGCCTCAGTCCTGTTGGCCGGATACCGGGACATATGACTTTCCGCGATCTGCTGGGCTCGACTTAAGCACCCGGGCCCCCACACCAATCCATGCTCATGCCGCTGAAGCAGTTGCCCACCCTTTGGGTGAGAATGACTGTTGAACAGCGCAAGCTCCGTGACCCCAAAGAAGTTGGGACTGATTGCAGACAGTGTCCGCTTGAAGCGCTGCTGCGACAGATTGAGCTCTATGAACGGCCTAATATGCGATGTTCCCCCATCACCCGCTATCGCTGTTACAAAGGCAACTTCAATATCCGGGTTCTCAGAAGCGATTTCACCCAGTGCCTCTCCCAGCATTGAACTTGCTGCCAACATGATGGACTTGTGGCATGTGAGTGGCAGAGACGTGATGATCTCACCATCTGACGCCTTCTCGAGAATATTGCGCTTATCCCCGGGCAAGAGTCGCGGCTCAAACGCTTTGCGAGATTTCTCGGCGTGCTTGTCGTAAGTTGCAGCCAGACGATCATCGACGTCCTGCTTGGTGTTACAGAGCCGCAAACTCTTAAAGCGATTGTCGGTGGGGTGAGCTTCCAGGCTGGCGATGGGCTCAGGCTGGGTGAAATTTTTCTTTTTCTTCTTGTTTTTGAAATAATTGAATGTCTCCAGTGTGCCCCCTTGGGGTTGAAATGATTTGTTCCTCTTTGCGGAATTAGAACCGCTAGGGCGGTTAGATTTTATTTTTCTAATCATGGACTTTACCTTCAAAAGGCATGCAGAGGCACTTCCAGGCACTATAGGAGTGCCTAGATGGGCTATCTGCTGATGCGGTATGGTATTGAGTGAACACTACGATAAGCAGTGTTCAGCCTCACTGATTGTGGGACAGCATTTCTTGCTTAGCCCTGGGCCTCAACGAGGCCTGTTGAGCGGCTAACATTGAAATTTGCCCCACGCGCATCGACGTCAGAATGCACTTCTCTCCGCAAACCTGCGGATGCTCTCCATGGGAATGAGGGTCTTGCGACCGACCTTCCTCCTCTCCAGATTCTGGTTCTTTAGGTGCAGGAATAAGCTTGTACGCTTGATGCCCAGCAGGTGGCACGCTGTGCGCGTATCCACCAAAATTGGATCTACACTCGTCATCTTAAGTTCTCCACCGCCTCGAGCCTGAGTGCTCATTGGCGATGGAATAGAGCTAGCATCCCAAAAAACGGCCTATGTAAGATAGCGTAGCGGTGCAAACTAAGAATCGACAAACCACCCCCAACGGATATTCAACGGGTATCCAAAACGCCAGCGTTGGAGGAATCAGCTGGCACGGGCATGCATGTTAACTCGGCTTTCGGCTAGGAAGATGTCCGTGATTTCGGGGGGAGTGATTCGAATGATGGAGATCAACCGCAGGAGCAGGCGCCATAAGCGTGGGGCGGCTGGTGCTAAACCACACCGCAGCAAAGCGTTCCTCGAGGATTGGGAAAATTTCGTAGATAGGGTGAGGACAGAAATCCAAGCGGCTCACAACGGCCCAAATTCGAAATCCCCTTACTACGCCCAGTCTTCTGTGATTAAGAGAGAGGTTTATAAGTTTGTTCTGGAGCACAGAGGAAAAATAAAACCAGATCTTATCGAAGATGCGATCTTGCATTATTGCGACACTCGCGAACGTCAGAAAAAGCTATCTGAGCAGAGAATGCTCAGATTCTTGAGATCTGATTATAAAAGTCGTCCATTTTACTGGGCATTATTTGGCCTAGAGGGCTGTGTGGGTTTGGGTAATTTCACGCTAAAACAGTATGATATCAGCAGATACGCACGACAACTCGAATATGCAGATAGACATTACGTCCCGCCCGAGTTTTTGATCGGCTTCATTTTCCAAGTTGGCACCGTAGCCAAGATATGTGAGTCCGCTAAAGACCCCAACAAGCTGGAAGATTGGGAGAGCGACTGGCGAGCCCGACGCTCTGCTCAGATAGTTAGTGAGCGCCCACTAGTCCATTCAACTTCCAAACCGCCCCGACCCTCTCAGTGAGCAATCGCAGCTGCAAGTGCCGCGCAGATTAATACTGCGTCCACCCCAGCGCGATGCGGTCTGAGTTGATCGGCTGATGCCGCAAGGTAGCGATTAAGCACTTGGCCATCGCCACGGCGAAGCTCTGCGCCGAGGTCACCCAACTCAAATGAGGCAACAAAACTTGAAGCTTGCGTCAAAGTTGCCAGCCAGTGCGCATCATAAAGTCCGCCGTCACACCAGACCGTCGTACCTGACGGAATCAGGGCATTGAGCTCCGCCATCACGGCGCGGGGATGCTTTCCTTCGCGCAGCATCCGCTGATTGATGCCGTGGAGGCGCTCAGCATCCCGATCCCATTGCGCCGCCATGTCCCAGCGCGGATCAGGTTTGATTAGTGACGACCAACTCCTGATTTTCGCGCCGGGCTTCTTAAGGACCGCCACCCCTACCTCAATGGGGTAGCTCGTCAGCGCCAAGGCCGTCGCTTCGAAGTCGAGAACCACGAGAGGAAACGTAAGTGGCATCGTGCGGTCAGGATCAGTCTGCGCATCGAACAAGTCGGTTCGCGACACCGGACTCAGCGTTCGTTTGGATCATTACATTCGGACCATCGAAGCGGATATTCATGTCCGTGCTCTCGCCTTCTAAGTTGGGCTGCTCTGAAAGATCGTCGAGGTCATCGGATAGTGATCCAATCCAAGCGCCTCCGATCACAAGTGAGATAGTCTCTCCGTTAATGACCCAATTACCCTCCGTCTTGATAAAGGTATCAAG
>Ga0209958_1001838_pt1 | contig 14103 bp, 10 predicted proteins | sample ThiBio_inoc_plan_FD_183942 | JGI IMG/M metagenome (GOLD analysis project Ga0209958, IMG submission 183942) | Wastewater bioreactor microbial communities from Cape Town, South Africa - Thiocy_inoc_plan (SPAdes) | ecosystem: Engineered > Bioremediation > Thiocyanate > Unclassified | place: South... | reverse complement strand
CTTCGGCCCCTCGGAGTTCGCCTTGATCGTGTGCTCGGCGAAGTAGGCCTCCATGTCGACGCGCTTGGCGTCGAACGTCATGAGCGTCGCGTTGGCGTCGAAGGCGGTCGAGCCGTTCGAAATCGTGTTCATCTTCTGCTGGATGACGCTCTGAACCAGCTCACGCTCGCCGTAGCGGAACTCGTACCCCTTGTACGAGGCATTACCAACCATGACCTGCGTGTAGAGGGGCAACCGATAGGTCCCCTGGTCTGCCGTCCAGGACGACGAATCGACGCCGATCGGTGCGCGGATGACCGACCGCTGATACATGTGCTCGTGCCCCTGGACCCAGATCACGTCGTGCTTGGCGAAGAACGACCGAATCTCGTTCCATTGATTGAACAGGAGATCGTCGCCCTCCGTCCCCTCGACGATCATCTCACGCGCCTCGCCGTATTTCGCGCCCACCAGCCCGTCGTGGCTCGCGATCAAGACATGGTCGACCTTGTCTCGGTTCGCCTCGACGGCCTTCTTGATCCACGGGAAGGCGATCGGGGCGTGGTAGTACCTGAGCACGATGATCAGGACATTTTCTCGGACCACGTAATAGTCCAAGTACTCCGCGCCGCTCATGTGAACGGCATCTTCGGGGATGAACTCCTTCATACGGTCGATCCACTCGACGGTGTAGGAGAAGCTATCCTCGTGATTCCCCATCAGCGGGAGATACTCGACGCCCTTCTTTCGGTAGTCGCGAGCGATCTCCGCCCAGCCCTGGAGCTCGGCCGTCGACCCGTTGTCGGTAAGATCCCCGACGGGAATGACGACGTTGACTCCGAGCGAGTCGAGCTTCGACAGGACCGCCCTCATCGGATAAGCCGCGACGTTGTCGCCGCCCGCCTGCGTGTCCGGCAGGAATCCGACGCGCAGCGGCTTGAACGCCCTGACCGGCGATTCGCCGTCCTCGACGCCACCATCACGCGGCGTGTCGTCTTCCCGCGGAACATCGACTTCGGAACGGTTCGCATCGGTCGCAGGCGCTCCACCATCGAGCGGAATCACCTCATCGGACTGCAGAGCTTCGTCGGAGCCGGTGGTGCAGCCACCGAGAAGCGACGTCGTGGCGAGCACGGCGCCCATGGCAGTAAGACCAGTCATCAAGATGCGAGACTTCATCGCGGCGTTCCTTTCGCACTTCGAAAATGCGCGGACCCTACCGGCGCTGAATCGCGTTCCCGTGGCGTGGCTGTGACGACTTGAGTGCCGAGCTCACGTCGCGCGTAACGTTCTCGAGCAATGACCGCTCGCTGAGCGCACCGTCGTCCACCTCCTGGAGGTGATTCGCTTCATCGTATCGTTCGAGTGCCTTCCCATATGCGTTCGCGGACGGAACCGATGGAGAAGTGTCAGTCGTCGCTCGCTCGCTTGCAGCCTCGACGAGGTCGAGACGCCGTCGTCGCAGAGCGCGCAGCACGCGGAGAGCGTCGAGACACCCAGCGCTGCTCAGCGCGTCGGGGCTTCGCTCCAACATGTGTTGCCCATCGTCCGAACGAGCCAGGCGGCCGGAGGCAGACGACACGGCAGCGCCCGCGCTTCACCGCACCGCCTCCAGCAATCGCGGACCATCGCCCTCGCAGGCGACCGGACCTTTCGTGTTTGTCGGCGAAACATGCAGCCATGCACGACCGTGGAGGTCGCACGACGAGATTGCGCGGAGTTCCGGCTTGGCACGAGACCAGCATGGAAGGACCGCAGCGCTGCGGCGAGGCTTGTCCCCCCCCCGAGCCCGCCGCGGCGTTTTTCTTTTGGGCGACATCGAGCCTCCCGCGCTCGCCGTCACTTCTTCGCGAAGGGAGTTCGTCGCAGCGAGGACGAGCTGGTACGCGTTCGCATCGACTCGCTCGGTCTTGGGGCGCTTCCGCATTAGCGCGCATCGCTCGCCAGCGGTGCCCCGCAGAAGCGCCTCGGCGGCGAGCTCCCGAGCCTGCGCGCGACAACAACGGCAGCACGAAGCCCCTAGCGGGTCCGGTCGAGCGACCGCGCAAGGAAAGCGCGAGCCACGGAGCTCACGGGCGTCAGGATGTCCGCTCGCGAATGGCTTCGTTCAGGGAGTCAAGGTGCCGCTCACACAGGAGCGAGCCTCCTGGCAATCGTTGCCTTCTATATGGGTCGTCGAGTAGCTCGCGACCGCAACTCGCTCAGCGATGACGGTGAAAGCGCTAGCATCCGTTATTCGGAGCGCGAACTGATCACCGTTCGTGAGGTCATTGCTCGAGCCCGGGTAGTAGATGACATGAATACGCGCTCCGGAGGATGTAACCTCGAGCGCGGATTCGCAACCGGCCGTTCCGGCCGGGTCCGCTGCCGTCGGAGCGCACCCGATCTCGTGGCGAGAGACGAATATCTTCGCAAAGACACACGCTCCGTTGCGGCATATCTCGAGTCGTTTCCCGTCGAGCTCGGCAGGCTTCAGCGGTACGTCGAGCGTTCCGGTTACACGACTCTCACAAAACTGGATGTCGAAGGCGCAACGCCTGTCCGTGCAGGCGACCGGCGCGAGCACGAGCGCGGAGAGGAGAAGGAGGGAGGCATACCGACGAGCTCGCTTCGAAAGACCTACGGGACGTCTTACCAACAAGGAAGTTCTCCTTCACGGAATCTTGACGATCTGGACTCGCATTCCAGGACGCTGATTGAATCCCCAACCGATCCGAAAGAGTGGTCCGCCCGCCGAACCGACGAAGGCTACCGGCGAGAACCAGCCGTCCGTACCGGGTTCGCTCTCCCACGCGAGAAGCTGCCCTTCCGCCGTAAATGCCGCGATCGTTCCGACGTCCGGGACGCACGTCCCTATCCCGCACGGCGTCACTCGCCGCGGCAATTCCATGAAGGCATCGTGCCTCGACGGGGCGTATCTGGCCACCGTCTTCCCGTCGGCCCCGACGATCCAGGCTTGCTTGTCCAACGCCATGTCGTCGCTGGTCTCGACGATATGAAGCCGCTCGACCGCATCGGCAGTGATACCCGCGACCTGCCGAAGCTCGGAGAGCTCGCTGTCGAGCGGGAACGCGACGAGCTCGCAGCCATTGGAAGAGACGCTCAACCTCGCGAACTTGGGAGCGGCAATGCTGTCCCATACGACGTAGCCGCTGCGTCCATTCGGAGCTACCGCGAGAGATCCGTGCTCTCCGAGCGTAACGTCTCGTCCCACGCAGTCGATGGCCGGCCCCGGAGCGATCCGCCGGACGACCCCGGGGCCGAGCGCGTATACCGCCCCATCCTCCGAAGCACTGATGGCCGAGAAGTATCCGGTCACCTCACCGAAGATCGGGTCCCGCGCGAAGCCGCAGACGTCGACTCCCGTCATTCGGTATCGCCGAACGCGTGCAACGCGTTCTCCTAGCCCTCGGGAGGCAACATACAATTGAGTGCATCCATCCTTCGTCGTGGACGATTGGTCGACCATCTCGAACGCGGTCTCTTCGAACGGAAGCGCACAGAACGAAGTCGCCGACGGCATCCCCGTCGTACACGGTGCCTCAGGGTCGGTGCGCGCATCGTTCTCGGGAAGGCGCTCCGGCGAGGGCGGTGGCGACGGGGCTACATCGGCGCCATCGCAGGCAAGCTCGAATGCGGCCGCACAGAAGACAGCAGAGACCAAGAGGAGCGCGCGAGCGTAGAAGGTCGTTCTCATGAAGCCGCGGGTTCAGACTACCCGAGTGCGCGTGTCGTCCAGAGAGCATCGCGTGCGGTTGACGTGACGCCTCGGCCCCGCGTGCACTCGACGCTTCCCGGAGCGCCGAGCGTGCTCAGCTCGCCGCTGTATCTACGAGCGCGTAGGAAGTGCAGGCGGGCGCGAGACGCCGACCGCACCGGGGGGCGCCAAGGCTCGAGGGCGGGCCGGTACGGTCAAGCAGTGCGAGGAGGCCGTGACCTCGGAGCTCGGTCTGTCCTGGAAACCGCCTCGCTCAGATCGCGTCGATGAGGACCTCGCGGTCCTTCGCGCCGTTCGCCGGGCCGACGAGGCCGCGTCGCTCCATCGTCTCGACGATGCGGGCTGCGCGGTTGTAGCCGAGGCCGAGCTTCCGCTGCAGCCACGACGTCGAGCACCGGCGCGTCTCGGCGACGATGCGGACCGCGTCGTCGTACATCGGGTCGGTCTCGGCGTCGTCCTCGTCCGCCGCCGCGGCTTCGTCGTCGCGCGGCTTGAGGATGTTCTCGTCGTAGACCGGCTCGCCCTGCGAGCGGAGGAAGTCGGTGACCTCCTGCACTTCTTCCTCGCTCACCCACGGGCACTGGACGCGGCGCGTCTCGTTGGTCCCGTTCAGCTTGATGAGCATGTCGCCCTTGCCGAGCAGGTGCTCTGCGCCCTGCTCGTCGAGGATCGTGCGGCTGTCGATCTTCTGCGCGACCCGGAACGCGATCCGCGTCGGGAAGTTCGCCTTGATCATGCCGGTGATGACGTCGACGCTCGGACGCTGCGTCGCGAGGATGACGTGCATGCCGGCGGCGCGCGCCTTCTGCGCGAGTCGGGCGACGGCGGCCTCGACCTCCTTGCCCTGCTGCATCATGAGGTCGGCGAACTCGTCGATGACGATGACGATCATCGGGAGCGGCTCGGGCATGAGCTGCTCGCCCTCGGGATCATCGAAGCGGACCGACAGGACCTCCTGGAGGTTGTTGTGGTCGCGTCCGATGATCGCCTTGCCGAGCGGGTTCTTGATCTCACCCGCGAGGACGCGCTTCACCCAGCCGTTGTACGTGCCGATGTTCTTGGTGCCGGCGTCGGCGAAGAGCTGGTAACGGCGCTCCATCTCGTCGACGGCCCACTTGAGCGCCGTCGCCGCCTGCTTCATGTCGGTGACGACCGGCAGGAGCATGTGCGGGATGCGGTCGAACGGCGCGAGCTCGACGACCTTCGGGTCGATCATGAGCATGCGCAGCTCCTCGGGCGTACGCCGGAAGAGGAGCGAGGTAAGCATGACGTTGAGACCGACGCTCTTACCGGCGCCCGTCGCGCCGGCGACGATCGCGTGGGGCATGCTCGCGAGGTCCGCGTAGACCGGGTTGCCGACGATGTCGCGACCGAGCACGACCGGGAGCGGCACGTCGAGCGTCTGGAAGCGGCGATCCTCGACGAGGTCGCGGAGGTTCACCGCGGTCCGCTTCTCGTTCGGGAGCTCGAAGCCGATGCGGCTCTTGCCCGGGATCGGCGCGACGATGCGGACCTTCTTCGCGAGCGCGAGCGCGAGGTCGTCCGCGAGCGCGGCCACCTTGCTGACCTTCGTGCCGGCGACCGGCGAGACCTCGAACGTGGTGACGACCGGGCCCGGGAGGATCTCCTCCACCTTCCCCGTGACCTTGTAATCGGCGAGCGTCTTCACGAGGAGCTCCGCGTTCGCGCGGAGCTTCGCCTCGTCGAACAGCGGGCCGATGTTCGCGGGCGCGGGGACGAGCATGTCGAGCGACGGGAGCTTGAAGGCCGGCGTCTCCTTTGGGCCCTTCTTCTCCTTCGGCTCCTTCGGCTTCTCGACCTTCGGCGCCTCGACGACGGGCGTGTCCTTCTCGAGCGCGGCGGACGTGTCGACGATCGTGATCCCGGCGAACGCGGGCTCCTTCTTCGCCGGAGCCGGCGCGCGCGGCTTCTTCTTCGACTCGACGTCGATGCTCTCGAGCGGCGTGACCGGCAGCGCGGCAGCCTCCTCGACGAGCTCCTCCTCGCCCGCGTCGTCGTCGTCTTCTTCTTCCTCGTCGTCGGCACCGGCCTGCTCGATCGCCTCCTCGACGCTGACCTCCGGCGGAGGGGGCGCCTTCTTGCGACGGCTCTTCTTCGCGGGCTCGGGCGCTTCGACCTTCGCTTCGATGGTCGCGTCGCTCGACGCAAATGTCTCGACCGACTCGACCTCGGTCTTGCGCCGACGGCTGCGCGGCTTCGGGACTTCGGCGTCTGCGGGCGGCGTAATGCTCGCCGCGCGCGACTTCTTCGGCGACGGCTCCGAGAGGATGAGCGGGCTCTGCTCGGGGAACGCCTCCGAGGCGATGCGCACGCGCGTGACGGGCGGGATCGACGACGGCTCCGGCGTCACGTCGTGCTCGCCGCTCTCGGCCAAGGGATCTCCGCCGAGGATGGTGGCCTCGTCGTCCGACGGGATCGCGATGTACGGCTCGCTCGCCTGGCGATTCTCCTCGGCGCGCGTGCGCTCGAGCTCGCGTGCCTTCCTCCAGGCGTCGGCGATCGATCGCGTCGCTCCCTGGAAGCGCGCCACGATCGCGCGCCCGAGCCGCGCGATCGCGCGCATGAGGGCGATGAACGAGAAGCTGGCGCGTCCGATCAGGATCAGCCCGACGAGCGCGAAGCCCACGAGGAACGACCCGACCGTCGAGAAGAGCGAGCGCGCAATCTCGCCGAAGAGCTCGCCGACGAGGCCGCCGGCGGGGAAACGACCGAACGCGACCTTCTCGGGCCAGCCCACCTGGACGAGCGAGGCGCCGATGACGACGAGGAGGATGTCGCCGGCCATTCGCGCAGCGGTCGCCCGGCTCTTGCGACCGGTCACGAACGGGATGCCGAGCAGCAGCGCCTCGAACGGCACGACCCACGACATCACGCCGACGAGCGAGACCGCGCTGCGGGCGATGGCCGCCCCGACCGGCCCGACCCAGTTCTCACCGACGATCGCGGCGGCTTCCTCGAGCTGCCCCGCCGGCCCGGCCGGCTCTCCCGCGAAGGACGCGAGCGCGAGCGAGAAGAACACCGCCAGCGTCCACAGGAGCAGCGCGGCGACTTCGCGACCTCGGGCGAACGTTTGCGGCTGAGCGCCGAGCACGTTCGGAGCGCGGGTGTTCGGTGGAAGCGCGCGGCCGCCTCGCGGAAGGAAGACGGGCTCCGCCTCCGGTCCGCTCACGCGAGCCAATGCGCCGCTCTCCGCCAGATCCGGCGAGCGCGAGCGTCCCCCCAAAAAGTAGTCCGAGAGCGTCATACCTACGGTGACCTACATTGGAACCTACGGTACCTCGGCGGCTCCAGTCAACTTGGCGGTGTTCATCGATTCTCCGTCGTCCGGGCCCCTTCTCCGGGAGGCGCCGGCCACGGTCGAGACTGGTTTATCCTTGGTTGTCCGAAGGATGTCGGCGTAATGTTCGGTGCCAACTCGAGGGAACGGATGGGCGGAACGAACAGGTCGCGGGGCCCCGCACACTCGCGGGGATCGAGCAGAGAGGCCTCAGCGCCAACCTCGATGAATCGCCGCGAGCGGCGGCTCTCGATGCGCGCGTGGGCGCGCGGCATCTGCCTCGCGGTGGGGATTGGGACGCTCTCGATCGCGGCGTCCGGCTGCCGCGTGAGCGAGTCGGACGTGAAGCGCTGGGAGACGACGCAGCGCGGTCCTTACAAGCTCGTCGCCGTCATCACGCACGACAAGTATCCGCTCGAGCTGCGCACCGAGGCGGCGATGTCCCTCGTGCGAATGCCCGCCCGCGGAGGCGTCCGTCAGGGCATCAAGTTCCTCATCGAGAAGTACAAGGACGAAGACGGCGTCGATCGTGACGGCGCGCTCGTGCAGCTCTCCGAGGAGACGCGTCGCCAGATCGTCGACCAGATGGTGCCGCTCCTCGTCGAGCAGCTGAAGCCCCCGCCCCCGGCGCGCACGCCGGAAGGCCGCCTCCCGCCGGATCTCACGGTCCCGTACAAGGACGCGGGCTTCGCAATGCTGATCCACGAGCCCCCGCTCGTGTCGAACGAGCAGACGAAGGCGTCCCTCAAGGACGCCCTGATGCACTGGGCGCAGACGGGCTTCGAGGACCGCGTCGAGAACGGCGCGCAGCAGTACGGCCTCGAGCAGATGATGCGCACGCTCGGCTCGGCGAGCGTCAAGATCCTCCCGGGCCTCGTGAACGAGAACACGGCGCGGCTCGACCGCATCGCGTCGCTCATCAAGGACATCGGTGACGAGCCCACGAAGCTCGAGCTGTCCAAGGCGCTCGTCGTACTGGCCGACAAGTACAGCTCGAAGGAGTGGCTCGAGGCGCAGACGAAGGTCGTCAAGGAACACAACGCCAAGAACAACGTGAAGGCCGACGACACGCAGGTCGCGGCGCAGGTCGACAAGATCCAGGAGCGACGACTCACGGAAGAAGTCTTCCCGGCGATGAAGAAGATCGCCGGCCGCTCCTCGGTCGAGTGGCTCATCAAGTACTCCGGCGACGCGGGCAAGCCCGCCGAGCGGCGCAAGCTCGCCCTCGCCGCGCTCGAGGGGAACCTCGACAAGAACAACAAGGACGATCTCGAGCGCATCTTCGCCATCGCGAAGAACAACGACTCTCCGGACGTGGTCCGCGACGGCGCCTTCCGGCGCATGGGCGAGTTCCCGAGGGAGTGGTTCGTCCCGAAGCTCTACACGCTCGGCGATCCCCCCAAGTGGAAGGTCCGCTGGGTCGCCTTCGAGCTCATCCTGGCGACCATGAACCTGAAGCAAGTCCCCGAGTTCATGGGCCACCTGCCGAAGGGCGCCGCCACCAAGATGGGCATGACGGAGCCGCTCTCCTATGCCGCGGTCATCCGGGAGAAGATGGATGGCGAGCCGAAGGCGAAGCTCGACGCCATCCTCCCGTACCTGAACAGCAAGGATCTCGGCCCGAAGCTCGTGGCACTCAGCTACTTCTGGACTGGAAAGAAGGCTGATGCACACTACGTTCAGCCCCACGCCGAGGACAGCGCCCTCCTTCCGAAGTGCGAGAAAGAGGACGATTGCTCCTGGCAATGCGACGTCCCGGCGGCCGGAAACCCGAAGGAGACGGAGCCGAAGGAGCTGAAGACGGTAGGAGACTTTGTGAAGTTCTGTCTCGTACCGAACATGGATAAGTAACCTCGAGCTGGGCTCGGGGCGCTTGTGCTTGCTACCTTCCCAAGTCGTGGTTCTTCGAACCGCACCTGTGCAATAATTTCCAAGCAGGGACCCACGGGAGTGATCCTCACTCGGTGAGGTTCCACCGAACGACGCGATGAGCTCGGATCCGAACAAGAAGAGTCCCCGGACCTTCCAGTGCAGAGACATGCTCTGGGAGACGTTCGAGCAGATGGCGCGCGAGCTCGAATGCAGCGTCGATTACCTCATCAACGAGGCGATGAAGCAGTACGCCCGCCAGCGCAGCTACGGGCAGCGCACGCCTTACCCGGCGGGTGGACAGCGCGGTGCGGATGGCGGCGGCGGGGGCTACCCGAGCGCGCCGCCCCCGCCGATGCCTCCGCCGCAGTCGTTGCGCGGCAGCGGGATGCCCGCGCGCGGGATGGGTGGTGGTGGTGGTGGTGGTGGCGGGCTTCCGCCTCCGCCGGCGCGCGGTGGTGGGCTTCCGGCTCCGCCGCCTCCCCCGCGCGGCGCGATGGGCGGCGGCTTGTCTCGCCCGCCTGGAATCGCCGGCGGGCCTGGCTCGCTGCGCTCGCCGCCTCCGAACAATCCGCGCAGCGCTCCGCCCCCGATCCCCGCCGGGCGCAGCACCGGCTCGATGCCTCCCGTTCCGGGTGGCGGCTTCAACGGCGGCCTCTCCACGGGCGCGGCGCTCAGCATCATCTACCAGGGCGAGAAGCACGGCGTCGCGAAGGATCGCTTCGTCATCGGTCGCGGCAAGCAGTCGAGCGACCTGACGTTGAAGGATCCGAACGTCTCGCGACAGCACGCGATGATCGAGTACCAGAACGGCGTCTACTTCATGGTCGACATGGGCTCGACGAACGGCGTCGAGTACAACGGCCAGCGCATCGCGCGGAAGCAGATCGCCGAGGGCGACGTCTTCCGCATCTGCGACCACGACCTGCGCTTCACCTACCGCTGAGGGCGACGTGCACGTCGCCGTCTTCGGTGCGGGCGCGCTCGGAGGCGTCTACGGCGTCCGGCTCGCGCTGCACGGAGGCGTGGACGTCAGCTTCGTCGTACGACCGTCGCGCGTAGGGTCGACCGCGCCGATCGTCATCGAGACGGTGAGAAAGAGCCGACGCGAGGCGATCGAGTCGCCGGTGCGCACGGACGTCGTCCCGCCGAGCGCGGACGTCGTCCTCCTCGCGGTCGGGACCGAAGACCTCGACGCTCTGAAGCTGCCGCTCGGGGCGAGCGAGGCACCGATCGTCGTCCTCACGCCGATGCTGCCGAAGGACTGGGCGCGCATGCGCTCGACCTTCGGCGAACGCGTCCTCGCGGCGATGCCGAACATCATCGCCTATGCGCGGAAGGACGACGGCGTGGTCCGCTACTGGACGCCCCCGACGCCGACGCTGATCGACGAGCCACGCGCTGGAAGCGCCGGCGCCGACGCCGTTCGCGAGCTTGCGGAAGCGCTCTCGCGCGCGGGCCTCCGAGCGCGGCTCGCCCTCGGCGTGCACGAGAAGAACCCCGCGACGACGGTGTGCTTCATTGCGATCGGGATGGTGCTCTCGATCGCTGGGAGCGTGCCAACCCTGCTCGCCGACGAGACGCTCCTCACGCTCGCGACGCGCGCGTGCCGCGAGGGCGCGCGCCTCTCGCACCGCATCGGCGAGCCGGAGCCGTGGGCACCGCTCGCGCCTGCGCTCGCAGCGCCGTGGGCGCTCCGCACCTGGCTGGGCGCGCTCGACCGGCTCTCGCCGGAGGCCGTGTTCTATGCGGAGGAGCACTTCGGCCGGAAGCTGAAGGAGCAGCACCGCGTGATGATCCGCGAGATGATCGAGCTCGCCCGGGAGAAGGGCCTCCCGCACGAGGCCTTCGACGAGCTCGCGGGTCGGCTCTAGCCCGCGCTCTAGCCCGGATTTTTCACCAACCGCCGGCAGCGCGGCGCACTGAGGACTCCACCTCAGCTCGCGCTCGACGGGCTGGCGCTGGCCCTCGATAATGCGCGCATGGCTCGCCCCGACGATCGACCGCTCCGGCGGCTGCCGCAGCTCGCACCTCGGAAGGCGACGCTCGAGCGGTGCGTCTTCTGTCCGAAGCTGTGCCGGAGCGCGTGCCCCGTTTCGAATGCCGAGCCGCGCGAGACGCTGACCCCCTGGGGCAAGATGAGCATGGCGTACTTCACGGCGAACGAGAGCGTCGCGCTCGCGCCGTCGTTCGCCGAACCCGCCTGGGCATGCACCGGCTGCTTCGGCTGCCGCGAGCATTGCGACCACCACAACGACGTCACCGGGACGCTCTTCGCGGCGCGAAGCGCGCTGGTCGAGGCGGGCGAAGGCCCGGCGAGCGCGAAGCGCGTCCTCGAACGGTTCACGGAGAGCTCGGCCGCGCTCGGGAAGATGGCGGCCGATCCGCGAGTTGCCTCATCGGTGGATGACGGCGCAAAGGTCGCGGTCCTCGTCGGCTGCGAGCACGCGCGCCGCGGAACGGAGGGCGGCGTCGACACGGTCCGCGCGGTGGCAAGGCTGACGGGCTCGAAGGTCGCCCTCGTGAACGTGTGCTGCGGAGCACCGCTGCTCTATGCGGGTGACCACACACGGTTCGTCCAGCAAGGCGAGCGCATCGCGAAGGAGCTCGAGCGGCGCGAGCGCGTCGTCGTCGGCGACGCCGGGTGCGCGGCCGCGCTCCGTGTTCATCACGCCGAAGCGGGTGTGAAGATGCCCGTGCCCGTCGAGCATTTCTCCGAGCTCGCCGCGCGCGAGCTCGGCAAGCTCGGGCGCCTCGACGGCGAGCTCGCGAGCGGACCGGTGCGATGGCACGACCCGTGTCAGCTCGGCCGCGGGCTCGGGGTCTACGATGCGCCGCGCCAGGTGCTCTCTCGCGCGCTCGGCCGCGCCCCGGACGAGTTCGAGCGCCGGCGCGAGGACGCACGCTGCTCCGGAGCCGGCGGCCTCTTGCCGGTGACGATGCCGGACATCGCGAGCAAGATCGCCGAGCAACGGCTCGACGATCACGATCGCTCGGGCGGCGGCACGATCGTCACTGCCTGTGCGTCGAGCATGCGCTCGTTCGAGAAGCGCGGAACGGGCACGGTCCTCGATCTCGCGACCGTCGTCATGCGCGCGCTCGAGGCGGCCGAGCGAGGAGAGCCCTAGGCGCCGATGAGCGGGCCCGCGTCGCTCCCCCCGGACGTGAAGCCGAGCAAGACGCTCGCGACGCGCATCCTCGTCTCGTTCGCGATCACGCTGGTCGCGTTCGCGGTGACGGTCGGCTTCACCGTCGCCGCCCAGAAGCGCGCCGCGGAGGACAGCGAGGAGCTCACGAACGGCTTCGTCCCCGTCGCCCTCAAGCTCGGCAAGCTGCGCGCGGTGCAGTCGACCCTCGCATCGATCGTCGACGGCATCCCGGACGAGAAGAGCCCGCAGTCGACGCGCGACATCCTGAAGACCCTCGACGGCGAGCGCCGCTTGATGTTCGAAGAGACGCGCTCGGCGATGCAGAACGAGCTGCGCTCACTCGGGAGCGACGAGACGAGGCAGCTCGCGCTCGTCCTCACCGGTGAGCTCGACGCAGCGGCGGCCGAGTGGGCCGACGATCGAGAGGCCCGCGATCGCGTGTTCGCCGCGCTGGACGAGGGCGATCGCGACGCGATCAACCGCGACCTCCTCGCGCTCGGCGCAATGGAGCATGCAGCCAACAAGCGCCTGCGCGCTCTGGCGGATCACGTCGAGACGTCGATGAAGAACCTCTCCGACGCCGCGCGCGTCCGCGAACAGCGCGCGGTGTTCGAGCTCGCGCTCCTCGCGGCCCTCACGCTCGCGGTCGGAGTGGGCGTCTCGATCCACACGCGCCGCCTCCTCGGCCCGCTCGAGCGCGTCACCCAGCGCGCGACGGCAGTTGCTCGCGGCGACCTCACGCCCCAGCCGACGGAGCGGACCGACGACGAGATCGGCGAGCTCGCGACCGCGTTCGAGCGGATGGTCGCCGCCGTCGCGAAGGCGCAGAACCGCGCCGTCGCGAACGAGCGGCTCGCCGCGATCGGCAAGATGGCGGCGCACGTCACCCACGAGATCAGGAACCCCCTCTCGTCGATCGGCCTGAACATCGAGCTGCTCGAAGAGAACCTCGCCGAGGCAGGCGTGTCGGGCGAGCCGTTGACGCTACTCCAGGCGATCACGCGTGAGGTGCAGCGGCTCGAGCACCTCTCGGAGGAGTACCTGCGCGTCGCTCGCCTCCCCCAACCACGCATGGAATCCGAGGACCTCGCGTCGAAGGTGCGCGAGATCGTCGACTTCGCGAAGCCGGAGATGGACCGCGCCGGGCTCGGCCTCGAGCTCGAAGTCGAGAACGACATCCCGCTCGTCCTCTTCGACGAGGGCCAGATCCGTCAGGCGATCCTCAATGTCCTCCGCAATGCGCGCGAAGCGATGGCGGACGGCGGGACGATCAACGTGTACGTCCGCGCCGAGGGCATGAGCGTCGTCGTCGGCGTCGACGATCAGGGCGGCGGAATCCCGGAAGAGGTCCGCTCCCGCATCTTCGATCCCTTCTTCTCGACCAAGGGCGAAGGGACGGGCCTCGGCCTCGCGATCACCCGCCAGATCGTCGAGGCCCACGGCGGCTCGATCGCGGTGGAGCCGCGCGAGGGAGGCGGGACCTCGTTCCGCCTCCTCCTCCCCATCGCTCCGCCGCGCAACTCGGGCGCCGTGAGCCTCCGCTCGTCACGCCTCGCACGCGCCGACTGACGCGCCGCGAACTGGCAAGCGCGGCGCGCCTCCCTCGATTGGGTGCCACGGATCCCGGAGAGCACCTCGGGCTGGCCGGAGCGGCTTTGCCTTGATAGCGGCGACGAAGCCAAGGTGATCGTGCAGCCCCCTGCTGCTACAGCAGAGCCACCTTGACGCGCCTCGGTGCTGACGATGGCTCGCGCTCACGCTGGACGCGCTTGGTTGACGCGTGACGTCATCCCGTTCGGAAGCCTTCGCGGCCGGATGCGTGGCTACTTGATGCGAAACGGCCTCCCACCTCAAAAGTGGGCCTACCCCAATGCATAAGGGAGTGTGAGCGTCGCGTTGAGCCTGCAGCAGCGTTCCCCCGCCATCGCGGTGTCTCGCCCTGGCATCGAGGAGCTCTTCACCTCGTGCGTCGACTTCGTGTGGCGCAACCTCTACCAGCTGGGGGTCGCCGAAGTAGATCTCGAGGACCAGACGCAGGAGGTCTTCCTCATCGCTCACCGCCGCTATGCGTCTTGGAACGGCGGGCACCC
>Ga0209958_1001834_pt1 | contig 14124 bp, 16 predicted proteins | sample ThiBio_inoc_plan_FD_183942 | JGI IMG/M metagenome (GOLD analysis project Ga0209958, IMG submission 183942) | Wastewater bioreactor microbial communities from Cape Town, South Africa - Thiocy_inoc_plan (SPAdes) | ecosystem: Engineered > Bioremediation > Thiocyanate > Unclassified | place: South... | reverse complement strand
GGGTCGCGGCGGGCGGGCCTCCCTCGGCGGCCGTCGTTTCGCTCGGCGGGACCTCGACATGGCGGTTCCTCGACCTCGGCCCGGACGGCGGCGTCCTCGCGTCCCCGGTCGCGACGACCGTGGGACCCCCGCCCGAACCCTAGGTCGCACGCCGCGGCCGTCAAATCCCCCGGGGCGGGGCGTCGGGGCCGCTCGCCCACGACCGCGCGCGGTCGACCAGGCGGGCGGCCAGGTCGGGCCCGGGAGGGAGGGTCTCGACCTCGCGGCCGGGGCGGACGAGGTGCAGGGTGTGGCGGCCGGCCCGGACGTCCTCCAGGTCGTTCGCCACGGTCAGGTCGGCCCGGTTGATGAGGCAGGCGTCGCGGGCGGCGCGGATCAGGTCCTCCGTCGCCGCGCCGGAGAGGAGCTTGAAGCCGACGAGGTAGGCCGACGGCGCCCAGTCGCGCACGCAGCGGATCACCTTCGGCGTCCGCCGCAGCGGGATCGCCAGGTCGTCCAGCCGCGAGCTGATCTTGCCGGCGCGGGGCTCGGGCTCGTAGTCGGAGACGGCCATCGGCAGGAACGCGACGTCCGCGGCCGACTCGGCGAGGGCCGTCCGCAGGGCCTCGGCGTACTCGGCCACCGTGCCGACCCCCAGCGGCCGGAGGTGGAGCCGGTCGCGATCCGCCCGCCAGCGTTCGCGCAGGCGGTCGAGCCGCTCGCGCTCCGCGCCGGGGTCGGCGTCGAGGTCGAGTCGGGCGTGGCGGAGCAGGGGGAGTTCGGCGTGGGGGGCGTGGACGTGCCAGACCTCGTCGCCGAGGGCGAGGCACGCCTCGGCGATCGCCGCGGCGGTCCGGCCGGTCGAGACGTTGGTGATGACGCGCACGTCATCGATGGGGGCGGAGGTCCCGCCGCCGGTCACGACCACCTTCATGACGATCCGGCTCCCCCCGCGTCGCGCCCCGGCCCGACCCGGCCCCTTTACGCCCGGCCCGGCCTGGGCTACGCTCGCCGGAAACGATCCCGAGGCGGGCCGGCGTCGATCCGCCCCGTCCGCCCCCCTCCGAAGCAAGGCCGCCATGACCGCCGACAGCCCTTCCCGCCGCGCCCCCGAGACCGCCCGCGAGCTGCTGGGGGAGATGCGCCGCTGGCCGATCTTCGACCCGCACTCGCACATCGACCCGCATCGGCCGGCGGCCCGGGACCTCGACGAGGTCCTAGGATACCATTATTACACCGAGCTGGCCCATTCGTCCGGCATGCCCGCCGCCGACGTCGCCCCCGAGCTGCCCCCCCGCGCCCGCGCCGAGAACCTCGCCCGCCGGCTCTCGGCCCTGGACAACACGGTCCAGCATTCGTGGCTGATCGAGATCGCCCGGACGTTCCACGGCTTCCAGGGGGACCGGATCGGGCCCGGGGAGATCGGCGACCTGTACGACAGGGCCCTGCACGACCGCGACGGTGCCGCCTGGGACGAGCGGGTCTGGAAGGCGACGAACCTGGAGCGCGTCTTCCTCACCAACGAGTTCGACGACCCGCTCGAAGGCTGGGACACGGACAGGTACGTCCCCTGCCTGCGGACCGACGACCTCGTCCTGAAGCTGCACGAGCCCCGGACGATCGAGCGGCTGAGGGCGGCGACCGGCGTCGACGTGGGCGACGGCGCCGGCCTGCGCGAGGCGGTCGTGAAGCTGTTCGAGCGGTTCGTGGCCAAGGGCGCGCGGGCCTGCGCCATCAGCCTGCCGCCGGACTTCGCCCCGCGGAGGGCCGCGCCGAAGCGGGCGGTGACGCCGATCCGGCGGGCGATCCGGGGGATGGACCTCCGCCCCGACGAGCACGACGAGATCCGAGGCACCGTCTTCTGGACCCTGGCCGAGTGCTGCGCCGACTTCGGCCTGCCGTTCGACCTGATGATCGGCCCGATCCGGAACGTCTACCCGGCCGGGGTGGCCGGGGGCCGCGACCTGTTCGACCGCCGCGTCAGCCTGCACGAGTATCGCGAGCTGTTCAACCACTTCGCGGGGGTGACGTTCCCGGTCTCCACGCTCTCGCCCGACGCCGGGGCGGAGCTGGTGGCCTATTCCTGGATCTTCCCCAACGTCCTGCCCATGGGGCACTGGTGGTATTCCAACATCCCGGCGTTCATCGCGGCCGACCTGAAGGCGCGGATCCAGGCTGTGCCCAAGGTGAAGCTGCTGGGGTACTACTCGGACGCCTACAAGCTCGAATTCATCCTCCCGAAGTTCGACATGTACCGGCGGATCCTGGCCGAGACGCTGGCGGAGGAGGGGATGAGCAAGCAGGGATGGACGGCCGACCGGGCGCTGGAGGTCGCTAAACTCGCCCTGGTCGACAATCCGAGACGGGTCTTCCCGAAGCGGGGGCGGGAGGGCGTCGCGGCGATTTGACCGGGGGTGGAACGCAGGGCATCCTTCAGTTCGTCGGCCGCGCGCCGACCGCGTCGAAGATCCGCCGGGCGGAAGAGGCGACCATTCTCGTCGGCCTTCCCGACGATCGGACTTGAGGATAGACCCCATGCGGCCCGCACACCCGATGCTCCGATACACGGCCCCCCTGATCGCCCTCGCGGCGACGGCGGGGGGCCTCCATCCCGCCCGAACGTACGCCCAGGACGACGCCGGCGTCTCCTCCGGGAGCGGGTCGGGGACGGGGACCGGCATGTCGTCGGTCCCGGACTACCGCCCCGTCGTCCCGCTGGGCGAGCCGGCGAGCCTGGAGTCGCCGGACCCGCCCGGCCCGCAGCCCCCCGTCATCGACACGACGGCCCCGCTGGGCCCGGGGGTCAACGTCCGCTTCCCGGACGACCCCGGGATCGCCCCGTTCCTGATCCAGAGCGAGTCCGCGCGCACCGGCGGGGTCCCGGGCGGCCTGCGGATCACGCCCCAGATGATCGACTCCGCCAAGCTCATCTCCGAGCCCGGCGAGCGGGGGCGGATCCTGCTCCAGATCGCCCGCGGGGCCATCCTGAGCAACCAGCTCGTGCTGGCCCACCGGGCGACCGAGGAGGCCGCGACGGCCGCGACCCAGGAGCGGAACGGGCTGATCCACGACCAGCTCATCATCTCCATCGTCGTCACCGCCGGGCAGCTCTCCGACGCCCTGCTGCGCGAGGCGAAGCCGCAGGTCCGGCTGTTCCCGGACGAGTCCGACGCCAAGGGCCCGGCCCGCCTGGACGGCGACCTCGCCATCCGGACGGCCCGCCTGGAATGGCGGCGCGCCGCCCATATGGCCGCCCAGATCCGCAACCCGACCTACCGCAGCGAGTACCTCGACCGCGCCGTCGAGAACATGGCCGTGGGCAGCGCCATCGTGGCCCTGGAATACGCCGCCCCCCCGATCGACGACCGCGGGCCGAAGGTCAGCGACGAGGATCGCAAGGGCTACTCCGACGCGGCCGACGACATCCTGGAGGAAGGGGCCGCGCTGGCCGACTCGATCGAGCGGCCCATCTGGCGCAACCGGGCGATGGAGCGGCTGGCCGTCGCCGCCGGCGAGTCCGGCCAGTACGAGCGGGCCACGGACCTCGCCAGCCGGATCAAGAACGCCGAGGCCCGCGCCCGCGCCCTGGTCCTCGTCGCCGAGTTCCAGGCCCGCAAGGGCCGCAACGACGACGCCACCCGCAGCTACAACCTCGCCGCCGAGGCCGTCGCCTCGGTGGTCCAGCGCGGGCTCCGCGGCGTCCTGGCCGGCATCCTGGTCGACAGCCTGATCTCGACCGGCCGGTTCGAGGACGCCCGCGCCAGCCTGGTCCTCTACCCGTCGGACGCCGAGCGGTTCGTCGCCATGGGCGCCATCGCCGAGTCCCTGGGCCTGCGCCGCATGCCCGACGAGGCCCGCGCCTGGATCGACAACGACGTCCCGGCCGAGTATCGCTCCACCCTCTACCGCCGCCTCAGCAACGGCCTGCTCCGGGCCATCTCCGAGGCCCGCGCCCGCGAGTTCCAGGGCCGCGACTTCTCCGGCGGCACCCGCACCGAGTGACCGCGACCCGGTCGTTGATGGACGACTCCCGAGGCCCCCGCCGGACCCTTCCGGCGGGGGCCTCGGCCTTTTCATGCCACGCCGCGGGCGGGGCTCGGTTAGAATCGGACGGTCGGGGGCCGAATCCTGTCGCGGGGGCCGTGGCGATGGCCGAAGGACGAAACCGTTTCCAGTTCCGCACGTCGACGGTCGCCCTGCTCACGGCCGTCGTGGCCCTTTCGCTGTCGCTCTTCCTGATCACCGCACGCCACAACGCCCAGCTCTGGGCGATGACGCAGAGGCACAACGCCCAGCTCTGGGCGATGACGCAGAGGCACAACGCCCAACTGGACGAGATGACGGCCCGTCACGGCGAGCAATTGCGGGCGTTGGCCGCCCGCGTCGAGCCCCGAGCGAAGCCCGGCGCGGGGGGCGGATCGGTCGGGCCCTGATCACTTCACCGGTCGCCGCCGGGCCTCTCTTCGTTCGAGCCATGGCACGAAGTAGAAGGCGGCGAGCCCGCCGGCCGCGCCGCCGAGCACCATCGGGACGACGTCTCCGCCGTGCAGATGCTCCAATCCGGTCGAGACCCGGTAGAACCAGGTCGCGCTCCACGCCAACGCCAGCACGCCCACGACCATCACGGTCCTGTACAGCATCGGTCCGCCTCCCGTGTTCCGCCGTCCCGTCGTCACGCCGCCGACCCGGCCTTGCGTCGCTCCGCCCACCGGGTCGCGAGGGCCGTGCAGACGCCCGCGACCGCCATGGCGACGCCGTCGCCGACGGTGAACGTGGTCTCGCCCATCAGGCGACGGACGACCAGCCAGGTGACGCAGAATACGGAGACGTTCACGAAGGCTTTGAGGAACGGCACGGCTCACCCCTCGTCGATTGGGGAGGCCGGTCGTCGGCCCCCGACGGGGTGTTATCCGCGAACGCGAGCGGACCGGACGGGAAATGTCGGCCGGGGGGCCTCAGCCGGCCGCGGGGGCCTTCTCCGCCAGGCGGCGGGCGACCTCGGCCGCGACGGCCTCGGTGAACGAGCCGGTGGACTCCCGGCCGCCCAGGTCGGGCGTGCGCGTCCCCTCGCGGAGCAGGTCGAGTGTGGAGTTCTTCACGGCCTGGCCCAGCGCGATCTCGCCGAGCTGGTACAGCAGCATGGAGAACGCGAGGAAGATGGCCGTGGGGTTGGCCAGGCGCTTGCCGGCGATGTCCGGCGCGGTGCCGTGGGCGGCGTCGAACAGGGCGACGCGGACGACGGCCGAGGCGTCGAACGCCAGGTTGGCGCTCGCGCCGATGCCGAGCGAGCCGGCCAGGCCGCAGGCCATGTCGGACAGGAAGTCGCCGTACTCGTTCAGCACCAGGACGATCTGGAACTTCTCCGGGGCCATGATGACCTTGCCGAGCAGCGCGTCGAACAGCTCGACGTTGTGCGGGACCTCGGGGAACTGGCCGGCGACCTCGCGGGCGACGCTCTCGAACAGGCCGTCGGTCGCCTTCTGGATCGTGTATTTCGACGAGCTGGTGACGCGCTTGCTCGTCTTCCGAGCCAGGTTGAAGGCGTAGCGGGCGGCCTCGCGGACGGGCCGGCGCTCGACGATGCGGAGGCTGACGGCGCCGTCGTCGCCGATCATCCGGCCGGGGTCGTCGTAGGTGCCGCCGGTGGCGATCCGGACGATGTCCAGGTCCAGCTCGCGGCGGAAGTTGGTCGGCACGCCGGGGATGGTGTAGACCGGCCGGTGGATGACCGAGAGGTCCAACCGCCGCCGGAGCACGGCGTTGGGGCTCTCCTCGGTGGTCGCCGTGGGGTGCTTCAGGGCGACGCCGGTGTCGAGGATCTTCTCGACCGCCTCGTCGTAGATCGCCATGCCCCGCGCCCGGCGGCTCTCCACGCGGAGGTCGACCGGCACGAACTCCAGGTGGATCGGCAGCGCCTCGGCCAGGCGATGCACCGCCTCCGACAGCTCGGCCCCGATGCCGTCGCCGAGCAGCTCCGTGACGCGATAGGACGGGCGGTTCATCGACTTCCTCCCCGATGGATCAGGCCGGCTCGCTTCATTATAGGCGAGACCGCCGTCGCGGCGAGGGAGCGGATGGATCACCACCTTTCGGGCAGGGCCTGGAGAAAGTTGTTCAGCCATCGGCGGGCGACTTTAATCACGACGGCCGGCGGCGGCGCGACGTCGTCGCGCTCGTGGACCATATGGTTGCGATACTCGCGGATCTTATGGACGTCCTTGACCACGGTGGACGAGATCTGGCGGCCTTGTTTCACGCCCGCCGTCCAGTCGACGAGGTTCTTGGCACCCATCCGGTCGTCGGCGATTCCCGTGACGTGGCGGCGATAGGAGAGAAGGGCCGTCTCGAACTCGGCCCAGACGCGGATCAGATATGTCGACTCCAGGTTGTCGACCGCGGATTTCAGGTCGCGCAACGAGGCCGGCTTCAGGAGTCGTCCCTTGCCTTCCTGGATGGATCGCTTCCATCCGGCGACGGCTTGCGCCGTCGCGTCATACTCCCGCTCGACGGCCTTGATCCGGTCCATCAGCACTCGGAGTTCAGTCATGCACGGCCATCCCGTCCAGGATGGTGCGGATCGTCGTCTCGGTATAGGGCTGCGGGGAGACCTCGACGAAGCCGCGGATCGCCTCGGGGTCGGCGGGCGGCTCGGAATAATGAACGACCCACCGGCCGGATTCATGGTACAGGCTCGCGATGTCGTCGTAGGCCGGGGAGAGATAAAGGTCGACCGCTCCGTCCGCGCCGGGGACGAACCGCGCGACCGGGTTCAGGACGACTTCGACGGCGTCCTTTTCCATGAGCAATACGGGGACCTTGTATCGGCCCAGTTCCCGTTCTTCCACCGTTTTCTGGATCCGCCTGGTTCGCCAGCCCGAGGCGCCGGCCCAGGTCTGGACGTCGGCGACGAGGGCGTCCAGCCTCTCCAACCATTCGCGTTTCACGGCCTCGATGTCCGCGACCGGTACTACGTTTTCCATCGCCATGCTTTCGCCCCCCCGCGCATCCAGTCGCCACGTCCCATCAACCATTATAGATCGGGGCCGACGGCTTGTCACCGCGGCAGCTCCAGCACCTCCAGGCGCGAGGGGGTGGCGGGGTCGCGGAAGACGCGCTGGGTGGCCTTCTGGAAGTCCTCGGGGGCGGCGGCGTAGATGTCGACGAACTTCTGGGGGTTGCGGTCGACGAGCGGGAACCAGGTGCTCTGGACCTGGATCATCAGCCGGTGGCCCGAGCGGAAGGTGTGGGCCACATCCTGCATGGTGAAGCTCACGGCGGTCGGCTGGTTGGGCTGGAACGGCCGGGGGTTGGAGAGGCCGTCGCGGAAGCGGCCCCGCAGGACGTCGCCGCGGACGAGGCCCTGGAAGCTCGCCAGCGGCCTGTCGTCGGTCGTCTCGCCGGCGTGGTCGTCCGGGAAGACGTCGACCAGCTTGACGATCCAGTCGGAGTCGGTCCCGGAGGTCGAGACGTGGAGCTTGACCTGGATCGGCCCGACGAGGGTCAGGTCCTCGGCCAGGGGGTCGGTCTGGTAGGCGAGCACGTCGGTCCGGCGCGAGGCGAAGCGCTGGTCCTGGATCATGTAGTCGCCGGTCATCCGGTTGGAGACCTCGTCGAGGAACGGGACGGGCTTCGCGGGGTCGCTGACGTATTCGTCGAAGGCCGTCGCGGCGCCGGGCTCCGGGGGCGAGAACGTGACCCGGCCCTCGGCGGCGAGGTAGAGCGTCTTGGGCTTGGCGGCCTTCGGCGGCCAGGCGTCGAACTCGCGCCACTGGTTCGTGCCGGTCTCGAAGACGCGGGCCTCGGGGAATGAGGCGTCGCCCCCCTTGAGGATCGAGCGGAAGAACGGGTACTCGATGTTCTCGCGGTAGTATTCGGCCGTGTTGGAGTTGAAGGCGATGGGCCCCAGCGAGGCACCGTCGCCGCCGGCCCAGCCGCCGTGGAGCCAGGGGCCCATGACCAGGACGTTCGTCGCCTTGGGGGTGCTGGCCTCGACGGCGCGGTAGGTCTCCAGGGGGCCGAAGAGGTTCTCGGCGTCGTACCAGCCGCCGACGTTGAGGACGGCCGGCCTGACGTCCTTCAGGTGGGGGCGGATGTCGCGGGCCTTCCACCACTCGTCGTAGTCCGGGTGCTTCATCATCTCGTTCCAGAACGCGACGTCCCCCTTGAAATGGCGGGCGTCGGCGTTCGAGAGCGGGCCGAGGTCGAGGAAGAAGGCGTAGCCGTCGGGCTTGTCGTTGTACATGTACCGATCGAACGCGTTCCGCTTCACCGGCGTCGGCCGGGGGTGGCCGAAGCTGGACATGAAGTTGAACGCGTGGGCCAGGAAGAAGGCCCCGTTGTGGTGCCAGTCGTCGCCCGCGAACCAGTCGGCGATCGGCGCCTGGGGCGACGACGCCTTGAGCGCCGGGTGGGCGTCGATCATCCCCATCGACGTGTAGAAGCCGGGGTACGAGATCCCCCACTGGCCGACCTTGCCGCTGTTCCCCCCGACGTTCTTCGTCAGCCAGTCGATCGTGTCGAACGCGTCGGTGCTCTCGTCGACCTCGGCGGCGTCGGTCTTGATCGGCCGGTGCGGGCGCACGTTGACGTACTCGCCCTCCGACATGTAACGCCCGCGCACGTCCTGATACGCGAAGATGAAGCCGTCGCGGCTGAACAGCGGCGACGGGCCCAGTTCGGAGCGATAGGCGTCGGCCCCGTAGGGCGCGACGGAGTACGGCGTCCGGTTGAGCATGATCGGGGAGAGCTTCGACCGATCCTTGGGGACGTAGACCGCCGTGAACAGGCGGACGCCGTCGCGCATGGGGATCAGGTATTCGTACTTCGTGTAATTCGCCTTGATGAAGTCCCCATCCTCGGCGAAGGCCGCGGGGGCGAGGAGGGCGAAGGCGAAGGCCGCGAGCGGGGCGCGCGATCGGGCGGACGGCATGCGATTCTCCCGCCCGGAGGCGGCTCCAATCCCGTGGGGTTCCGGACCCGCCCCGCGCCGAGGAGAGGGGAACGGCCCGGGGGCCAGGGAGCCAGAGTATAGGAATCGCGGGGCCCGCGTCAGCCCCCCAGTCCCAGCCGGGCGCGGTGGTAGGCCAGGCGGTCGTTCGGGGTCATCTTGCCGAAGTCGGGACGACCGTCGGCGGTGACGGCGAAGGCCCGGCCGCCGACCTCGTTCTCGCGCGAGGGCCGCGACTCGGTCACCAGCGGCCTCGACGGGACGTGCCAGCCGTTGCCGTTCGCCGTCCCGTTCGCCGAGGGCTTGCCGTTGCCGTTCGCGGAGGGCTGCGCCGCGACGATCGACGGGGCGGGGGAGGCCGGGGCCGGGGCCGGGGCCGGGGGCGAGGTCGGCGGGACGGTCACGGCCTTGCCGCCGGCGTAGCTCATCGACTGTTCCGTCACCTTCAGGTCGTCCTCCAGCGAGCGGGTCGGCGCGATGCCGAGCTTGCCCAGGACGGCGTGGTACGCCTTCACGGCGTCGACCGGCTGGATGACGCCGTCGACGATCAGGCGGAGGAACTGCACGAACGCGAGCTGGTTCTCGGCGTGGTTGATCTTGCGGCCGAACAGGGCCACCTTCGCGCCGTACTTCTGGGCGTCGTGCAACAATTGGAAGGCGTCGCGGGTGGTGCCCGACGAGCCGCCCAGGATGCCGGCGACCAGGTGCGGGTCGAAGCGGACCAGCTCCTCCATCGCCCTGGGGCCGTGGTAGACGATCTTGAGGAACACCGGCCGCCCGGCCGGGGCGACGCCCGCGAGCATCCGGGTGATCATGTCGTTGAGGTAGTGCGGCAGCGTCTCCGGCGCGATCCCGGTGGCGACGTTGGGGTCGAAGACCTCCAGGAAGTAGCGGAAGCCCTTGCGCTCGGCCTCCTCGCGGAAGGCGTGGAAGCGCTCCAGAGTCTCGATGTCCCGGCGCAGGTCGTTGTTGAACGTGACGCTGTAGAGGCCGAGGTTCGCGCCCAGCGAGCGCTCCTCGGGCTTGCAGTCCAGGTGGCCGCACATCGCGTGGTCGAGGCTGGCGGTGCGGAACGGCAGGGCGGCCTCGGCGGCGTAGGACGCGCCCCGGGCCAGGTGGATGTCCGTGGTGTCGTTGGCGCGGATGGCGGGCGTGACGTGGGAGTCGGCGAACAGGCGCTCGCCGAACGTCAACGCATAGTTGGAGCTGGCCGACATGAGCATGATGTCGACGAGGCCCTGGCGGGTGATGAGCCGCATCTGCTCGCGGTACTGTTCGAGCGTCTTGAAGCGGACCTCGCCGGCGTGCAGCTCGGGCGACTGCCCCGGCGCGCCGAGGCCGAGGGCCATGTCGGCGTCCTTGGCGTCGGCGAGGATGAACTCGCGGCAGTTGTAGGGGTCGGCGTGGATCGCGGCCAGCTTCCGATCGAGCGACTTCTGCATCTCAGCGGCCCCCTCGGCCGTAGCCGTGTCCGTTGCCGTTCCCGTTCCCGAGCCCCGAGACCGTCACGCGCGACGCCGCGCCGACGATCGGCCCGCCGCCCCCGCCCCCCATCGTCACGCGGACCGGCCGGGGGGCGGTCGACGCGGGCTTGGCGGGGGCGGCGGCCTTGCCGGCGGCCTTGGGGTTGGTCTTCAACACCTGGTCGATCGTCTCGCGGAGCACCTGCGCCGAGCGCTGGAGCGACGAGACCTCCTTCGACCACAGTTCGATCTCCTTCGGCTCCACGACCCCCGCGCGGCCGACGACCGTGGGGATCGACGTGCAGACGTCGCGGATCCCGTAGGGGCCGTTCACGAGCGAGGAGACGGGGAGGATGCGGCGCGAGTCCAGCGCGATGGCGTGGACGACCTCGCGGATCGCGACGCCGACGGCGAACCCCGCGCCCCCCTTCAGCTTGATGACCTCGGCCCCGCTGGCCTTCGTGCGGGCGAACAGCGACTCGCCCAGGCTCGGCGACCAGCCGGGGAACTTCTCCAGCGGCAGCCCGGCGGCCTGCGCGGCCGACCAGATGGGGACCATGCTGTCGCCGTGCTCGCCCAGGATCGTCGCCGTCACCTGCGTCGGCGGCAGCTTCAGGGCCTCGGCGATCAGGCTGCGGAAGCGGGCCGTGTCGAGCGCCGTCCCCAGGCCGATCACCTGCGAGGCCGGCAGCCCCAGCCGCTGCGTCGCCAGGTACGTCAACACGTCGACCGGGTTGGAGACGACGAGGATGATCGCCCCCGGCTTGGGGCCGGCCGCCTTCACCTGGTCGAGGATGTTCAGGAACAGCTCGACGTTGCGGTTGATGAGGTCCAGCCGGCTCTCGTCGGGCTTGCGGCGGAGGCCGGCGGTGATCGTGATGAGGTCGTGCTCCGGGATCGCCTCGTACCCCGTGGCGCGGACGACCTGGTCGGCGGTCATCGACGCGCCGTGGAGCAGGTCGAGCGCCTGGCCCTTGCACAGGTCGCCGTTGACGTCGATCAGGTCGAGGCCCGAGACGACCCCGCCGCATTGCAGGGCGAAGGCCGCACACGAGCCGACCAGCCCGCCGCCGCCGATGACACCGACTTTCATTGGGGAGGCTCCGGGACGGACGAGGCGCTGGGGAAAACCGAAGTCCCCTCTCCCGCCGGGAGAGGGCGGCCCGAAGGGCCGGGTGAGGGTCGTCGGATCTGTAGGCATAGCCTCGGACCGGCGTTCGCAAGTCCGGCATGCCCTCGGCGATCCGGCGACCCTCACCCGCCGCTGCGCGGCACCCTCTCCCGGGGGGAGAGGGGACGGGCGCGGCGGCGGGGGATGGATCGCGTCACTTCGCCGAGCCGTTCAGGGCGGTCATGACCTGATCGGTGATCGACTTGACGATGGCGTCGATGTCCGGGGCGGCGGCGTGGCCGTTGCCGTTGGCGGACGTCTTGGCCTCGCCGGAGCAGCCGCAGGCGGAGGTCTCGCCCCCCTGGGCCTTCTGGTCGATCAGCTTGGGGTGGATGAAGACCTTGGGCTCGGGGGAGAAGTCGCCGTAGCCCTCGCGGAACAGGCTGTTGCCGCAGAGGTCGCAGTTCTCCAGTCCGCGGGTGAGGCGGGGGTCGGGGATGTTCAGCTTGGGCTTGAGGTTGATCAGCTCGGCGGCCTTGTCGTCGCCGTAGTAGTTCACGCGGCCGAGCTGCTTGGCCAGGATCAGGATCCGGCAGTAGGCGTCGATGATCTCGGTCTTGAAGTAGGCGTCCTCAAGGTCGGCGCCCAGGGTCAGCGTGCCGTGGTTGGCCAGCAGGATCGTCTCGGTGTCCTTGACGTAGGGGAGGATCGTGTCGGCGAACGCCTGGCCGCCGGGGGTCTCGTAGGGGGAGATGGCGATCTCGCCGAGGAAGACCTCGATCTCCGGCAGGACGCACTTGGGGACCGGCTCGCGGGCGACGGCGAAGGCCGTGGCGTGGGGCGGGTGGCAGTGGACGCACGAGCGGAGGTCGGGGCGGGCCTTCAGGGCCGTCAGGTGGAGCAGCATCTCGCTGGAGCGCTTGCGCTTGCCGGAGACCTGCTTGCCGTCCATGTCGATGATGCAGAGGTCGTCGGGCTTCATGAAGCCCTTGGAGACGCGCGTCGGCGTGCAGAGGACGCGGTCCTCGCTCAGGCGGTAGCTGATGTTGCCGTCGTTGGCCGCCGCGAAGCCCTTGGCGTAGATGCGGCGCCCGATCTCGCACATCTGCTCCCGCAGCTTCCACTCGTTCTGGACGCTCATGGCCGCTCTCCTCGCCTCGCCGTGGATGGAAACGTGGTCTCGTGAAGATCCGAATGTGTGCTTAGAATGAGATGGCGTCGATCAGGCACGCGCAGTAGGCGTCGACCGGCGTCGGGGTCTTGCCGAAGGGGTTGGCCGCCTCGCCCCCCTCGCTCAGGCCGACCAGGTCGCCGCGGCCGACGCCCAGCTTGTCGTAGGCCACCAGCTCCTCGCCGCGGTCGGGGGCGCCGTCGCGGAGGGCCGCCAGGGGCATCGGCAGGACGATCGGGAACCGGGCGCCCGAGAGGCTGGGATGCACCCGCGACAGGGTCACGCGGCCCACGACCTCGACGATCCTCATCGCGTCCCTCCGATCCCGCCCGCGAACGGATCCCTCGGGGCGCCGGCCCGTCGGAACGCCGTCGCGAGCTGCTTGATCCAGGCGATCGACTTCCCCGCCGGGTCGACGACGATCAGGTTGGCGCCCAAGGTTTGAGTGGCGCGGTGGACGTCGGCCGGCTCGCCCGCGAACGCGGCCCGGACGCCCGGCGACCGGCAAGCCCGCCAGACGGCCGTCGCGCCGTCGGCGGAGACCAGCACCGCGCCGCGGCCCTCGCCCGCGCCCAGCCAGGCGATGGCCGAGTCGACCGACGGCTCCAGCTCGCGCCAGGGTCCGCCGTCTTCGAGCATCGACCGCCGCAGGGCGTCGAGCCAGCCGGGGCCGTCTTCGACGGCGAAGCCCCATTCGCCCCGGGCCGTCGCGGCGATCTCCGCCGCACCCGCCAGGCGGACGACGACGTTCTTCTTCTTGAGCAGGTCGCGGGCCAGGGGGGTGACGACGGTGCCGGTCGCGACCCGGATCATCGCGCCGGGCTCCAGCCCCTCGGCCTGCTTGAGCCCGAGGAGGCGGTCGGCGAAGACCGGCTCTCGCGGCGGGACGATCGGGCGGACGATCGTCGGGGCGGCGGCGCGGGCCGCGCCGAACATCTCGGCCAGCACGGCGCGGACGGCGTCGTCGACGGCGCGGATCGGGTCGACGGCGCGCGTCGGCGCGAAGCCGGCCGGGAAGAGTCCCGGGCCCGTCGCCCTCCGCGTCGCCTCGAATCCGGTCCACGCCTGCGTCATCGCGATCGTCCCGCCTTTCGTCTCTCTCAAAGGTCGTCCGGGAGGCCCATCACGCTCCAGCGTCCCGGGGTGTCGCGGCCGAGCATGCCGCGGAGGATGGCCCCGTCGCTGGTGACCAGGACGAGGTCCCCCTTGCGGGCGCCGAACCGGTCGAAGGCCAGGACGGGCTCGCCGTCGGGCTTGCCCCCCGCGCCTTCGAGCTGGACGACCAGGAGCCGTTCCTTCTCGAAGGTCGGGTGCTTGACGGTGGAGGTCGCGGTGGCGACCACGCGGCCGAGCTGCATCGGGGGGGCTCCGCTCGGCTCAGGCGAACCGGAAGCCGCCGGCGACGGCCGTGCGGCGCTGGCGGGTGAAGGTCAGGGGGGTCGTCACGCCCTCG
>Ga0209958_1001831_pt1 | contig 14129 bp, 10 predicted proteins | sample ThiBio_inoc_plan_FD_183942 | JGI IMG/M metagenome (GOLD analysis project Ga0209958, IMG submission 183942) | Wastewater bioreactor microbial communities from Cape Town, South Africa - Thiocy_inoc_plan (SPAdes) | ecosystem: Engineered > Bioremediation > Thiocyanate > Unclassified | place: South... | reverse complement strand
CTCGTCGTCGTCCTCGTCGTCGGCCGATGCCGCGGGTGCGGGCGCGGCCGGGGCGGCGGGCGCCGCCGCCGTGGGGCCTTCCACGATCCGCATACCCTGGTGCGAGCGGACGTAATAGCCGAGGCCGAGGCCGACCGCCGCGAGCGCCGCGAAGGCCAGGGCGATGAGGGATGTTCTCATGTCTTGGTCCTCACGAGATGGTGCAGGCGACGCGGTCGTAGCCGTTCCAGAGATATCCGCTCTTGTTCCACGGGGGCGTCTCGGGCTGGACGTCCCCCTTGGAGTCGGTCGCCCTGGCCTGGAGCGTGAACTCGCCGGCGGCGGGGGGCGTCCAGGCGAGCTTGAAGCGTCGCCAGCTCCCCTGGCGGGGCTCGTCCAGCAGCTCGGCCTCGCGCCAGGTGGGGTCCTGGACGGTGGAGACCTCCACCTTGACGACGTGGCCCTCGCCCGTCCAGGCGACGCCCCGGACCTCCTGCGGAGCCTTCGCGAGCGACGCGCCGGGGCCGGGCCAGGTGATGAGCGACTTCACGTTCATCCACTCGACCGGGACCATGTCCTCGGGCGGCGGGTTGACGCCGGGCGGGACCGGCTTGCGAGGGATGCGGTAGCCGGTCTTCATGTAGAAGTGCGGGGATTCCTCGGCGGCGACGACGATCTTCCGGACCCACTTGGACCAGCAGTCGCCCCCCCAGCCGGGGACGACGACCCGCGCGGGGCCGCCGTGCAGGACCGGCAGCGGCTCGCCGTTCATGGCCAGCGCGAGGAGGGTGTCCTCGGCCTGCGCGCGGGCGAGGGGGATGCTGCGGATGAAGGGGGGGGCCTTGGGGGTGGGGGGGACGTCGCCGCAGACGAAGTGGACGTGCGCCGCCTCGGGCTTCACGCCGGCCTTCTCCAGCAGGGTCGCCAGCCGCACGCCGCCCCAGGCCGCGTGGCCGACGGCCCCTCGCTCCCAGCTCAGGCCGGGCATCCGGGGCCGGAACAGCCCGCGGCCGTTGCCGGCGCACTGGAGCACGGCCGGGACCTCGGCCTTGTCGAAGGCGGCCAGGTCGTCCAGGCCGAGGGTCAAGGGCCGTTCGACCAGGCCCCCGACCTCGACGGTCCAGGGCCGCAGGCCGATCGCCGGCGCGCCGTGGTGGCTGCGGACGAAGAACTCGGCGTTGGGCGTGTAGAACGAGTCGAGCGAGGGCGAGGTCGACTCCAGGTTCAGGGGCCGCTCGGTCCGCACGATCATGCGGCGGTCCGGCGCGGCGGCGGGCGCTTCGGCCCGCGTCGGCGTCTCGCCCGCCCGGCCGACGGCGCCGGCGGCGACCATCCCGCCCCACACGGCCCCCAGGAATCCGCGGCGGTCCGTCGCCGGGCCTTCGCGGCCCGCCCTCGCTGTCGATTCGTCGTCCATCGGCATTCGCCCCCCTCATCCTCGCGAACCCCGCGCGCCGGGGCTGCGTCCAAAGTATGCAGGAGTGCCCGCGTCTCGTCCAGGCCGGGCGACGCCCCGGGGCCTCGCGAGGGCCCCGCGCGGCAGACCGGGGCCGTCTCGCTCCCGTGTATCCGGAGTAATCCGCAAACCCCTCCCCCGGGCCTGTCGTAGGAAGGATGTCGGAGATCAGGTCGGTATTCGCTTTGCTCTATACTTAAGTCGTCGAGAACGGGCCGACTCCAGGAGGGCCGTTCAGGGACGTCACATCCAGCCCGCGCGTTCGGTCCGCACTCGTCGCATCGGTCCCGTCTTCCCGGCGTTCGATCTGAGGTGGCCACCGGCTCCAACCACGGGTTGAGAACGATGAAAAAGATCCGTCGCCAGCGCAAGCACGACTTGATCGCCCGTCTCGGCCGTCACATGGACATCTGCCTCGACACCATCAGGCCCCGGCGGATCCGCACCCGCTCGGCGCGCTACGCCGCCGCCCTGGCCGAGTCGCTGGGCCTCATCGAACGCCCCAGGTGCTGCACCTGGTGCCGCCGCCGCCAGAGGCTCCAGAGACACCACTGGGATTATCGCGAGCCGTTGAACGTGACGTTCCTCTGCCCGGACTGCCACGCCGTCGCCGACAACATGGTCGTCCAGGCGATCGCCTGAGCGGCCGGCGCCGTCGCGATCGGCCCGCCCGGTCGCTCAGGCGATCTTCGCCTTCGGGTCGTCGGGCGGGCGGTCGCACGGGATGAGGACCTGGAAGACCGAGCCCTGGCCCGGGGCCGAGTCCCAGCTCATCGAGCCGCCGGCGCGCTCGACGATCCGGGCGGCGCGGGAGAGGCCCAGGCCCAGGCCGCGGCCCGCCTGCCGGCCGCAGTAGAACGGGTCGAACAGGTGGGCAGCCTCGGCCGGGCCCAGCCCCTTGCCCGAGTCGGCGACGCGGATCCGCAGCTCGCCGTCGCGGAGGGTCGAGCGGAGCCGGATCGACCCGCCGTCGGGCCCGGCGTCGGCCTGCACGGCGTTGCGCACCAGCTCGCCGGCGACGTGCCGCAGGCCGTCGGGGTCGAGCCAGGCGGGGGCGTCCGCGTCCTCGAACTCGCCGATCAGGCGGATGCCGCGGGCCTCGCACTCGGCCTGGAACTCGGCCAGGGTCGACCGCAGGACGTCCGCCGGGCGGCAGGCGCGCGGGCGGGCTTCGGCGGGGCGGGCGACGAACATCAGGTCGCGGAGGATGCGGTGGGCCCGCCGCGCCTGGTTGAGGATGATCCCCAGCGCCTTCGCGGCGTCGGGGTCGGCGGTCTGGGCGGCGAGGAGTTGGGCCCGGCCGACGATCACGGCGAGCGGGTTGTTCAGCTCGTGGCCGGCGCCGGCGGCGAACTCGGCCAGGGCGTCGAGCTTGGCGGCCTGGACGCGCCGGCGCTCCGACCGCGACGCCTCGCGGCCCCCCTCGATCGCGGCGGCCAGCCGATCCTCCAGCCGACGACGCGCGGCGACGTGCGCCGCCCAGGCTTTCCAGGCGTCGACGATCCGCGTGGGGGCGAGCCGCTCGCGGAGGGCGTCGACGTCGGCGTCCAGCCAGAGCTGGACTTCGCCGACGGGCTCGCCGGCCGACTCCAGCGGGATCGACCACGACGCCCCGCGGCGCGCGGGGGCGGCGGGCTGCTCGGGGGGCGTCGCCCCCGGGTCGAGCCAGGCGACGCGGGCGGCGTTGACCTCGGGCTCGCCGCACCACACCCGCCCGGCGCGGAGGCTCCAGTTCTCGGGGGCCTCGTCGGGGGAGGAGTCGGCCAGGGCCTCGATCAGCCGTCCCTGGGTGGCGTTGGTCCGGGCCAGGTCGGCGACGCGACGGCGCAGGCGGGCGACCTCGCGGACGGCCCGCTCCTCCGACGGCGAGGCGTCCTCGGCCACGAAGGCCGAGCCGCAGCGCGACTGGACCTCGGCGACGAGGATCCGCAGGTGGGGCTCCGACGGCATCGACTCCCGGCCTCGGGGGGCGTCGAGCGCCCAGGGGGTCGACTCGGCGCGGGCGACGGCCTCGCGGACCAGGGCGAGGCGCGCGGGGTCGCGGGCGGCGGCCAGCAGGTGGGCATCGTCCTCACCGTGCAGCCATGCGGCGTCCACGACCAGGGGCTCGCACCCCCAGCGCTCGGCCAGGCGGCGGCCGACGTCGCGCAGGTCGCTCCCCAACTCGGCCCACTCCAGGCGTAGGCGGGCGTCGCGGTCGGGCTCGGCCGTCCACCGGGCGAACCAGCCGGGGTCGACGGCGGCGACCGCCCAGCGGCCCAGGCCGTGGAGCATCCCGGCGCGGATGAGCCCCGCCGGATCCGGGTCGCCGCGCTCGCGGGCCAGCGATCGGCAGGCGAGCGCCGCGGCGACGGCGTGCCGCCAGAGCGATTGGAGGGCGTCGGCCTCGGGGGCGGTCGCGGGCGACGGCCACCACGGAGCTGCGGCGGCGATCGCCAGGGGCTCGGCCCGGCCGCGGCCGGCGGACTCGGCCGCCAGCCAGCCCGGGTCCAGGTCGGGCAGGTCGCGCGGGAGGGGGGGCGGCGTCGGCGCGTCGTCGCCCTCGGGCTCGGGCCCGGCGGTCGCGATGCGGGCGGTCTGGGCGCGGACCGGGAGCCGCGCCAGCCCGTTCAGGCGGGCGAGCAGGGGCTCTCCCGGCGGCTTTCGTCCCGTTTGGAACCGCACGACGAATCGGGCTCCTTCCCGACCCCCAGGATTCCGCCGACCATCCCGGCGGAAGCGGGGCGGACGACGGACGGCACGCCTCAGGCGTTGGGGCTGGTCTCCATGTCTAGGTGTCGGCAGATCGCGGCGATGAGTTCATCGATATCCAGCGGCTTGTGCAGGAAATCGTCCGCGCCCGACGCCTTCAGCTCGTCGATCTTGTCCTCCTCGACCATGCCCGAGATGCAGACGATCTTGATGTCCGAGATGCTGGGATCCTTGCGGATCAGCTCGCAGACCGCCTGGCCGTTGATGTCCGGCAGCATCACGTCGAGGATGATGAGGTCCGGGTGGTATTCCTTCGCGAGCATCCCCGCCCCGAAGCCGTTGTTCACCGCCCTGTGCTCGAACCGGCCGTCGGCCGTCAGCACCTCGGCGATCAGGTCGACCACCGCCTGGTCGTCGTCGACGATCAGGATCCGGCGACGCCCGCTCTCCAGCGCGTCGGTCGGGATCCCGTTCTCCTTCATGAAGCGGAACAGCGACTCGCGCGGGATCCGCCGGAACCGCGAGCCGGGGACCCGGAATCCCTTCAACTGGCCCGAGTCGAAACAGCGGATGATGGTCTGCTGGCTGACCTTGCAGATCTTCGCAGCCTCGCCCGTCGTATAAACGGTCTTCATGGTTGGTTGAGTCCCGATGATCCCTTCGAGGTCGGGGTAAGCCCGCGACGCGCCGTACCGGCCGCCTTCTCGCGAACTCCTCACCGCCCCGCTCGGCCTCCCTGCGACACGTCCCTGCCACGCTGACTGGGGTCGATCCGACCTCCCCATCGCCGACATCGTCGGCCCCTGGAGAAAGCCTAAGCGTTAAATTCTGCGAAAACTACAAGGATTACCGAGATTGCCGAATCGCCCAATTGTAAAATCTCGTCCGGGTTTGTCAATCGCTCGACGCCCGCGGGCGAAACCGGGAATTCTGTATTGTTGATTGATTGGATGATTGGCGGCAAGAGGTTCCCTGGCCATCACGCCGACTCCCGAGCGAATCGATGACCAGACCCCGGCCGAGCCCGGGGCCCGGAAGATCGGCAAGTAACGCGAACTCGCACAACAAACACCGGATGGGCGTTTCTGTCAATCTCGGTCGCCCCTCCGGCCTGGGTACGAAGGGGGGAGGTTCGCGGCCTGGGGGAACGGACGAGACGCGAGGCTTCCGGGCTTCGGGGCGATCTCAGCGAGATGCCCCGTCGGCGGCGGACGCGGGGTTGCGGCGGAGATGGACGAGCAGGGTGGCCAGGTCCGCGGGGCTGAGGCCGCTGATCCGCCCCGCCTGGCCGAGCGACCGGGGGCGGATCCGGGCCAGCTTCTCGCGGGCCTCGGCGCGGAGCTGGTGGATGGCGGCGTAGTCGAGGTCGACGGGGATGGCCTTGTCTTCCAGGCGGCGGAACCGTTCGATCTGCTCGACCTGGCGGCCGACGTAGCCGTCGTACCTGGCCTCGATGGTCGCCTGGGCGATCACGTCGGGGGTGAAGCCGGCCGAGGCGAGATCGGGGTCGAGCGCGACGAGGTCGGCCCAGGTCGTCTCGGGACGGCGGAGCATCCGATCGAAGGTCACGCCCTCGCGGCGGGTGCCGGCGAGCCGATCGCGGAGGGCGGCGAGTCCGTCGCGGCGGGCCTCGAACCGGGCCCAGCGGGCGTCGTCGACGAGGCCCGCGCGGCGGCCGATCTCGGTCAGGCGGAGGTCGGCGTTGTCGTGGCGGAGGAGCAGCCGGTACTCGGCACGGCTGGTGAACATGCGATAGGGCTCGTCGACCCCTCGCGTCACCAGGTCGTCGATCAGCACGCCGATGTAGGCCGACGAGCGGTCGAGGATCATCGGGGGCTCGCCCTTCACCGCGAGCGCGGCGTTGGCCCCGGCGACGAGCCCCTGGGCGGCGGCCTCCTCGTAGCCGGTGGTGCCGTTGATCTGGCCGGCGAAGTAGAGGCCGGGGACGGCCTTGGTCTCCAGCGTCGGCCCGAGCTGCTCGGGCGGGGCGAAGTCGTATTCCACGGCGTAGCCGAAGCGCATGATCTCGGCCCGCTCCAGGCCGGGGATGAGCGGGATCACGGCCTCCTGGACGTCGCGCGGGAGGCTGGTGGAGATGCCGTTGCAGTAGTATTCCAGCGTGCCGCGGCCCTCGGGCTCCAGGAAGATCTGGTGCGAGTCGCGGTCGGCGAACCGGACCACCTTGTCCTCGATCGACGGGCAGTAGCGCGGGCCGGTGGAGCTGATCTGGCCGGAGTACATCGGGGCGCGGTGGAGGTTGGCCCGGATGATCTCGTGGGCCTCGGGCGTGGTGGCCGTGATGTGGCAGGGGATCTGCGCCTGGTCGATCCGGTCGGTCAGGAACGAGAAGGCGACGGGCTCGGCGTCGCCGGGCTGGACTTCCAGGCGGCCGAAGTCGATGGTCCGGCCGTTGAGGCGGGGCGGCGTGCCGGTCTTGAACCGTCGCAGCTCGAAGCCCAGGCCGAGGAGGCTCCCCGACATCCCGACGGCCGCGGCGTCCCCCCCGCGCCCGCCGGGGGTCCGGACCTCGCCGGTGTGCATGAGCGCCTGGAGGAACGTCCCGGTGGTCAGGACGACGGCGCGAGCCTTATAAAGGACGTCCCCCCGGCAGCGGACCCCCGCGACGCGGCCCCCGGCGACCTCGACGCCTTCCACCATCTCCTGGCGGAGGGTGAGGTTGGGCTGGCGCTCGACGGTCAGCTTGGCGAGGGCCTGGTACGCCTTCTTGTCGCACTGGGCGCGGGGGCTGTGCATGGCCGGCCCCTTGCCGCGGTTGAGGAGCCGGAACTGGATGGCCGAGGCGTCCGTGAGCAGGCCCATCGCGCCGCCGAGGGCGTCGACCTCGCGGACGATCTGCCCCTTGGCCACGCCGCCGATCGCCGGGTTGCAACTCATCTGGCCGACGGCGTCGACGTTCATCGTCAGCAGCGCCGTGCGGAGCCCCATCCGCGCCGGGGCCAGCGCGGCTTCGACCCCGGCGTGGCCGGCCCCCACCACCACCACGTCGAATTGGTACGGATCGGGACGGGCGGGCATGCGGTGCGGCTCTCGGGGGGCGGTCTCGGCGCGGGGGAGCTGGGCGGATTCATCTTACCGAGGTGCGCCCTGGGGTTGGATAGGTGTCCTGGCCTGGGATGCCGCCGCGTGGGCCTCGCGGAGCGCCTCGACCAGCCGGGGCGACGACCCTCCCCGATAGTAGGTCCGCCGCTCGTACGTCTCCCCGGCGGAGAAGGCCCCGTCCTCGCCCGGCCGCAGGTGGTAGAGGTCGATCCGGAACGGTCGCCCGTCGTGCAGGGTCATCTCCAATTCGCCGAGGGCCGTCCATTTCGCCGGCTGCTCGTCGACGGTGGCCGGCAAGAGGGCGGCATAGATGGAGGGCAGTCGGTCGAGGGGGACGCCGAACTGGACGTCTCGTCCCGCATCCGGGTCGAAGAAGCGGGCCGTGACCGACCGGACCTCGGCGATGGCGGGGAGGGGATCCACGGCCGTCGTCCGGGAGGTCCGGCATCCGATCCATGCGGCGATGGCGACGGCCGCGGCGAGGAGCCAGGTCGGCCGTCTGCGGGGCGACGCTTTCATGACGGATCTCGGTTCGAGGCCGGTCGGAATTCGAGCCAGGGCGCTGGCCCTCGGCCCAGCCTATCGCCGGCACCCTCGCGGCGGAAGGAGCCCGCGATTCCGCGGCCGGCTTCGAGGTCCGCGGCTTGCACCGGCAAGCGAGCCGAGGCTACCTTAAGGGGCGTCGGGAGCACCGTCGACATCCGGGAACGAGTGAGAGGCAGGCAGCCATGGCCGAGACGCGCAAGGGCGAGGTGACGTTCAAGGGGAACCCGATCGAGCTGGTCGGGCCGAAGCTCAAGGCCGGCGACGCCGCGCCCGACTTCAAGGCGGTGGGCGCGGGCCTGGCGTTCGTCTCGCTGGCCGACACCGCCGGCAAGGCCCGGCTGTTCAACGTCGTCCCGTCGCTCGACACCCCGGTCTGCAACAAGCAGACGAAGCACTTCGCCGAGGTGCTGAAGGAGCTGGGTGACAAGGTGGCCGCCTACACGGTGAGCACCGACCTGCCGTTCGCCCAGGCCCGGTTCTGCACCGAGGCCGCCATCGAGAACATCAAGAACCTGTCCGACGCCCACGACCACAGCTTCGGCGAGCACTACGGCGTCCTGATCCAGGGCCTCCCCGTCCCGCTGCTGGCCCGCTCCGTCTTCGTGGTCGACGCCTCCAACAAGATCACCTACGTCGAGATCGTCCCCGAGATCGCCCAGGAGCCCGACTACGAGCCGGCCCTCCAGGCCCTGAAGGCCGCCGCGGGTGCCTGAGCCGACGTCGCCCTCGCCCGGCCGTCGTCCCTCAAGCGGGATGAGGCCGGGCGCGACCTTCGCCCCACCCAGGAGCCCGGCCGTGCCACCCGACGTCGAGGATCGCGACGACTCCGAGGCCGAACCCGAGGCCCCCTACGAGACGGCCGCGCCAGAAGTCGAGCCCGCCTCGGCCGTCGACTACGTCGAGGCGGAGCGGGCCATCGCCGACGACCTGGAGGCCGAAGAGCCCGAGCCTGCGACCGAGCCCGAGCCCGCGGACGAGCCCCCGCCGTTCGCGGCGCTCGCCGGGGAGATCCACGACGCCCTCGGCCGGCTGGGGGCGCAGGTGCAGGAGCGGCTGGCGGGGCTCCAGGCCCAGTTCGACCGCGAGGTCCGCGCCGAGGCCAGCCGCGAGCGGATCGTCGACCGGCTCCACGCCGAGCTGCAAGAATATAAGCAGGACCTGATGCTCAAGGTCCAGCGGCCGATCTTCGTCGACCTGATCCAGCTCCACGACGACGTCGGCAAGATGGCCGCCGCGCAGCCGGCCGACGCCGAGGGCTTCCGCGGCACGCTCGAATCGATCCAGACCGCCCTGGAGGACGTCCTGTACCGCCAGGGCGTCGAGCCCTTCCGCGTCGACGGCGACGCCTTCGATCCCCGCCGCCAGCGCGCCGTGACCACCGTCCCGACGCCCGACCCGGATCTCGCCCGCACCGTCGCCGCCCGCCTCCGCCCCGGCTTCCAGTCGGGCGACAAGGTCATCCGGCCCGAGATGGTGACGGTCTACACGGCCCAGCGGGGGGAGTGAAGACCGCGCCGCGCCTCACCTCGCCTCCTCGGCCGGGTCGATGCGGTAGACGGCGTCGGCGAGCTTCACCACGACGGGCTCGGGGAAGGCCAGGTACTGGTTCCAGTCGGCCGACTGGGCGCGGGCGAGGTTGAAGTAGTCGTCGGAGAACTGGCGGACGACCTTCGCGCCGGCCTCGTCCTCGGGCTTGACGGCCGAGTCGACCCAGCGGCCTTCCTTATAATAGAAGGTCTTGGCGCCGACCTGGCGGACGGTCTCGGCGGGCGCGACGGCCGCGGCGGCCGGGTCGCGCGGCTGGAGTGCGGGGGCCGTGGCGGCCCCGGCCTTCGCCGCGACCTGGCCCGCGTAACCGAAACGGCCGCCTGTCAACGGGCCCTGGCCCATCCTGCCGGCCATCCCGCCCATCATACCCATCATGCCTTCCATGCCGAGTCCCTCGCGGCGGACGGCCTCGTTGAGGGCCATCGAATCGGCCTGCTGGGCGTCCTGGTACTGGCGCTTCATCCCGCGCTGGGCCACGCCCGAGGCCCCGTCGACCAACTCCAGCTCGCGGAGGGCGACACGGGCGCGGTCGACGTTCTGGGTCATGGCGTGCAGCGGGGTGCGCTCGTCGGCCAGGAACGACGTGTACGGGGTCATGATGCCGTACTGGGTGCTGAGCCGGACCAGCTCGTCGACCAGCTCCTTGTTCTGGCCGTTCAGGTCGATCTGGTCGATCAGGTCGCCGATCCGGCGCACGGCCCAGATCCGCTCGACGAACCGATAGGTCGTCCCGCGATCGGCCTCGGCCAGCTCGGCGGGGAACTCGAAGGTGCGGGCGTCGCCGCCGACCTTGCCGGCGACCTTCAGCTTCGTGGGGCCGGACCTCCGGTAGCGGCCGGCCCAGACGACCTGGCCGCCGTCGAACAGGTCGGGGACGTCGCGGGGGTAGGTCCGGTTGACGTCGGAATCGGCGAACTCGACCCTCAGGCCGGTGAGGACGGGGCTGGTCAGCTTCGCCATGTAGCGGGCGACGTGGGCCTCGATGTCCTCGTCGGGCTTGACGTACTCCGTCGCCCCGCCGTTGCCGGCGCTCAGGCGGTCGAGCAGCCGGGCGTTGACGTCGTAGCCGACGCCGAAGCTGAACACCCGCGTCCGACGCAGGTTCGCCTTCTTGCACGCATCGGCGATCTTGAACTCGTTCGTCTCGCCCGCCGTGGGGAGGCCGTCGGTCAGGAACAGGACGTAGCTCGGTCGCGAGTCGTCTCGGATCAGGTCGAGGGCCGATTTCAGGGCGTCGGCGATGTTCGTGCTGCCCCCCTCGCGGATGTTGTCGACGTACCGCCGGGCCTCGGCGCGGGCGTCGGGGCCGTAGCGTTGAAGCTCGGGCTTGTAGGTCTCGACGCGGTCGTCGTACACCACGATGTTGAACAGGTCGTCCTCGCGGAGGTCGTCCAGCACGGTCCGCAGGGCGTTGCGGGCCTGCTCGATCTTCTTCCCGGCCATCGAGCCCGAGCGGTCGAGCACGAAGACGACCGTCTTGGGGAGGGGCTTCGACTCCGTCGCCTTCACCTCCGGGCCGGCCAGGACCAGGAAGTAGCCGTCGTCTCCGGGGCTCGGCCGATAGCTGAGGACCGAGGCCCCCAGCGACCCTTCGGCCAGGGTGTAGACGACCCGGAAGTCGTTCGTCGGGGTCACGTCTGACCGATCCAGGCTCACCTTCACGTCGTGGTCGCCCGAGCGGTCGATGCGGGCCTCGTCGCTGGGGCAGAAGACCGACTTGATCGAGTCCTTGCTGGCGATCGTCGCCCGGATCTCCAGCTTCTGCACCGGCTTCGCGGCGTGCTTCTGGGTGGAGAGCGGGTACGAGAACTCCACGACGTCGCGGTCGCGGCGGCAGAGCTGGGTGTAGCGCATCAGCACCTTGCGCTCGGCCCCGGCGGGGATCGGGAAGACGCTGGTGCGGTAGAGGCCGCGGCCCATGTACTCCAGCAAGGCGGGGTCGCGCTTGCTGCGGACGATCTCCTCGTAGATGCGGCGGGCCTCGTCCTTCCCCATCAGCCGGCCGGGCAGTTCCTTACCATCGACCATGAGGACGAGGTTCTCGACGGCCGCGTCCTCGGGGATGGGGAAGAAGTATTCGGCCTCCAGCTCGGTCGAGCCGGGGTTGTAGAACGTCTGCGCGACCTGGACCTCGGCCGCCTGGTCGCGGATCCGGGCGTCGATCGTCAGCGCCCGGATCTCGAACGAGCGCCGGACGGGTATCGTCGGCCGGCGGTCGATGATCCACCCCTGCGCCCGCGCCTCCGCCGCCATCCCCAGGGCCAACGCCGCCGCCGCCACGATCCGTCCCGCACTCATGGTCAGACTCCCCGGGCCGACGCCCGTCCGGAACAGGGGATTCCCGGTCCTCCTCCCGTTAGACGCCCGAACGGCCGGTCCCTGAGGATCGGGCCGCTCGGATTTCTCGCGGCGTGACCGGGATGGGTCCGTTCGTCATCGTTCGACGGGTTTGATGTTTTCTGTAAGTTGTTTGTTTGTAATGGGTTGTCGTCGGTTTTTCGGCGGCTTCGATCGTCGAAGTCGATTCATCGCACGGCCCTCGCGCCGGACACGGCCGGAGCTTGAAGCGACCTCCCAGGCCTTCGGGATCATGGTCGGCACGGCGGAATCTCCGCCGCCCCTGGACATTCGCCGGCCGATTTCGTGCGAGCGTGGAGGACCCGGGCGGAGGAGGCCCGAGCCGCAATGCGTGGGATGAAGTTTCGTTATGGCAATTCGGTCAGGGGGCTCGCGAGGCGGCGCGAGAATTGAGAAGGACGGACCGTTCGTTCATCGACGTCGACAAACGTCCGACGTCCGGCCCCGACCGCATCCGACCCCGAGGCGACGCCTTATGTCCAGGAACCGTCCCGCGTTCACCCTGATCGAGCTGCTGGTGGTGATCGCGATCATCGCGGTGCTCATCGCGCTGCTGCTGCCCGCCGTGCAGGCGGCGCGCGAGGCCGCTCGGCGGATGCAGTGCTCCAACAACCTGAAGCAGCTCGGCCTGGCGATGCACAACTACATGAGCGCGTGGGGAGAGGCCATCCCCAACGCCGGCAGCCGGATCGGGACCGGCTTCCCCAACGACCATTCGCCCCTGGCCCGCCTCCTGCCGTACATGGAGCAGGGGACCTTGCACAACCTGATCAACTTCGACATCCAGATGGGGTTCCCCACGGCGGTGGAGTTCCCCGTCGAATTGCGGACCGTGGCCTCGACGACGATCGCCCCGTTCTTCTGCCCCAGCGACGGCGCGCCGGCGACGGCGACCATCACCTACGCCGCCCTCCCCATCCTCTACGCCGGGACCAACTACGCGGCGAACCAGGGGGACGGCACGAACATCGGCGGGACGATGGGCGGCCAGACCCACCCCATGAACCCCGGCAACGGGATCTGCTGGGTCGGGTCCGGGACGAAGCTGGCCGAGGTGACCGACGGCACGTCCAACACCCTGGCCTTCACCGAATCCACCCGCGGCGACGGCACGCAGCCGGCGAACACCGCCCCGATCCGCGACGTGCGCAAGTACCGGACCTACGGCGGGTCGGACGTCTACGCCGTCGCCGCGAGCGGGACGGGCTACCCTTCCTGGGACGGCCGTCGGCTTTCCATCTGGTTCCGGTCGACGGTCCCCGAAGGCCCGGTGATGAACGGCTACTACACGCCCAACAGCCCCAGGCCCGACAACGCCGTCAGCGCCTCGCGGCTCACCGCCGCCCGCAGCTACCACCCCGGGGGCGTCAACGCCCTCCTCTGCGACGGCTCCGTCCGGTTCCTCAAGGACTCCGTCGCCGAGGGCGTCTATCGGGCCCTCTGGACTCGCAACGGCGGCGAGGTGATCTCGGCGTCGGATTACTGAGCGGCCCTGCGAGGGGGCGTCCGCGACGCTCGGCGGCCCCCGTCGCGCCTTCCAGCCTGCGGATTGCCAAGGAGCGGGCGAGAGGCGTTCGCCTCCGTCTCCGGGATGATCCGCGGATCGAGCGCGGGGATTTCATCGAAATCAGAAGAATTCCTGACCGTCACGGATTGTGGGAGCTGTGACGAGGACGGTCTTCCCCCCTCGCGGGGGAAGACAGACCGCGAAGCGGTCAGATGAGGGGGACGCGAAGCACGAGGACCATCGGGCTTCGAAGGCCCGCCCGACCGGCTCGGGATCCCGACGGTCGTCTCGCTCGTCCTCCCCCGCATCCGGCCCTTCGGGCCACCTTCCCCCGCCAGGGGGGAAGGCCGTTAGGGTGGCCCCCCAAATCCGTGACGGTCAGCGATCTCGCTCAGCCCCCCAGCCGTTCGATCCGGTCAACCTCCGCGTCGTCGAGTTGGAAGTCGAAGGCTTCGAGGTCCTCGTCCATGTGGCGGGCGTCGGCGGTCCCGGTCAGGGGGAGGATGCCGACCTGGAGGGCGAAGCGGAACGCGACCTGCGCGACGGTCCGGCCGTGGCGCGAGGCGATGCGGGCGATCTCGGGGTCGGCGAGGGCCTTGCGATTGGCGGTGAGCAGGGAGAAGCCCTGGTAGACGATCCCGTTGGCGTCGCAGAACGCCCGGACCTCGCGGTCCCAGCCCAGCGCGGCGAAGCAACGGTTCTGCACGAACCGGAGGGGCGAGCGGGCCTCGCGGTGGAATTCCCGGAGCTGGTCGAGCGAGACGTTGCTGACGCCGATCAGCCGGGCGCGGCCTTCGTCGTGCAGGGCCTCGATCGCCCGCCAGGCCTCCCAGTCGGCCGCGGCCAGGCCGACGCGTCGCGTGGGGCCGTGGAGGATGTAGGAGTCGATCGCCTCGACGCCCAGGTGCTCCAGGGAACTCGCGAACGACTGCCGCACCTGCTCGCCGACCGGCGCGGCGGGGTCGTAGGGGAGGCGGTGGTCCT
>Ga0209958_1001828_pt1 | contig 14143 bp, 15 predicted proteins | sample ThiBio_inoc_plan_FD_183942 | JGI IMG/M metagenome (GOLD analysis project Ga0209958, IMG submission 183942) | Wastewater bioreactor microbial communities from Cape Town, South Africa - Thiocy_inoc_plan (SPAdes) | ecosystem: Engineered > Bioremediation > Thiocyanate > Unclassified | place: South... | reverse complement strand
CGGCCTCTTCCACGTCATGCTCACGCCGAACTTCAACGCGGAGCACAAGAATCACTTCCACCTCGAGGTCACACCCGACGTGGGGTGGATGTTGCTCAAGTAGCGGCGTGCGTCGTCCAAGCTCGAAGCAGATCTACGACGTCGCGCGCCGTCTACGACGGGCGGAGCCTCGTCGACTACGGGGGTCGACCGCTCGCCGGCCTGCAGCGCTACGGCATGATCGCCGACGCGGACTGCCCGCTGTTTACCGACGACCCGAAGCTGCTCGCGCTCCGGCCGCGCTCCGGCCGCGCGGCGGACGCGAAGGTGACGGCCTAATTCCGCGCCGACACGGGCCCGATCGCCGCGACGCTGGAGACGGCGATCGCGCAGAACGTCTTCCCCGTGTTCGGCATGTTCACGGCCGACGACTACGCGGGCGTGCGCGGCACCGACGTCTACGACGCGCCCGCACCGATCGAACGCTTCCCCGGGCTGCCCGGGCACCTGCAGGCGATCTGCGGGTGTGACGAAGAGTCGTTCCTCGTCGCACGAACGGATACTGCCGGGTGACACGGCCGAAGAGCGGTCGCTCGGCCGGAACGATCCACGCTTCGGTGCGACGGAGGACGCCCGCCTTAGGCGGTGCTCTGCGGCGTGCCGCAGTACGGGCAGGCCGGTGCGCGAGCCAAGAGCGGCCGCCGGCATGCGCTGCACGGTACGAGGCCGGGCGTGTTGCGCCCACTCTTGGTGATGACTCGCACGAGGACAAACACCACTCCGACAGGTATCGCGAGCATCGCCAGCACCAGCACGGCCGCGATCAACTCAGGGGCGCCAATCATGTTCTTCGCTCACCTTCTGTACCATCGCGTGACGCTCCGTTGGTCCATGTTCGCTGGCGGTACGCGTGCTCATTCGTACAGCCTGCATGAACCGTAGTTTTGGTACGGCTACGTCAGCAACGCTCCGATGGACTTTACCGACCCGGATGGTCGTGGGATCCGGCGATTGAGAAGTGCCTCGAGGGCGAGGCGTCGTCTCCCTTCGGAGGCTTTCCTTCGGACATCACCCTGTGTCTTCCGTGGCTCATTGTTCCTGACCCGACGGACTCCAAGACTCTCTGCGCCTTTTCCACACGGCAGCGAACAGCGCGTCTCTTGCTGCGAGCGATACCGGAGGATGTCCGAATGATGAATTACCAGGTTCGAGCTGTCCGGCCTGGCGAGAACGGGACACCGGGGCAAAGTTGGAGCGCGAATATCATGAATGTGTGGCCGAACCACAATATCGTCGATGTGATGAACGAAATCAGGCCCGTTGTTCGCGAGCTGTAGCGCGGCTTCCTGGTGCGGAATCTGTCAATGACTGTAAAGTGCGCCATTTGTGAAGTTGCTGAGTCGCGTCGTCCGTTGTGGTTTGCGACTCTGACTTGTTGATGGATGAAGCCGACGAACGCCGCGGACTGCTCATCCCAGAGCGCCGGCATCATTCCGACGTAGCCTCCCAGCACTGCGTCAAACCGGACAGCGAGCGAACGACCGTTCGGCGATGCGAGCTCGACCTCGCCATCGACCGGCCTGCCTTCGTACGTGATTCGTACCTGCTCGCCCGTTTGCCAAACTCTCATGAGCCCCTTCACGCATCGTTTCGCATGTGCGTGAGCAGCTCGATCGCGTCCTCGCGCTGGATCGACGAGACGTACGCGGTGTTTCCCTTCTCACCCAAATCGCCGAGCACTAGCACGAAGCCCATGCCCGCCGGCACGCGCGACGCGACCCCCTCGGCGATCTCGCGCGTCTGCCTCTCCAGCTCGAGACGCACCTGCTTCTGGACCAACGTCTGCGCAGCCATGGTGGAAAGCTCCGTACGGAGATGCGGTCTCGCCGAGGGCGACGTTGAGCTTGTCGCGCAGCACGGTCGCTTTCGTGTGCGTTCGGGTGAAGTGGACGTCGCGCCGCTGAGGCGACTCGACGATCTGCGGGTACACGCGGACGAGCCGCAGGTGAAAGCTGCTGGGGCTGCGCGCGACGACGTCGATCATTGGTTCTCCTCTTTGAGCTGCTGCTCGAGCGTCACGACGGACTCGTCGGTCGGGCGCTTCGGCAGGCCGACGGCCCAGTCGCTCGGCCACCCCGTGAACCCGAACAGCTCCTTCGCGATCGCGTACGCGACCTCGGGATTGGCGAGTGCTTTGGTGTGGGTGGTCGAGATCGACGGATGCCGGTAGGGGCGCACGGCGCTGCTCGCTTCGTCCGGCATCATCTCACCGAGTAGACGCGGCGCAGCCCGAACGGCACACGCATGGTGTGCTCGGCAGCGTGCTGGGGACGGGGCGTCTTCCCGGCACGTGCCCGGTCGTGCAGCACGGTGCCTACCGGTGGATGCCGGCGCTCCCCTGACCCTAATATGCTCGCGCCCATGCCGACGCGCGAAGAGATCACCAAGCATCACGACCTCGGGCCGGACCACAATCCGTGGGTCGGCGAACGCCCAGCGCCGGCTCCCATCCACGTGGTGGACTACGACGAGAGCTGGCCGGCGGCGTTCGAAGAGATCGCCACTGCCGTCCGCGCTGCGTTGGGAGATGCTGCCCTCGCCGTCGAGCACGTGGGCTCCACTTCGGTGCCGGGCCTTCCCGCCAAGCCGACGATCGACGTCGACCTCACGGTCGCCGATCCGGCGGACGAGCTCGCGTACGTGCCCGCGCTCGAACCCATTGGCTTCGCGCTCGTCACCCGCGAGCCGACCTGGCACGAGCACCGCTGCTTGGTGCGTTCATCGAGCCCGAAAGTGAACTTGCACGTCTTCGGCCCCGACTGCCCCGAAGTGATTCGTCACCGGATGTTTCGCGATTGGCTCCGGAGCCATCCGGAAGACCGCGATCTCTACCGGCGCGCGAAGCTCGCAGCGGCGGCGGAGATTACGGACAAGGGCGGAATCGTGATGGACTACAACCGGGTAAAAGAGCCCGTGCTCCGCGAGATCTACGAGCGGATGTTCCGCGCGAACGGGCTCCTTCCGTAGAAGCGCGTCGCGCCTGGCGCCTCGGCATGGCTAGCTAATCGAGCCGGGGGATGAGTCGCGGCGTGCGGGCGCTATAGGCTTCCCATTCGTCGCCGAACTGCGCGTGCAGAAGGCGCTCTTCGGAGCGGATGCGCGCGAAGAGCGGGAGCCCCATGAGCGCGACGAGCAGAAGCCCGACACCGGAGCGGAACGCCAGGACCCAGCCTACCGAGCTGACGATCAGGCCGAGATAGCTGGGATGGCGGATCACGCCGTATATGCCGCCGGTCTCCAGCGAGTGTTCGGGCTGGATCGCGACGAGCCCGCTGAACCGGTTGCCCAGTACGAATACCGGCCACAATCGCAGCACGCCACCCAACGCAAACAGGGCGACGCCGGTCCATCGCACGGGTTCCCCATCGAGGGTCCAGAGATCGATGCGGTCCGTCAGTGCGGGCAGGTACCCGACGAGGAGGCCCAGCACGCCAAACGCGACGATTACCCATCGGTTGCTTCGGTCCTCCCGCGTGCCGGAGCTCACGTTGCCTTTGCTGAAGGCTGATGCGATGGCGAGCGCGGCCATCACGACCGCAAGCACTGCGAGTGACGAGTGCGCGAACAGTGCCGCGGCTCCACCCCATCCGAGCACCGCCAGCCCGAAGTAGGCTGCGGACGCCAGGAGGATCGTTGCGAGTCGGCCGAGCCAAGCCACCATGGTCCACCTCCGATTGCCTGCGTGGTCACGATGTCTCACGCCACCGGACGACGTAGCGTGTCGTCTGCAAGGAACGTGGCCGTCAGGTGGATCAGAGAGCGCGACACCTCGGGCTTCACCAGAGCGCAGGTACTCCGCGCGTCTCTTGCGCGGCGGATTCAGTGCCGCGCAAGCACCAGCCCTTGCACTAGCCCGGGACGACGCCCGCCCGTGATGGACTACTTCCAAGCGCCGTCCGTCAGTGGCGTGGGGTGGTCGTCAGCTTGCCGTGGACGAGATACCCCTGTCGCATGAGCCAGGTCTCGGCACGGCAGATGGGCCAGCGCCATCGCTCGCTTTCGGCAGGGATGAAGTGCGGCCCGTCCCAGCCGTCGAAGACGCAGCCGCTGGCGAAGATGTCGAGCACGCCATCTCCGTAGCTTTTTTCCCCGTGATGCGTGTAGTTGCTGAAGAGGTACGCGAGCCCGAACCGCGTCTCCTTCGGCGTTTTCAGATCGTGACGGTGGTACCGATCCGCCCAGATTTTCCCGCGACGGCGGAGCATCATGTTGAGGCGGCGTGCGAACGCGATCGCGAGCCCGCTTATCCCTGCACGAAGCGGCTGGTATCCCTCAGCACGTTCGGAGTCGGCCTCGACGACGAGGTGAAGGTGATTGCCCTGAATCGAATAGTGGACGACGCGAAAGTCATCCTTGTACCGTCGGCGACGCTGATCGCGCAGCACGTCGGCCAGAAGGCGTTGAACTCGCTGTTGACGAAACGACGGCAAGCCGGCCTTCGCACGCAGCGTGACGTGCACCGGATGACGCCCCTTGTGGACGGGACGCTTGGCATGCACGACGCGCGAGCCTGATCGTGAGCCCAGCAGGCCACCGGCCGCCTTCTTGCGGCCGGCACCACGCCGCTTTCCTCCCCATCCGCCCGTTCGGGCCAGCGTGAGCTGCTCGCCCTTCTTGGACCGCCGCTTCAGCGTACGCGAGCCGGCCACGCCACCGCTCGTCTCGGTACGCGTGGCACTACGCTTCGGTGGCTCCCCCTTGCCGATGCCGCGCTCCTCGCGCGTTCGCCGCCCGTCGGTCATCGCCGCCCCCCTTTCGAAACTTGATTCCGCGACAATAATCACTCGATCGGCTCTGTCGAGGGGCACGTGACATCCGCATCCGTACTTGGACTCGAGGCCATCGCTCTGTCGGGGCCGCTCTCGTCGACACCGACCGAAGTCCGGAGTGGCTCGATGAGCGCGCGACGTCAGCGTCTTGGGCTTCCGAGGAAGCTTGACCACTCGCCTTGGTACGCGTCGCCCTGCGCTTCAGGCTTCACCCTCGTGATACGGCCTGCCGTCGGTCATGGCCCCTTCGAAACTTGATTCCGCGACAATGGTCACTCGACCGGATCGCAGGTCCGATCCGCATCCGTCACCTTGGACTCGAGGCCATCGCTCTGGTCGGGGCTGCTCCCGTCGACACCGATCAAACGCCGAAGGGGCTCGATGTGCGCGCGACGTCAGCGTCTTGGGCTTCCGAGGAAGCTTCACCACTCGCCTTGGTACGCGTCGCCCTGCGCTTCAGGCTTCGCCCTCGTGATCCGGCCTGCCGTCGGTCATGGCCCCTTCGAAACTTGATCCCGCGACAATGGTCACTCGGCCGGATCGCAGGTCATATCCGCATCGGTCACCTTGGACTCACCCTCGTGATCCGGCCTGCCCTCGGTCACGGCCCCGTCGAAACTTGATTCCGCGACAATGGTCACTCGACCGGATCGCAGGTCGCATCCGCATCCATCACCTTGGACTCGAGGCCATCGCTCTGGTCGGGGCCGCTCTCGTCGACACCGACCGAAGTCCGGAGTGGCTCCGATGGGCGCGCGACGTCAGCGTCTTGGGCTTGCGACGAAGCTTGACCACTCGTCTCGGTACGCGTCGCCCTGCGCTTCAGGCTTCACCCTCGTGATACGGCCTGCCGTCGGCCATAGCCCCGTCGAACTTGATTCCGCGACAATGGTCACTCGACCGTATCGCAGGTCACATCCGCATCCGTGACCTTGGACTCGAGGCCATCGCTCTGGTCGGGCCCGCGCTCGTCGACACCGACCGAAGTCCGGAGTGGCTCGATGGGCGCGCGACGTCAGCGTCTTGTGCTTCCGACGAAGCTTCACCACTCGTCTCGGTACGCGTCGCCCTGCGCTTCAGGCTTCACCCTCGTGATACGGCCTGCCGTCGGCCACGGCCCCGTCGAAACTTGATTCCGCGACAATGGTCACTCGACCGGATCGCAGGTCGCATCCGCATCCATCACCTTGGACTCGAGGCCATCGCTCTGGTCGGGGCCGCGCTCGTCGACAACCGACCGACGCCGAAGGGGCGCGATGAGCGCGCGATGTCAGCGTCTTGGGCTTCCGAGGAAGCTTCACCACTCGTCTCGGTACGCGTCGCCCTGCGCTTCAGGCTTCACCCTCGTGATACGGCCTGCCGTCGGTCATGGCTCCTTCGAAACGTGATTCCGCGACAATGGTCACTCGATCGGATCGCAGGTCACATCCGCATCCGCGACCTTCGACTCGAGACCGTCGCTCTGGTCGGGGAGCCTCATCGACACCGGCCGAGCTGGCTCGATGGGCGCGCGACGTCAGCGTCTTGGGCTTCCGACGAAGCTTCACCACTCGTCGCGGTACGCGTCGCCCTGCGCTTCAGGCTTCACCCTCGTGATACGGCCTGCCGTCGTCATGGCCCCGTCGAAACTTGATTCCGCGACATTGGTCAATCAATCCGATCGCGCTCGCGTGCATCCACGACAACGAGCCTCTGGAGCCACGCCATGCTGCCCGGACCCGAGCGCGTGCGGTTCGTGCCGGCAGCTCCTGCTCGAGCCTCAGCCTTCGCGCGGGGCTCGGCCGGGGCGCCAGACCGGCAGCGCATGGGGCTCGGGTCGACCCTCGAGGAGCTCGTGCGGCCCGTAGCGGCCCTTGTACAGGAGCGACGTGCAGCCCTCGACGCGATAGCCGAGGTACACGTGCTCGTGGCCGCGGGCACGAGCCTCGTCGCACAGCATGACGATGTGCGCGGTGCCGAGCGACGGCGGCGCGTGCTCCGGATCCCAGAAGAAGTAGACCGCCGAGAGCGATACCCCGGTGTCGTCGACGATGCCGAGCCCAACCAGGCGATCGCCGGCGCTCGGATCGGTGAAGCTCACCTCGCGGACGCAGGGGTGCTGGAACGCGAAGTCGAAGGCGTAGCGCTCGGCGTCGAGCGGGCTCTCCTCCCAGCCGCGCGCCTTCTCGCGGGCCGCGTGCCAGCGAGCGTAGAGCGCGAGGCGCTCGTCGTCGATGAGCGGGCGCCCGACGGTCCGGGTGAGATGGGCTGCGTTCTTCCGCGCGCGCCGCTGGCTCTTGCTCGGCTGGAACGTCGCGGCAGGGATCCGCAACGTCACGCACTCCTGGCATTCGGCGCAGGCCGGGCGGAAGTACATCGGCCCGAATCGCCGCCACCCGCGCTCGAGCATCGCCTCGAGCTCGGCCGGGCTCACGTCGACCTGCAGGCGGATCTCGAGCGACGCCTGCATCTCCGGCAAGTAGATGCATTCGTGGGGAGGCTCCGTGATGTGTTGGAGAAGCCTGGCCACGTCACGAAGACGCTGACGCATCGCCGCCCCTGCCGCAAGGGGTCAGGTGACGATCGGTCAGCTCTATCGTACGCTCCAGCGAAGCCATCCATGTACAAGGTGCTCTTCACCTCGGACTACGAGATCCACGGCAGCGGAATGGGGTCGCCCAAGGACCTCGTCGTCGACCCCACGACGCGCATGCTCGATCAGCTCGACCGCTACGGCGGCAAGCTCACGATCATGGCGGACATCGGCGAGATCCTGAAGTTCAAGGAGTACGCCGAGCGGACGGGAGACGATCGCTTCCACTGGGGCGGAATTGCGAGCCAGATGCGGCGCGCGGTGAAGACCGGCCACGACGTCCAGCTCCACATCCACTCGTCGTACTTCAATGCGACCTGGGACGAGGCGAAGAGCTACTGGAAGCAGGACTACTCCGAGTACGATCTCGCGAGCCTCCCCTACGAGCGCGTCCGCGAGATGATCCGACAGGGCAAGCAGCTCCTCGAGGACACCTGCCGCGTCGCGAAGCCCGACTATCGATGCTTCGCCTTCCGCGCGGCGAACTGGTCGATGCAGCCGTCGCCGAACATCGTCCGCGCGCTGGTCGAGGAAGGATTCACGATCGACACTTCCGTATGGAAGTACGGGGTCTACGACGACCTCGTGAAGTTCGACTACACGGGCGCGCACAGCGATCTCGTCCCCTGGCCGATCGATCCGAACGACGTCTGCCGTCGCGATCCCGAGGGGCGCCTGTTCGAGTTCCCGATCTACACCGAGCAGCAGCCGCTCTGGGTGTTCCTCACGGCGAACCGCGTCTACCGCGTGCTCGCGCAGCGGCTGAATCCGCTGCCGAACCCCGACGCCGTGGCCGATCCGATGTCCGGCTCGGCGGGGGTGAGCGAGGGGAGCAAGGGCGGGCCGCGCCGCTCGCTCGCCGGCAAGCTGCTCGGAAAGGCGAAGGCGATCACGCGGCAGTACCCGTGGAAGGTCGACTTCAACCAGTGCACGGGCAAGCAGCTCATCGAGGGGCTGCGGCGCGTCGAGGCGCGCTACGGGCACCCCGACGCTCCGCTGCCGTTCGTGCTCATCGGCCACTCGAAGACGTTCACGAGCCACAACGAGCGAAGCCTTCGCCCGTTCCTCGAGTTCGTGGCGGCGCACCCCGACCGCTTCTCGTTCGGCACGTTCGCCGACTTCGAGCCCGAGCGTTACCGCACCCCGGTGGCCGCGTGAGGTCGCGGGGGGGAACTCCGGCGATCGCCGTGATCGTCATCGGCGCGGCCGCGGCGATCGCGTGCTCGGAGCTGAAGAGCGCGGTCGTCGCCGATGACGCCGGTGGAGGCGGCGACGCTCAGGACGGCTCGACGCCGTCGGAGCTCGAGGACGGCGGGACGCTCTCCGACGACGGGTCCGGCCCCGGTGGAGGCTTCGAGGCCGGACCGAAGGGGGACTCCGGCGTCGGGCCCGCGGCGGCCTGCCGGAAGATCCCACTCGACTGTCTCGATCCGGCACCTGCCAACGTGATCGAGGTCACGACGGAGTCGACCCTCCAGGACGCATTCGCGAACGCGAAGGTCGGCGACACCGTGCAGGTGCGCGGCAAGACGCTCGCCTCCGGGTGGCAGGTGCCTGCCTACGTCACCTTGCGCGGTTGCGAGGGGGCCGCGATCAGCGGGAACATCGGCTTCGCCGGCAGCGGCGGCACGATCGAAGGCTTCGTCGTGAGCGGCTCGATCATCGCGAACAAGTCCGGGAGCTACGTCGTTCGCTACAACCGGTTCATCGCCGGCACGGCCCCGAACGAGGCCGGCGTGAGCGGCCGATCGATCGACTCGCTCGTGTCCGCGTCCGTCACGCTCGTCGTGGACTCCAACTCGTTCGAGGGTCGACCGGCGGGCGTCGAGGCCCGCACGAACTACGACACGATGACCCACGCGGTCGACATCACGGTGCGCAACAACGCCTTCGCGCACGTGGCACGTCCCTTCGTCGCGAGCGAGTCGGGCCTCGTCGGCGTCATCAATGCGAAGCTCGAGCACAACAGCTTCTACGATTTCGACACCGCGATTTCGTTCGTCGGGGTCGACCGGAAGTCGACGACCAGCGGCAACCTCTTCGTCCGCGGCACGAAGGGGATCGAGGGCTCCGCTTACGACGTCGCGTATTCGCTCGCCTGGCAGGTGACGACGCCCGCGGCGAACCCTCCGGTGAGCGGGACGTTCGCGATCGGCGACCCTGCGCTCGTCGACGCCGACGCGGGTGATCTCCGCCTCGGCGCGAGCTCCGCTGCCGTCGATGCCATCCCGAACGGCTCGATGGTCCCCGCAGAGGACTACCTCGGCTGCCCGCGCCCCGCCGGCGCCGTGGGCGCCGCGCCGAAGAGCGACATCGGAGCGTTCGAGTCTCAGCCCTGATTCGGGCCGTCAGGATCCGAGCCGTCAGGACGAGAGGCGATCGCGACCCGAATAGAACGTCATCGTCCCGTCGCGGACGAAGCCCGCGAGGGTGACGTTCGCGCGGCGCGCGAGGTCGACGGCGAGCGACGACGGAGCGGAGACCGAGGCGACGAGCGGGATGCCGGCGGAGAGCGCCTTCTGGACGATCTCGAAGCTCGAACGACCGCTCGCCACGAGGAGGTGCTCGGAGAGCGGCAAAGCGCCCGCGAGGACGCGCGCCCCGACGACCTTGTCGACCGCGTTGTGCCTTCCGACATCCTCGAACGTCGCCACATGCCGACCGTCGAACGTCACGAGCGACGCCGCATGGCATCCGCCGGTCCGCGCGAAGATCGGCTGCCTTTCTCGAAGGCTTCGCACTGCCGCCGCGATGACCTCGGGCGAGACCCGGCCTCCGTCCGCGAGCGGCGCCGTGCGGGCGAGCAGATCCTCGATCGAGCGCCGGCCGCACACCCCGCACGCGCTCGTCACGAGCGTCCCCCGTCGCGCGAGCATTCCGGTCTCGGCATCGACGGGAGGCTTCACGCCGGGGGCGAGCGTGACGTCGATCGTGTTCTCGCGTCCCTCGTCGGTCGTGCGCCCGCAGTGGACCACGCTTGCGACGTCGCTCGCGCTCGAGATGACGCCCTCGGCGATGAGGAACCCGAGCACGAGCTCGCGATCGTTCCCCGGGGTTCGCATCGTGATCGCGAGCGTCTCGCCGGAGATCCGGATCTCGAGCGGCTCTTCGACGGCGACCTCGTCGGCGCGCGTCTCGACGCTCCCGCCGGGGGAGAGGCGCTCGACGTCCGCCGAACGAATGCTGCGCAGGCTCGTCATCGCGCGAGTATCGCTCAGCACTCGCCGTCGAGCCATCGAGCCGAACGGGCGGAGCTCGCGCGCGCTACGGGACCGGACGTGCCCGGATCGTGCATCCCGAAGGGCATGCTCGATCTGTACACGTGGCAGACGCCCAACGGGACGAAGCCCGCCATACTCCTTGCGGAGCTCGAAGTGCCGTACGAGCTCCACCTCGTCGACCTCACGCGCGGCGAGCAGAAGGGCCTCGACTTCCTCGAGCTGAACCCCAACGGGAAGATCCCGGTGCTCGTCGATCGTGACGAGCACGTCGGCTGCGCGGTCGTGTTCGAGTCGGGCGCGATCCTCCAGTACCTCGCGGAGAAGTTCGGCCGCTTCCTGCCTCACGAGCTCGGCGCCAAGCGAGCCGCGGTGCTCTCGTGGCTCTACTGGCAGGCCACCGGCCCAGCCCCCGTGTTCGGGCTCGTGAAGCGGTTCGCCCGCGCGACCCCGCGCGACGATGCCGCGTTCGGACACTTCGTCGCGGAGGCGAAGCGGCTCGTCGGCGTCTTCGACGCGCGCCTCGAGGACCGTGAGTTCGTCTGCGACGAGTACTCGATCGCCGACATTGCGGCCTACCCATGGTTCGAGGCCCTCGCGAAGGAGCTCCCCGAGGCGCTCGAAGGCACGCAGAACGTTCACCACTGGCTGAAGCGCATGGGCCACCGCCCCGGCGTCAAGCTCGGCATGCGCCTCGAGCAGGTCAAGCGCGCGGCCTGAGCGCGTCAGCGAAGGCGTCCTGCCGGAAGGCCGTCGCGACCGCGCGGGGCGGCGGGGCGCGGTGAGCTCGTTCGCAGCGCCTGCGCCGGTGCAAGCGAAGCGTGATGACCCGGCGCGCCGAGCGTAGAATGCCGGCGACGGCTGTAACATGCACCTCATTGCAGGCATCTTCGTCGGGGGCCGCGCTTCCCGCATGGGCGGAGTCGCGAAGGGGTTGCTCCTCGCGCCGGACGGCGAGCCGATCGTGCTGCGCACACGTCGGATCCTCGAGGAGGTCGGGGCCGAATGTGTCCTCGTCGGAGCTCATCCGGCCTATGCGGACCTGGGGCTCGAGGTCATCCGTGACGATCCCGCCGCCGAGGGACCGCTCGCGGGCCTCTTGGCGTTGCTTGCTCGCGCGAGCGGGCGCAGCGGGGCGATCGCCGTCGCGTGCGACATGCCATTCATCGGTCGCGACGTCGTGCGACGCCTCGTCGATGCTCCGGCGGCGCCGATCGTCGCCGCGCGCCGGTGGGCGGCGGAGCGCGGGCGTGACGTCTGGGAGCCCCTCTTCGCGCGCTACTCGAGCGATCCGTCCGTGCTCTCGATCGCGCGCGCGTTCGCGTCGAGCGGGGAGCGAAAGCTCCAGCTCCTGCTCGACGCGACGGGAGCTCGAGCGCTCTCGCTCACGCCGGAAGAAGAAGCGATGCTGGCCGACTGGGACACCTTGCCAGTTGTCGGGAGCCGTGACAGCAAGGAGACATGAAGCTCCGGATCCGTGGTGACTCGATCAGGCTGCGCCTCACCCAGGGCGAGGTCGCGGCGCTTGCCGAAGGCGGCATCGTCGAGGAGTCGACGGGGTTCGGTGACGCGCGCTTCTCGTATGCGATCACGTTCGGAGGCGTGAGCCTCGCGGCGAAGCTCGCCGGAGCGCGGATCGAGGTCTCCGTGCCTGCCGATGTCGGGCGCGCGTGGGCAGTGGGCGACACCGTCGGCATCGAAGGCGTTCAGCCCGCGGGGGAGGGGAGGACCCTCCGCATCCTCGTCGAGAAGGATTTCGCCTGCCTGACGACGCGCCCGCACGAAGACGACGCCGACGCATTCCCGAATCCGAACACGACCTGCTGAGCCGCGCGCTCTTGCAGCGCCGCCGCGCTTCACGTGCTCGCGCTCGTGGGGGCGCGGCGTCGGCGCATCACGCGGCGTGATGGTCCGACTCGTCGACCTCGACCACGATCGGGCGGCTGACCGGCTCGCGCGCGCGCACGAGCACGCTGCTCCGGAGCGTCTCCGGGATCGGCTCTTCTTCCTCGACCGAGGTCGTCTCCCCCACGGGGGCCGCTTCCACCGGCTCGTTCTGCTCGTCGCGCTCGAGCGGAGGTGGAAACGCGGGAACCGGCTCCGAGAGCAGACGGTCGCCCGAGAGGAGATCGTCTCCCCACGGGTCCAGCAGCAAGATGCGGTTCGTCGTCGTCATCGCTCTCTCCGTGTTTGGACAACGAGAGGCCTGCGTTGATTCCCGCGACCAACGGACGAGACAACTGCAGCACGCATGCCACGAAGGGGCACGACGCAACGCTTCGAAATGAGGTCAGCCACAGTCCTCGTCGTGACACGAACGCGTGTGGAGCTTCACACCGCCGAGACCAAGCCGCTCTCGGGGAAGCGAGGTGCCCGTGTTCGATGCAACGCCACCGGCGCTGGCCGTGTGCGCCGCTCGCATCGGCGTCGGTCGAGCTCGATCGCTGTGGCATACGCCGTGCGCGATCTCGGTCATGGGCAACGCACCCAATGCGGGCCGAGGGCCCACCGATGCGAATGCTTGGGGCACGAGCCCCAACTTTCGCATCGGGCGGCTGTTCGGGATCGACCTTCGCGTCGATCCGAGCTGGCTCTTCATCTTCGTGCTCATCTCGTGGAGCCTCACGTCGCTGTTCGCGAGCTGGCATCCCGACTGGACGTTCGCCACGAGCCTCCTCGTCGCGCTCGCTGCGTCGCTCGTGTTCTTCGTCTCGGTGCTCCTCCACGAGCTCGCTCACTCGGTGATCGCGCTCGCCTACGGGATCCCGGTGCGGGACATCACGCTCCATCTCTTCGGCGGAGTCTCGAACATCGAGAAGGAGCCGCCGACGCCCCAGGCCGAGCTCCTCATCGCGATCGTCGGTCCGATCGCCAGCATCGGCATCGGCCTGGCCATGATCATGGCGAGCGCGGTCCTCATCGACATGCGGGCGCCGGACGTCGGCTCGGCCGAGGTCATGCTCGCGCACCTCGGGCCGCTCGAGACGCTCCTCGTGTGGCTTGGCCCGGTGAACGTCATCGTCGGCGTCTTCAACCTGATCCCCGGCTTCCCACTCGACGGCGGTCGCATCCTCCGCGCGATCGTGTGGAAGGTGACGGGCAGTCTCGAAAAGGCGACGCGGATCGCCGGCGGGGCCGGTCAGGCGGTCGGCTGGCTCTTCGTCGCGCTCGGACTGGCGATGGTGCTTGGCCTCGAGGTGCCGGTCTTCGGACGCGGCATGATGTCGGGTATTTGGCTCGCGATGATCGGGCTGTTCCTTCGCAACGCCGCGGTCGCCCACGTCCGCGGCGCCGCGATCGACGAAGCGCTCGCGAACGTCCGCGTGCAAGACCTGATGCGGGTCAAAGGTGCCTTCGTGGGGGCGAGCATCCCCGTGCGCGAGCTCGTCGACGACTGGTTCCTCCGCCACGACGAGCTGGCGTATCCGGTGACCGAGGGCGGCGCCTTCCTCGGGATCGTCTCGGTCGACGACCTCCGCAAGCTCCGGCCCGACGACTGGGGAGCGATGACGGTGCGTGATGTGATGACGCCCCGAGAGCGGCTC
>Ga0209958_1001817_pt1 | contig 14240 bp, 10 predicted proteins | sample ThiBio_inoc_plan_FD_183942 | JGI IMG/M metagenome (GOLD analysis project Ga0209958, IMG submission 183942) | Wastewater bioreactor microbial communities from Cape Town, South Africa - Thiocy_inoc_plan (SPAdes) | ecosystem: Engineered > Bioremediation > Thiocyanate > Unclassified | place: South... | reverse complement strand
AACCCCGCGCCGGAGGTGGCGCCTGCCACTCCCGATGCCGGGTGGGTGGTCGATGATCGCAGCGGATTCGATCTGACCGGATGGGAAGCCGAAGCGGACCCCGCTCCGCCCGAGGGAGATCCGGCAGTTGCCGCGGCAGCTGTTGAAGTTCAGTCAGCGATCACCGGGCACCAGCCCGTCGACACGTCGGCCGGCTGGGACGACTTCGAGACGTTCCTGCCCGACCGGGCCGCGGCGTTGCTACCTGCCGATGATCTCGAGGCACGCGAGCGCCTGCGCCTCGTTTTGCTCCGGGCCGTTCGCGAGGGAAGCGTTCCGCATTCGGCCCTCGAGGACCTGACGCACGGCGATGATGGCGAGCCCGACATGCAGGCCGGGGCACTGCTGCACATGGTCATCAACGACCTCGGTGCCGAGACCGACGAACGCTTCGAGTACTCGGCTCCACACGAGAGTTTCGAAGTGTTCGTGCCGCCGGACGGAAGGCCTGACGAGGAGGACAAGGTCGCCGAGGCCCTGGCCTTCCTGGGCGATCTGACCTGTGGTCACAACGAACCCCTGCGCATCTACCAACGGGAATTCCAGCGCGAAGCCCTGCTCTCCGCTGAAGTGGAGGTCGCCCTTGGCCAAGCCATGGAGCGTGGCATCCACGATGCCCTTGATGCGCTGGCAGCGTGGCCTTCCGGCATCGCTGCCGTGCTGGACGCAGCCCGGGAGGTGATGTCGGGCTCGAAGCCGCCGAGCTGGATGTCTTCGGGGGCGGCCATCGGACGGCAGAAGGCTGAAGACGAGCCCGGCGAAGAACTCGAGGCTGACATCGAGCCGGAGCTGCCGGAGGACGGCGAGGACACAGACGCCGAGGATGAGAGCGGTTTCCATGTTGCGCCCGAGGACGGTGATACCTCCGGCGAGCTTGCAGAGTTCTGCGCCAACGCGGAGCTGCTGTCCGGCCTTGCCGTCGCGGCAGGCCGGGATGCGCCGGGATGGGGCGCTTGCCGGGACAGCCTTGCATCGCTTGGCTTGACACCCGGCTTTCTCATGCAACTGGCCGACTCGGGACTCACCGGAGAAACAGAGCCGGCCCTGGCATTCAGGCGGGCAGTCAGGGCCTACCGGCAGGCGCGCGACAGGATGACCGTCGCCAACCTGAAGCTCGTCTTTTCCATCGCCAGAAAATATCTGTACAGCGGCCAGCCCCTGGATGATCTCCTCCAGGAAGGAAACATCGGCCTCATCATGGCCGTGGACCGGTACGACTGGCGCAAGGGATTCAGGTTTTCGACCTATGCCACGTGGTGGATACGCCAGCGGGTCGGACGCTACGTCGCCGACAAGGGGAGGATCATCCGTCTTCCGGTCCACCTCCATCAGAAGACCCGGCGCATCGCGCAGGTGGCGCACGCCTTCGAGCTCAGGCATGGTCGTCCGCCCACGCCTGAAGAGACTGCCTCGCTCGTCGATCTGCCTGCCCGCAAGGTCGCAGTCCTCTCCCGCATTGGCCTGGAGCCGCTGCCACTTCATGATCTGCACGACATTGACGACCTTGTCACCGCCGACGCCCGCGATCGATTCACGCTCCGTGACCCCATGGAGATCGTCGAGGACATCCAGTTGGGTCAATCGGTTGACCGCTTCCTGAGCACTCTCAAGCTCAAGGAGGCGGGTGTCCTGCGAATGCGCCATGGCATCGGCATTCAGGACTCGATGACGCTCGAGGAGATAGGTGTGCGGCTTGAAGTGACGCGCGAGCGCATCCGGCAAATCGAGGGCAGGGCCCTGCGGCGGCTCCGGCATCCCGCACGGCTCGACCGATTCCTGAACGAGCTCGGCCTTGCCCCGGCTCCCGGGCCTGAGCAAAGCGCCGAGGAGCCAGGCGATGCGGATGACGATGGCGAGGGCGTCGTGGTGAACGAAAGGACGAACGCCGCAGCGCCCGAGCCGAAGCCGCCAGCGCCTGCGGTTCCCCGCCCCGAGCGGCGGGCTGACCCTGCGCCGTCGGCACTCGACAAGCTTCTGGACCATGCGCGCAACGCCGGCATCGTCGTCGAGGACCACCTCGAGGGGTCCGAGCGCCGGCTTTGGGTCCACATCACGAAAACGCCCGACAAACGCTCCCGCTGGATTGTCCGGAAGCTGATCGAGCTCGGGTTCGAGTTATGGCCAGGGAAAGGCTACTGGCGATGAAGCCCAGGACAAGAAGCGCACCGCCGCGCGCAATGGCGATGCTCGAGTCCCTGCGGGGCCTCGGCTACTCGACCGGCGCAGCGCTGGCCGACATCATCGACAACAGCGTGGCGGCCGGCGCCACCGAGGTCCGGCTCGACTTTGCCTGGGCTGGATCGGCGAGCCGCGTCACGGTCCTCGACAACGGGCGCGGAATGGATGACGCCGAGCTCGAGAGCGCCATGCGTCTGGGCGACAGGAATCCGCTTGATGCCCGATCGGCGCACGACCTCGGGCGCTTCGGCATGGGTCTGAAAACGGCCTCCTTTTCACAGTGCCGCAGGCTCACTGTCGCCACCGTCAAAGGTGGCGCTGCAAGCTGTCTGCGCTGGGACCTCGACGAGCTCGCCGCTGATCCAGATGGGGGATGGCTGCTGTTCGAGGGGCCAGCCGCAGGGTCAGAGCCTTTCATCGCGGGCCTGAATGGCAGGAGGGCCGGGACACTGGTGCTGTGGGAGGTGATGGACCGAATCGTCACGGCTGGCTACAGCTCCGACGACTTCCACGACCTCATCGATACGGTCGAGTCTCACCTGGCGATGGTCTTCCACCGCCTGCTTCAAGGGCCTCGAGCCAGGCTCAGGTTGCTCATCAACGGCCGCGCGGTGGCGCCATGGGACCCCTTCATGTCGGGGCATATCGCGAAACCCTGGTCCTCGCCGCCGACCAACCACGCGACCGACTACGGAGTGGTCACCATGCAGGCACATGTTCTCCCGCATCGCGACAAACTGACCGCGAGGGAGTTTGAGGACAATGCCGGCCCGGCAGGATGGACTGCCCAGCAAGGCTTCTACGTCTACCGCAACGAACGTCTCCTCGTCGCAGGCGGGTGGCTCGGCCTGGGCGGTGCGCGGGCGTGGAACCGCGAGGAGTCGCATCGCCTGGCGCGCATCCGCCTGGACATTCCCAACACGGCCGACGCCGCCTGGAAGATCGACGTCCGCAAGTCGACGGCCCGCCCACCCGTATCGCTACGGCCTTGGCTGACGCTTCTGGCTGAGAACACCCGCGAGCGAGCCCGGCGCGTGTTCGCCTACCGCGGCACCCCCACGCCCGCGAAGGGCAATGTACCCATCGAGCAGGTCTGGCAGGTCGAGCGGGTCAAGGCCGGCATGCGATACCGGATCGACGAGGCGCATCCGTCGGTGTCTGCCGTCCTGGAGAGCGCGGGGGGGCTTGCTCCACTGGTCAAGTCGATGCTTCGCGTGATCGAGGAGACCGTGCCCGTGCAGCGCATCTGGCTCGACACGGCCGAGAACAGGGAGACGCCGCGCACGGGCTTCGAGGGCGAACCGAACGCGGCGGTGGTCGAAGTCGCCAGCGTGCTCTTCAACGATCTGATCGAGCGCAAGGGTCTGAGCATCGAAGAGGCGCGCAGGTCCATGGCACGAACCGAGCCGTTCCAGAGGTATCCATCGCTTGTCGCACAACTGGGGAGCAAAAATTGACCGCAGCAGAAGAGGCAGCAATCCAGGCCCAGTTGCTTGAAGATGTCATTGCCACCGCGCAGCGGCTGGTAAAGGCCGAGAAGGACTCTTCCAGGATCACGCCGGCCTTCATCGCCGAGAAGGTGAGGCTGGCTGCCACCACGTTCGCGAGCGACCCGCCGGTGCCGCTCGACGAGGCCAAGGCGGTCTCCACCCTGATCCAGCGGTTCAGCCACCGGATGGGAAAGGCCACCACGCTCAACGACAACACCGGCCACATCGAATGGCTCAATTCCGCCCGCAAGAAGGACTGGCACTACTGGCGTCGCTACCGCGACTATCAGGAGTCGAAGCTGTCGGACGTCGTCGTCGATGGCCTCGACGAGGCCACGAGCGACATCCTTGGCATGCTCGAAGACCCGCTGCGGGCCGACCCGTGGGATCGGCGCGGCCTGGTCGTCGGGCATGTGCAGTCAGGCAAGACCAGCAACTACACTGGCCTCATCAACAAGGCTGCAGACGCCGGCTACAAGATCATCATCGTGCTCGCGGGTCTGCACAACAACCTGCGCTCGCAGACCCAGATCCGCCTCGAGGATGGCTTCCTGGGGTATGAAACAACGCCAGGCGGCGACCCCGGTGCATCCATCGGCGTGGCCGCGTTCGGCGAAGAACTCAAAACCAACTCGGCGACGACGCGCGCCGAGAACGGGGATTTCAGCAAATCCATCGCCAGGGGTTTCCATGGCATCTCCCCCGAGGAGCGCCCCTGGGTCTTCGTTGTCAAGAAACAGAAGACCGTACTCACCGAGCTCCTCACCTGGATCCAGAAGCGCGTCGCCGACACGCCCAACCCGCTGCCGAAGGCGCTGGAATGGAAGCTTGTGACCAAGCTGCCACTGCTGATGATCGACGACGAGGCCGACAACGCGTCGGTGGACACGGGCGAGCAGCCCTTCAATGATGATGGCACGCCGGACGAGGAGCATTCGCCCAAGACCATCAACAGCCTGATCCGCCGGATCCTGCATTCTTTCAGCCGCAAGGCCTATGTGGGTTACACGGCGACTCCCTTCGCCAACATCTACATCCACCACAAGGGCGCAACCACACTCGAAGGCCCCGATCTCTTCCCCAAGGCCTTCATCATCAACCTGGCGGCGCCGTCGAACTACGTGGGTCCGGCCCGCATGTTCGGCAAGCTCACCAAGGAAGGCCGGGTCGGCGCCCTGCCGCTGTCGCGCAGCATCCTGGACCACTATGACCCCGAGGCCGAGGCGGGCTGGATGCCGCCCAGGCACAAGAAGACGCACGTTCCGATCCACAACAGACAGGAGACGGTTCCACAATCCCTGCGCGACGCCATCCATTCTTTCGTCCTGGCCTGCGCGGTACGCGATCTGCGCGGCCAGGGGCTCGAGCACAGCTCCATGCTGATCCACGTCACCCGTTACGTGTCGGTGCAGGATCATGTACGCGAGCAGGTCGAGGAGGTTGTACGCCGGATGCGCCAGAAGATCACCCGTGGCAGCGACGCCGACGAGCTGCTTGCGCACATGCGCAGGCTCTGGGACGAAGACTTCATCCCGACCCGCGACAGGGTCGCCGAGCTCTCGACGCCCGAGGAGCAGCCTCCCCCGCTGATGTCCTGGGACGATGTGGTTGCCAGGCTGCCGGACGTTCTCGGCGACATCGTGGTGCGCTCGATCAACGGCACGGCCAAGGACGCGCTCGATTACGCCACTCCTGGCGCGGTGCTCAAGGTCATCGCGGTCGGCGGCGACAAGCTCGCCCGGGGCCTGACGCTCGAAGGCCTGTGCGTGAGCTACTTCGTCCGCACGACGAAGATGTACGACACCCTGATGCAGATGGGCCGCTGGTTCGGCTACCGCCCTGGATACCTGGACCTTTGCAGGCTCTACACGTCGCCGGATCTGGTGAAGTGGTTCGGCCACATCGTTGACGCTTCCGAGGAGCTGCGCGAAGAGTTCGACTTCATGGCCAAGGCCAAGCTCACGCCCGAACAATACGGCCTCAAGGTCATGTCGCACGAGATCCTCACGGTCACGTCACCGTTGAAGATGCGCAACGCGCAGACGCTGTCGCTGACCTACAGCGGCACGCGTCCCCAGACCATCCTCTTCCATCGCGACGCCGCCATACAGCAAGCGAACCTTGACGCCACCGACGCGCTGATCGCAGCCCTCGGGACGAAATTCGTGGATGCGCCGAAATATCCGCGCGACGGCGATGCCGATTCCTGGCCCGGCGCCCGCCTCTGGCGGGACGTGGACGCGTCCCACGTCCTCGCATTCCTCGCGGCTTACACGACGCACCCGAACGCGACCAGCGCCAAGGCTGCGGTGCTCTCCGACTTCATCACCAAGATGCTCGACATCGGCAAGTTGAAGCAGTGGAGCGTTGCCCTGCTGTCGGGCGGCGAGGGCGTTGGGGAATCTCATGCCTTCCCGGGTGGTTTCGTCACGGAGTCACTGCAAACGCGCAAGACGGAGCCACCCGAGCCGAACGGTGTCGAGGATCCCACAATGTTCGCCATCGGCGTGCTCACCGATCCCAAGGACGAGGGCATCGACATCGACGACGACGTGTGGCGCGACGCCCTGGCGCGCACCCGCGCGGCGTGGAAGCCAGACCCCGCGCGGGGCCGCGTCAACCCGCCGACGAGCCCCAGCGGCAAGGGCATCCGGGAGGCGCGCGACCGGCTCGGCGGCGACGCCGACCGTGGCCTGCTGCTGCTCTACACGCTGGCCCCGTACAAGGGCAAGACCAAAGTCCCCGAGAACCTCATCGTGCCCGGATGGGACAAACCCATCATGGCCTTCGCCATCGCCTTCCCGTCCACCGAGAACGGCATCCGCGTGGAATACGAAGTGAACCTTCTCTACTGGATGCAGGAATATGGCCCGTCCGAGTAACGAGTTCATGGTGGCCTGGTCGTCGCTGACCAGCGCCGACGCCGAGCCCGGATGGCAAGCCATCGCACTGCCTTCCGCCGGGCCACTCCCGCTGCGCGCGGGGCGACGCTCGCCAGACAACGCCGAGGCAGTGCTGGTGTGCTTCCCCAGCGCAAAGCTCGCTGCCGCCAACAAGCTGCCGGAGGGGCAGGGTTTTGCCGTCGAGCGTGCGAACCCCGAAGGAAGCGGCCAGCTCTGGCTGGCGCTGACCCGCAAGGCAGCCGGCAGCGCCGAGCTCTTCGCATCGATGGTCTGCGACGTCGTCGGCGCGCTCGACGACGCGGTGACAGCCGGCTCCGACGAGGGCAGGCTCCTGCAGGTCTTCATCGGGCGCGTGGGGGCCTGGCAAGAGTTCATGCGCAAGGGGAGCCAGGCCCTGAGCCCCGAGGCGGAGATCGGCCTCATCGGCGAGCTCATGCTGCTGCGGGCCATCATTGAAGCGGGCGTGGCCCCGGCCGCCGCCGTCGAGTCGTGGGTGGGGCCGCTCGGCGGTATCCAGGACTTCGAGATCGGCGCGGGCGCATTGGAGGTCAAGGCCACGCTGTCGGCGGCCGGCTTTCCCGCCAGGATCGGTTCGCTCGGGCAGCTCGACGATTTAACCCGCCAGCCCCTCTTCGTGGCTGGCGCCCGGCTTCGTCAGACGGAGAGCGGACAGAGCCTGCCGGGGTTCGTCGAGGCTATGCGGCAGGTAATCAAGGGCGACGGTGAGGCCGATAGGCTGCTGTCGGAACGCCTGCTCGCCGCTGGCTACAGCGACGCCCACGCCGACCGCTATCCAAGAAAGTTCGAGCAGGCCGGCACGCGCGTCGTTGAGGTCGCGGGCAACTTCCCCCGCATGACCCCGGGCTCGGTGCCGGCAGGCATCATGAATGCCATGTATGAAATCGACCTCGACAAGGCGCCGGGCGACAACGTCGGCGTCGAGGGCGCGTTGAAGAAACTGGGGGCCATCCAAGAATGAATCTGCCTGAATTCCTGCGCGAAACGCAGGCCGCCGTCCGCGCGCAGATGCGGGACGGTGCGCTCTATGAGGAGCTGGTCTTCTCCGGCATCGTGATGGACCACATGTCGGACATCGGCATGACCTTCGAGCCCGTCGAGTGCCACTTCGAGGGCAAGGTGGGCAATGCCAACCTGCGTCTGAGCGGCTACTCGCTTTCGGAAGAAAACGACCAGCTTGATCTGTTCGTGAGCCTCTACGCCAACGTAGATGTGCCCACGCCGGTTCCTGACTCGGAGACCAAGACCGCCGTCGAGCAATGCCTGCGATTCCTGGCGCTGTGCGCCGAGGGCAAGATGGCGCCCAGGCTCGATCCATCCAGCGACGTACGCTCGCTGGCCGAGACGCTGCAGGCCATCTACGACAACCTGGAGCAAATCCGCGTCTATGTCATCACCGACCGGGTGGCCAAGTCCAAGAGCTTCAAGACCCGCGACATCGGCGGCAAGGCCGTGCGCCTCGAAGTCATGGACATCGAGCGGCTGCACCGGCACTGGTCCGAGGGCAAGCCTCGCGACGAACTGGTGGTCGATTTCATTGAAGTGTCGGGCCTGCCCCTGCCTTGCGTCTTCGTGCCGGGCGAGAACGACGACTACGACTATGCCCTGACGGCGATTCCGGCCGAGGCTCTCAGGCTGCTGTACGAGAAGTTCGGTGCGCGCCTGCTTGAAGCCAACGTCCGCTCGTTTCTCAGCGTGAAGGGCAAGGGCGTCAACGCCGGCATCCAGAACACACTGCGCCAGGCACCCGAGCGCTTCATGGCCTACAACAACGGCATCGTGATCGTGGCCGACGAAATGCGCCTGGGCAAGTCCGGAGGAGACAGCGCCGCCGGTATAGCCTGGCTCAAAGGCCTGCAGATCGTCAATGGCGGGCAGACCACTGCCTCGATCTACTTCACCCGGAAGAAGTATCCCGAAACGGATCTCAGCCGCGTTCGGGTGCCCGCCAAGATCATCGTCATGCGCACCCAGGACCCGGTCAAGGAGGAGGCCCTGGTGTCGGACATCTCGCGATTCGCCAACAGCCAGAACGCCGTACGGCAATCGGATCTTTCGGCCAACAAGCCGTTCCATATCGAGATCGAAAAGCTCTCGCGCTCGGTCTACTGCCCGGATGGCGTGGGCCAATGGTTCTATGAGCGCGCCTCAGGCAGCTACAACACGATGCTCGCCCGTGAGGGAACAACGCCCGCAAAGCTCAAGGCCCTGAAGGAGGCCATTCCCCCGGCGCGTCGCATCACCAAGACCGATCTGGCCAAGTACATCACCGCCTGGGACAGGAGGCCCGATATCGTGAGCCTGGGCTCGCAGAAGAACTTTGACAGGTTCATGGCCGGCCTCACGCCGGTCGATGGGCAGGAGGCGCCGCTGCCGACCGTTGCCGACTTCAAGGTGATGATCGCCAAGGCCAAGATTTACCGTGATGCCCAGAGGCTCCTGCGGCCGATGTTCCAGGCTTTTCAGGCCAACGTCACCGCCTACACGGTGTCGCTGGTGGCCGAGAAGCTTGGCGACCGCATCGACTTCGACCGCATCTGGGCCAGGCAGGGCGCTTCGCCCGAACTGCTCGCGCAGATCACCGTGTGGGCCAGGGAGGTCAACGACAGGCTGCACTCCACCTCGGGCGGCAGGATGATTTCCGAGTGGGCCAAACGGCCGGAGTGCAAGGATGCCGTGATGGGCGCGAGCTACTCGGCTCCGGCGGCCAACATCCCGGAACTGAAGTAGCTGACGGGATCACCGGCCCATCACGCAGCGAGCGACACCGTCAGGACGAACCCGTGGTTGATGTCGTTTCTCCCGCCGATCGCAGCCGGATGATGGCCGGTATCAAAGGAAAGAACTCTCAGCCCGAGCTTCTTGTCCGCCGGCTGCTGTTCGCCTCGGGCTACCGGTTCCGGCTGCATCGGCGCGATCTGCCGGGCAGCCCCGACATCGTCATGCCCGGCCGCAAGATCGCTGTCTTCGTCCATGGATGCTTCTGGCACCTTCACCAAGGATGCCGAAATGCCAGGATGCCCACCACGAGAGCGGCGTTCTGGAAGGCCAAGCTGGAGGCCAATGTCGAGCGCGACCGTCGGGCGGTCGAGAAACTGCAGGCGTTGGGCTGGAGGGTGCTGTGTGTCTGGGAATGCGCGACGCGCGATGCCGAGGTCGCTGCCAGCCTTCAGGGCGCGATGCACGCCTGGATCGAGAGCGACGCGCGATTCGGTGAAATAGGCGCGCCATCGCGAAGCTGAGCCAGGGTTGAGGTGGCCCCGCCCAAGCTCTTAATGTCCGGTTTCCCGGGTGAAGTTCAGCCGGGCGGACTCCCCACTTGCGGGCGGCTCGGGTTTGCGAGAAGGCCTTGCAACCGCGCCGCTGTATATCGACGAATTCCTTTGATGAAGCAAGCTTGCTGCGGTGATCACGACAAAACACCACGGCTACTCCTCGAGCGACTTGAACCGCCGCTGATGCAGAGCGTTACTACCTCCGTGCCGTCGTGGCACTGGAGTTCAAAGTGAAACGCCCTCAGTCCAAACCCGCCAAGCCCAAGTTACCAGCCGCGAAGGCCCGCTCGAAAGCCGTCCGATCGACTCCGTCACGAACCGCCTCGAAAGCGCCACCCCCAGCGCAGAAGAAGTCATCCAGGAAACCAGCTCCCGCTCCGATAGCTGAACCCCGGACCAAGCAGGCCCAACTCATCACCCTGCTGGGCTCTGATGCGGGCGCCTCCATGGCCCAGATGACCGAGCTCACCGGCTGGCTTCCGCACACCGTGCGCGGCATGCTCAGCGGCTCACTCCGAAAACGCCTGGGCCTGAACGTGCAGCACAGCCTGCAAGACGGCGTGCGGGTCTACCGCATCGTCCCGGCCGGGGAGGCGGTGGCCCAATGAGCTTTCCAGCAGAGATCCTGACCGCCGAGCGCGACGATCTGGTCTCGCGCTGGAAGGCCGCCTTCCACCGCGAGCCCCCGCCACGCGTGCACACCAGCCTCATGCGCCGGGTGCTCGCCTGGCAGGCGCAAATCGAAGCCAGCGGCACCAAGACGGCTTCTCAGTCACCGGCCCAGCCCCCGTCCCCCAAAGCGGCCCCGCTGCTGCCCCCAGGCACCCGCCTGTTGCGCGAGTGGCAGGGCGCCACCTACGAGGTGCTGGTCCTCCCGAAGGGCTTCCAGTACGGCGGCAAGACCTACACCAGCCTCACCGCCATCGCCCGAACCATCACCGGCACGCCCTGGTCGGGCCCGGCGTTCTTCGGGGTCAAGCGCTGATGGGGGCGAAGTCCTCTGCCAAGGCCTTGGCCGCCGGCGCGTCCGGTATGGCTAGCCAGATGGGTTTTCCGACGCTGGCTTGCGCGATCTACACCCGCAAATCCTCCGAAGAGGGCCTGGAGCAGGATTTCAATTCCCTCCACGCCCAGCGCGAGGCCTGTGAGGCCTTCGTGCTCAGCCAGAAAGGCCTGGGCTGGACGCTCAACCCCACCACCTACGACGACGGCGGGTTCTCGGGCGGGAACGTGGAGCGGCCCGCGCTGAAGCGCCTGATCGCCGATGTGGAGGCCGGCAAGGTCAAGGTGATCGTGGTCTACAAGGTCGACCGGCTCACCCGGTCGTTGGCTGATTTCGCGAAGCTGGTTGAACTCTTCGATGCCAAGGGGGTTTCCTTCGTCTCGGTCACCCAGCAGTTCAACACCACCACCTCCATGGGGCGGCTGACCCTGAACGTCTTGCTGTCCTTCGCCCAGTTCGAGCGCGAGGTCACGGGAGAGCGCATCCGGGACAAGATCGCCGCATCCAAGCGCAAGGGCCTGTGGATGGGTGGCGTACCCCCCGTGGGCTACCGGGCCAAGGGCCGGACCTTGGAGCCTGAGGCGCCGCACGCTGGGCGGATTGCCGAGATCTATGCGCTGTATCTGCAACTCAACTGCGTGCGCAAGGTGGCGGCCGAGCTGCAGACCCGTGGCTGGCTCACGCCCGAGCGGGAGAACAAGCGGGAAGGATTTGGGGGCAACAAGCCGTTCAGCCGGGGCCACCTGTACCGGATCCTGAGCAACCCCATCTACGTGGGCCTGCTCCCCCACCGAGGAGAAAACCACCCCGGCCAGCACCCGGCGATCGTGGAGCAAGCGCTGTGGGACCAGGTGCAGCAGCGCCTGGAAGCCAACCGCCAGGGACACAAGAGCCAGTCCAAGGCGGTAGCCCCGAGCCTGCTCAGCGGCAAGCTCTTCGATGAAACCGGGCGCAGGCTCATCCCGTCGCACACCCGCAAGGGCAAGAAGCGGTACCGGTACTACGTGACACCGGCGGACGACCCGGGTGAGCCGATCCGGCTGCCGGCCAGTGAACTCGAAAAGCTGGTGGTCCGGGCGATCGTGGAGTGGAGCGCGAGTGAAAAGCGGGTGCTCGATGCCGTGGGTTGGAAGGACGCCAAGCGAGCCCAGGAAGCGCTCACTGGTGCCAAGAAGCTGGGGCAGGCGATTCAGCATGAAGCCGGTACACAAATCGCCAAGGCGGTGCGTCGGGTGGAGGTGGCGCCTGAGGAGGTGCGAATCGCGCTGGATCTGGTGGGCTCCGGGGTGCTGAAGGCGGAGACGAAGTCAGAGACAAAGCCCGCGACTCAAAGCGGAGCAGGGCAGGGGAGCGCCACGATTTCGATGCCAGCAAAGAGAAAGCGCTGCGGTATGGCGGTGCGGCTGGTGATTGGAGACAACATCCCTGGGCAGAGCATGAAGCGGGAGCCTGACCCGACGCTCGTGGCGCTGATGACCAAGGGCAAGGCCTGGCTGCAGCAGTTCACCCGTGAGGGGCGATCGATCGAGGAAATCGCCGAGCGCGAGAGGTTCAGCGTGCGCTACGTGAATCGAGTGATCAACATCGCGCTGCTGGCGCCGGACATCGTGCAGGCGATCGAGAACGGTGAGCACCCTGAGGAGATCAATGCGACCAAGCTGCTGACCTCGGTGCCGTTGCCTGAGGCTTGGGGGGTGCAGCGCGAAGTGCTCGGAATGGGGTAAGGAAGACCTGTGTCGACGTCTATGATGTGATCGAACCCCAGAGAGGATTATAGGAATGGCGAACCATCAACATCTCGCAGACACCGAGTCTCGCGTCGCCGTTCTGGTGGACTGCGACAACACGACGCCCGAGATCCTCGAGTACGCGCTGCGCGTCGTGGCTCAATTTGGCCGGGTGGTACTGCGGCGCGGCTACGGCAATCACAGCACCCTGGCCAACAAGTGGCAGGAGGCGCTGGTCCGACTGGCATTCACGCCCTGCCTGCAATACCAGTACGCGGCAGGAAAGAACACCTCCGATATCGCGCTGGCGCTCGATGCCATCGAAGCCTTGTTCGACGGACGTGCGGACACGTTTTGCCTGGTCACCAGCGACTCCGACTTTGCCTATCTCTGCCGCAAGTTGCGAGAGCGCGGCGCGACTGTTCACATCGTCGGCGAGGCCAAGAGTCCAGACGCCTTGCGCAACGCCAGCGACCAGTTCTTCGAATGGGTGAAGCCCGAGCCTTCTGAGGTACTGCCCAAGGCCGTGGTCAAGGCCGAGGCGGCCAAGCCCGATGCGCCCAAGGGACCGGCCAAGCAGCGTCCCATGTTTGTTGTCGACGCTGTCACCCTGCTGGCTGCCGACACCTCGGAGGGCAAGGTGAGCGTTGGGGGGTTGGGGTCCTACCTCAAGCGGGCCGATCCGTCGTTCTCACCCAAGATCTACGGGCATTCTGGCTTGCTCGACATGCTCAAGACCTATGACCTGCTGAAGGTGCAGCAAGAAAACGGCGGTCATTGGACGGTGCGCCTCGCTGCTATCTCAGGTGCCTGAGGCTCGGCATAGCAGAGGAGGAAGAGGGTTGCTTCTCACCGGGGTGCCGAGTCCGCTTCAGACTGGGTGCCGCCGTTGGCGGCAATGTGGCGTGGTGACTGCTGAAGGCTGAAAACAGTCGTTGACGTCCAAGGTTCAAGTGACCGGTAGTCGTGAGACAGGGCATCTGAGCCGCAAGCATTGCCGTTTTCAATCGCTTGCAGCGATGCGGAGACGGTCCACCCGAAAAGTTTCGTGCCTCGCAACCGCGGCTTCTTGGCAACGGCAACCCTAGACGCCCGGCAAACTCCTACCGCTGCAAATGATCGTCAGCGACTTCGCACCCCTAGTCATGGCGACATAAAGATCTTTGGTACCGAGCGAGTCGGCGTCCAAGATCACAGCATGGTCGTACTCGAGTCCTTTGACCAGCAACGTCGTGCCGATGAGCTTCTGGTGCCTGATCGGCCTGCCCGTGTGCCGCATCTCCCTCTGGTACAGGTTCGCGGCTTCAAGGAACGTCGCCGCTGACCCATCTATGTGCAGTTCTAGGACGCTCATGAAGCGGTAGAGCAGATCCCGCCGGTAGGCCGCGGTCTCAGGGTTGTCCTTCAGCAGCAAGATGAAGGCTTTGAGGTTCTTGCTCATCGGCGTCGTGAGGTACTGGTTCGCGGCCGCCAGTAACTCTGAAGTCCCCTCGAAAACCTGAACCAGCCGGAGGTAGAGAATTCCCTCAGACGGAGTCTCTACATGAAGAAATCCAGATTCAGTGAAGCGCAGATAGTCGGCATCCTCAAGGAAGTCGAGATGGGCG
>Ga0209958_1001807_pt1 | contig 14309 bp, 9 predicted proteins | sample ThiBio_inoc_plan_FD_183942 | JGI IMG/M metagenome (GOLD analysis project Ga0209958, IMG submission 183942) | Wastewater bioreactor microbial communities from Cape Town, South Africa - Thiocy_inoc_plan (SPAdes) | ecosystem: Engineered > Bioremediation > Thiocyanate > Unclassified | place: South... | reverse complement strand
AAAGTAATTTGTGTTTTGGGACATCTATCAATGAATCAATCAATTAAATTAAATTAAAAGTAATAGTCAAACAATAAATTGAAATAAGTTAAATTGAATTAAAAAAAGCCTACATACATATTATCTATTATTTCCATTAGTAAAAGAAAAAGACAATTATTAGAAAAGAATCACTTCTTGTGGCGATCAAGATTATCATCATCGAGAACAGTTACTATCTATTTAGGTTAATGATGTGTTTGTTGTTGTTGTTGATGTAGTTGTTGTTGTTATTGTTACTTGACATTCAACTAATCCTGTTATTGCACGGTGCTCTATTATTATTACAGTTACTATTCATTATTATTATTGTCGTCGTTGTTATAGAAGAGTGACTTTTCGTCCTCAATTATCTTTTACTTCTATACAAGTTGTTGTTAGTTTTGTTATTGTTGTTAGTGCAATAAGTGGTTGTTGGCTTTATTGTTATTGTTGTTATTAGTCGCCTTTTGTTATTCACCTAATTTTGCTGTCACCTTATCATGCAATTTATTTACCTTCTCACCATCACCAATTATTTACGATTACTCCTCATCCACTTTTTTCTTCAAAAAAGAATCACTCCTCAATATCTCACGCATCAACATAGATATCTACTTAAACTCTTACTATTCAAACTTTTTGTTATAGTTCTACACTGCCTAGTGGTGATTCTATAAATTCTACTCGTTTAATTATTTGTGGACTATCTACTTTTGTAATGTTTATCTATTTTCTTAAAACTTCTTAAAAAATTTCAACATCTTTATCTGCAGGTTTAGAGAGTGCTAGACTGTGGCCAGTTTCTTCTATAGTTAGAGGGCCTTGTCGTTGAGGATGTCGCTCTTTATTGGCTTGGTGATTAGGGCGATGTGCTACTTTTATACACGCAATAAATTCCATATCCCTCGACGAAAGATCTCTATCAACCCTGTAACTAAAAAGACGAGATTGTTATTGCCCAAAAACGCTGCCAACTTTGGTGAGATTGTAATAATCCATGCCAGTCTCATTATAAAATTGCCTACAATAATCAAGTAGTAAATTCTTGGCGACCCGAATATTAACTTCTCTCTTAATAAAGGATGAAGGTTATTCTTTTGTAACAAATCCCAATCCATCATCAAATCCCAAAAGAATGAATAAAACGATGATATGATAGCAAAGAGTAACCATGCGGCTTGAATATCACTCGCGCCTAACTTGTAGTAGAAGGCGAATATTGCTGTCAATAATGTGGCCAAATATTTTAGTGTGTTGAAAAAAAATGGTGTCATGAAATATTCCCCTTTGTCATATCCTTGTCTGATGCATTGTATGATACGGATTGAACAGACTGAGACAGCGACGATCATGACTGTGGAGATTCTGTTACTGTCTTGGCAGACGTTTTATGATGAGTTGAAGTCCATTTGTGTGTAGTAACAGATTGTGTATTAGAGGTCTTTCAATGGGACGGCCATTGATACTGCCTGATCTGTGAGCCATGTGACAGGGAAGGTGACGCCTTTGAATGGTGATAAAATAGAGTCCAAGACGAGGCCAAAAACAAAGTACCTGCCCTTGTTAGAAAGTATAGGCAAGGGCAGAAACAAGAAAGCAGCAAACAGCCCCCAACTAATTAGCGCAAAGTATTCTTAACTAAAACCAGGTATATGATAAATCTTCGCCACATCAAGCACATAGAACAAAAACAGTATAACAAAAATACTCGAATGAAACCCAGCAATCCTGTAAATATTAACCTCTTGGGGATAGTGATCAGGCTTGATCTTGAATATCTCCCTATACCTGATCCTGAACTTATTGTACATACTAACATCAAACCCCAACATCCACACATAAAATATCCAAATTGCTATCCCACGCCAGGTAGGAAAGTCGCGGGAGAAATTTGATTGGTTGGCGATTGAGAGGTTGTTGATTTGGACGATTACGATTAAAACAATGAATATAGATATAAATATGCCAATCCATATGCCTAAAATGAGCGATTACGTCTGTGTGCGCTTTCTCCTTGGCCTTTTGTTCTTGTTTTGAACATGTTGTCGTTGTTAACCATTAGTATTGGGCAACAAATGAGAAAGATTACTTTTTGTAATTCTCTGTTACTTTAATTATTGCTTTTTTTCCCTATGATAGACTTTAATTTAGTCATTCAACATTTCATTCAGTTATTATATACGTTGACTTTTCATCGTGAGTTTGTCAAAGTTTGATAGGGCCGATTATTACCGAATGAGTTTCTTGTTTGAGTTGTTGTTGTTGTGGGTGTGGGTGGAGTTGTGCTAGCTTAGTTAAATTTGTGGATTGTTGGGTGTGGGGCTGTGTTGGCGGGTGCCCTTAGATGTGCCGTATACGGATGACGTGCGCTAAGAGAGGTGGTCGTTTTCGTAGATGAGGTTCTCGAATCTTGACCTATCGGACTCTAATACCTTGTGTGGGTCTGTATTTGACCCTGACTGATGACTTGACGATGATCCCATATTTTTTACTTTCTCACTTACTGATATAAAATAAATTGTCTTTTTTAGAATAAAATATCAATGTAAAACTCACTCACCGAATGAAAGAAATTTCTTTACTTTTATTAATACGTCAAAAACTGACCAATTTTATTATCAGTTTGAAGAACGATATTTATTATAAAAAAACAGTGAAAAATGGATTTATTGATTTTTCTTTTAAAGCAATTAATAATCTTAGTTGTTGGTCAATTTAATTTAAAAATATCAAATTCATCAGTTTTACTCAGCCATTATTTTTTAATGATATTTTTAAAGTCATTTAACTTATTTCATTTTATGTAAAGAAAACTAATATGATAAAAAAGTAAAGTTAAATAAAAATTAATTTCTGTTCTGTAAACAACAAAAATAAAAAATAATCAATTTTTCTCAGTCAATCCTATAGAGGTTTGTAAGAAGTCTAGAAGTTGTGCACCACCAAATTAAAACGATGCATTGAAAAGCGCAGCGAGTTTATAACTCATCGTGGCAAGGTTTTATTGCAATTATTCATTCTTTTTCTTCAGCTAATCCACAGTAAGCTACTCTTAAGCGGATATTTGCGACCCAGATTGCTTATTATCCCTCCCTTTGTTGTTATTATTGTTTTCGCCCACTTTTTTCCCTTTATTCTTCTTGCCATCCCCCTTCTATTCGTCATCACTATTATCAAAATGCGCCATCTCCTGCACATCATCAAAATCCGCCTTAAAATTCATCCCTTACTTCATATTTATCGACTTCAGTTACTAAATCTCTTACAGTGCTTATTCATACATTTTCTTGTACTTGTTATTATTGTTGTTAGCATTTTTCTATCCTTACAATTCAATATGATGTTGCGACTTTATTTACTTGTTTTTCTTTTATAATTGCTTTTCAAGTTATGATATCTGTTTTAGCATGGACATTTTTTAGTCATGATGTTATTGCTCAAGTTTCTTTGTCGATTTTTATAATGTTTACAATTGTTTTCTAAGGGTTGATTTTTAGCCCTCAAGCATTTATATCGTCATTTTTAATTTTGGTAAATTTCCTTGTATTTGGTTTTACTTGTTCTTCACTTTTGATGTCAGATCATTTAGTTTGTTTACTGTTGAGTTTATACGGTTGATTTATAGTGATAACTTATCGTCATTGAAGTCGATTCTGGACATGTTCAAGTCGCGAGATGATACGTTCAATACACTGTGTAGATTATAACAAGATGAATTACCTCATGGAAGTGTCAAGATTTTCCCCCGTTGCCACGTAATCAAAAGTTATCTCAACAAATGCGTTAGGATCAGGGCATTGGCTTAATGGAATCGCCTGTAATTTATCTTTTTTGTTAATTAAAAAAAGTACTTTTAAGATTGTTATTGACCACCTGTGCAATATTGTACTTCACATAGCCACCGCTTTTTACTTTACCCTCGAATTCAATTACAGCCACGATCTCAGTCTGTGTTTTACATAAAAAAATACATTACATTTTTATCCTCGTAAATTTGTTTATCCTCATCCCATACTAAGTTTATTTCTAATTGAATTTTTTCATTAAAAGTTGAAAATCCATGCTAATGTTGTTGTAATTGTGTTTATGTCTTGTTAGTGTCTTTTTTTTGTTTAAAAAAGAAGTACGTCGTTTCCAAATTATTTTTGTTAAGAATTTTATGTTCTTTTTTATTGATAAACGATGAATTTCGGCTGTAAAGAGAAATTTTACTGTCTTCTTATTGTGTGATGATGACATTTTTTGAAAGGCTGTTGATTATGTTGCGTAAATTTACTGGTTGTTAGTTTTTGCTTTTAAATTTTGTTTTGATTTTTATAAATTTTTTTACAAAGTTAATGATACTTGATTTGTTTTTGATTGATTAAGATTTATCAATATGAAAATATTTAAATGTGGATTTATAAAAGTATTTTTATTTTAAAATTAAAAATAAATCTAAAAAACAATTTCATATTAATCATTAGTATTATTTTTATTTTGATAAAAGATTAAAAAAGTACCAAATCATAATCAATATAAAATTGAGAGATAAAATATTGTAATTCATATTAATTACTAAAAATGACCTAATTCAGAAAAAAGTTCTCACTGCAATAAAGAAAGAGTATATGCTAATTACAATTACAAAAAAACCCATAAAAAATTCCTACGATTATTGAACGACATAAGTAATCAAAACTATTCCCTTTAGCGAATCCGAAATTCTTGATTTAACAATAATACAAGGTGGCACATTTATTTTTTCTTTTGACAAATAAAGTCGCAAATATAAATTTAAGAATATATGCCGACAATCATTTATTAAACAAAGACTAAATTATGGGCGATGTATACAAAAAGTACAAAGATTAGGATGGATTTTTGTACATTACCTATGTAGATGATTAGTAAATGAGACTTAAGTAAAAAAGAACCAAAAATATTGGCATCTTTATTAGCCTGGCGATTTTTAGTATCATACTTTTCTACATGTTTTTCTCGGGATCCGAAAATGAGTCAGCGTTCAATGACACAACTGAAAGCATTTAAAAGAATTAAATTTGATATCTGTAATTATTTATTACCTTCATTTTTTTTATTTATTTAGCGAAAATTTGTAGAAAGGCTTTTCATAAAAAAGTATTTAATTTTGTTGAATTTTTTAGATTTTTACAGAAATTAATTTGATTGGTTAAAATTATAGGGTTGGGATAAAATTTCATTTTTTATTCAGAACTTTTAAAAAACTTTCATAATAATTAACTTTCTTTCAAACAATAAAAATGGCAGGAAAAGGTGGAAAATCAGGAAAAGCTAAAACTACTTCATCAAAGGCCGTCTCTAAATCATCAAGAGCCGGACTTCAATTCCCAGTCGGTAGAGTCGGAAGACTTTTGAGACACGCCCACTACACTGAAAGAGTCGGTGCTGGTGCTCCAGTTTATCTCGCCGCCGTTCTTGAATATTTGGCTGCTGAAGTTTTGGAACTCGCCGGTAACGCTGCTAAGGACAACAAAAAGACCAGAATCGTCCCAAGACACATTCTTTTGGCCATCAGAAACGACGAAGAACTCAACAAACTTTTGGCTAACACCACCATTGCTGAAGGAGGTGTCCTCCCTAACATCAGTGGACCAGTTCACCACGGAAAACAATCCAGTGGAGAATCAAGCCAAGCCGTATGATAGTGTTTAGTTTTTTTACTTGCTCTATTATTTTTCGTTTTTTCTCATAAAGCTTAACAATATTTTCGATTAACATTTTTCAGCAACTATTTGAAAATTAAACCGGTATTATTAATGTCTTTTACTTTATGAATTTAAATTGATTTATTAATAAGTATTTTTTAAAGATAAATAATTTATTGTTTTAGAAAAGTGGAAGGTTTAAAAAGAAATCGAAAAATTTAATAAAATATCAGTTTTGAATTTGAAAAGTTCCATTCTTAATTTTTTCACCAATCTTACAAGTTTTACTTATAATCCTTGAAAATTCTGCTTCTTTTATTGTCACTGTAGTGAATAGTGTTACTTCTGTTTTAAATCACTTTTTGTAAATATTTCTTTGCTTTTTCATCGTTTTATCTTAGTACACAAGTTTTTCCAAAAATAAATTTATCACAGGCCTAAGCATTTTAATGTGTAGAATGAATTTTTTTATTTTTGTTCAAAGAAGCTGGAGCGCTGGAATGGAAATTCAATCCTTTTATCAAAGGAAATCGGTTATACTTTCTTTAAGTGTCGCATGTCATTATTCTCTTATCGAATTATTTTTTTACTGAAAAGTTTACTTTTCTCGCTGTATGATTATCATTTTTAATCGAATAAAATCTTGAACTTCTTATCAATGAACTTGTTTCCATATTATCTGAGGGTTAACTGCTAAAAATATCTTTAATTTTGGTAACTGTTTTGGGGTGATATACGTCATGAATATTTTTATTCTTTAAGAACAATCCTGAGTTGTTGCTTCGTACAAAACTTTTTCTAGTTTGAGGCGTTTAATTTTTATGCTATAATTTAGAATCCTCAAGTAATAAGGAAAAATCCATATTATTAATTTTCAGTAAAGGCTTTTTTTTGAAAACGTCCTTATTCTACTCGTGTTGATGATCTTTTTCTTTGGCAAAGTTTTTCCTAACCTTTTGATTATTTCTCACACATATTGTATCTCTTTAAATTGACGTCGATAAGTCATCAATTTACTATATTTAAGGAAACTCCAACTTTTCGAAAGAAACGTTCTATAACGATACAGTATAAGTTAAGGAAATATGATCTTGACTTAGCTTGATAAAACTTGACGATGGTAGATTACTTTATGTAAAATTTAGTGAAATTGATTAGATTGATGTTTGTGAACCTGGTTAAATTGACATTTTTCTATTTATTGGTTTTTTTATAAATTCTATATTGTTTTATTTTAATGTTATTCGTCTTTATAGATTTTATACTGTTTTAATCTTATTTGTTTCGATTTAAGAGATTGATGAATTTTGGTGAATTAAATCAATAAAATGAAAATAAAAAGATTTTTTAAAAAAATAAAAGATAATCAATTTTTTTTTCGACTTTTTTATTATTTGGTGCTTTATAATTTATAAACTTACAGTAAAAAAAAGATTTTTAAACATTCGCTCTTTATTTTGTGAAGATAAAAATGCAAATGTAGTTATCGCCTGAGAAGGTTAATCCTCCTCCAAATATCTCGTACCAAATGAGTGACAAATTCGCACGAATTGATAATAACCCAAATGTAAGAAACGCATAATATTACACGCCCATAATACCCACCTATCAAGGATCGTATCGTCCAGAATTTGGTAAGAATCCAGTCACCAGTGTATAAATGTACAGAAAAAATAAGAGCAGATCCATCAACTTTGATGAGGCTCCTTTAAATCAACATACAGATACATAATCGAAGAAAGGATTTTTTTCAGATGTAGATTGGAAAAAAGTACTCATGTGGGCGTTAATAGCATTGGCCATAGCTGGCCTTATAGTCGGCTTGATATTTTTAATAAAAGCACTCACAAGAGGTGGTGACGATAAAAATCTTAGAGCATACCGGTACCCTGACGTATCAGCTTCTACAGGGTACACTGGGATCAGCCCTATCTACGTCAGCCCTGTACCTTACAGCAGAATTTAAGTACCTACAGTCAGCGGATATGTAGCCACATCAAATGTCTAATAACGATACGTGTATACAACGGCCCCGACTATTCCATAATCTTCAGTACCAAAATAGTAATCGACACAAAATTATGCCAAGCCAACAACCCAACCTACAGTAAGATGGACTCCAGATTCTACAGAAACTTATGTAAATCCTTTAGACGTGTATGAATATCATCACAATTGATGAATAGAAAATTCTTGTTTTTTTTTAAGGTCTTAAAGGAAATTTTAAGCGAAATAAAGTGTTTTATTCATATTTTTGTTGTTGAGTACACTTTAAGGTCTATTATTATTTTTTCTAAACATATAACATGATTTCTTCAGTAAATAGAAAATTTCATATAAAAGTTGAATGGAATATAAAATTGATTAAAATGTATAAAAATAAGAAAATGAGTGAAACATGTTTAAATAAAGAGAAATCAAAGCAGCTCACTCTTTTTGTTGTTTGGTTCTTTTTTGGGTTTTTTGGGTCTTGACTTGTTATTATTATTTTGGAGCTTGAGCTTATTCTTTCAATTTTTTCAATCTATTCATGGTGACTTTAGCAGTAGTGGCGACGCTGGTGGCGAATTCAAAGGCTCCTCCAGCGAAGGTGATTTTACATCCTTTACACTTCCAAATTCCGCAAGAAACTCTCTTGACGGCAGTCTATCATCATCATTAAAATTATACCTTTCCGCATGGTGGGCAGACATATCTGGCGTGTTGTTGGAGTTCGAATTTTTTAGTGATCTTTCTAATAGCAGAACCGTATCTTGTTCCGTATTTTCCGACGATACCAACCTTCTTAGTTCTTTTGGCCATTGTGGATAAAAATAATTGAAATATTATTCAATTAATGGATTTTATAAAATTTATTAATATAAAACAAACTGTTATAAATTTAATTCCATATGTCCCATTTTAACCTTACATCCAAATCCTTTACAACCAAACCAAAACGTGGGCTAAGTCTATCACTTGAAAAGAAAAAACCTTAACATAAAATATAAAGCCTAAAAGATATTACGTAGGAAAAATAGTTAATATTTCGTTCATACCATCAAAGCCCACATTCATCGAATCGAAAAAATCGAATAAAATTTGTCGAAAGCTACCAAAAGAATTAAAGTAGTTCTAAGTATGAAAAAGGAAGATTTTTTAAAAACACTGATGAAGATATAAAGTTAGGAGGCAATAAAAAATCATCCGCTATTTCACGAAATACACTTTTACAACCACGGAGTAATCTTTTTGGTGTGAATAGCAACTTTACTCTATAACATAGTATAATGACAAATACAAAAATTCCACAATTTTCAGATAGAAAAGTGTTAAGATAATCAAAAGTGATCAATTTAACATCAAATATCAACTACTTTCAAAACATTAATTCTAATTTAGAAAAGCAATAAAGTTGCGATTTTATTCCAACAAAAAACACAGAGATGAAAAATATCCCACAGATTAATATAAAACAGCAAAAAACTGAGCTAATTAATCCTTTTTAAAGTTTGTAAATTAGCAACAAAAAGAATGAAAACCTTTTTAAAGAGCCTTTCTCAAAGAATTAATAAAAACACTTCAACCATACGAATATTTATCCATAAAAATAGTCTATAGATCAATGTGCGATATAAAAACTGAAAAAAGTATAAACAAATATCGATCAATTATTATTCAAAGTCACTCAAACACGAGCCTACCTGTTGAGATGATATAAGGGTAAGTAGAAATACAAATTTCTGCAACAAAAAGTATGTTCTTTCTTTTTTAACTTGTATTCTTTTGCTTGATTTTTCACAATTTCACCTAAAAAATAAAGCTTATTTAACAAAAAAAGATTCGTTCATTTATTTCATTATTTAATCGATTAATTATTTTTCTCAAAAATATGGCAAAATAATCACAAAAAAAACAAATAAATAAATAGAAAAGAATAAATATTAGTGAGTAGTAAATAAGTTGAGAGGGTAGATTATTCACGACTGTTTGAAAATTTATTTGAATGTGTTACTACTCAACAAATTTGTACTGTGATTTCCTAATTGTAATGTTATTTTCAAACTTTATTACAATTTTTTTTGTTCCTCAGGTGACAGGTTGTTGGGTATTGAGTTTATTGATAAGTTATCATCCATGGTTTTTAGGCTTTATTTGGTCTTAGTTTGACATGGTTGTTTGGCTGGTAGATCGTGTTGATTTTTTGCTTTACTGTTAGTCTTAGTAATAGTTTTCTTTTTCTCAATAGTTTTGGTTTTGGGCTCGATTATAGTTTTGTTGGCATTTTCCAAACTGTCACATAAGGCGATGATATCCTTATTGAACTTACTCGAATTGATCATTCTTTTATGATATTTGCTATTGATATGTTCCCAATAGCAGGAAAATTATTATTGACACAATTGACAATAGTTGTTATCTGTTGGTTTGTATTCAGGTGTCTATGTTGATAAAAAATATGATGCCTTTTCCTAGATTTATCTTTGATAATGTGAAATTCTAGTCTCGAACTTAATTTTTTCATTTTTGAGATTTTATTCCATAGTAATCTACATCAAGTAAAAAAGTACCTTTTCTTTGGGTAGAATGAATGATGAAGTAAAGTAATGACCGTCATTATTGTACTGAGGAATAATCGCTTACAATTGGTGATTGGGTCTATATTTATTGTAAAAAATACTTCTCTATTGCACTAAAATCCACCCTTATTGGCTCGTAGTAACAATCCTTTCTCAAACGGTTCAAAGCGAATAAATTTGATACTGCTCTACTGACTGTTTAGTTTCTTGCCATTCTAAAGTTTTATATATAAATCAAACAACATACATTACATTTGGGACTTAAACCTAAATTTATCGAAAATCATTTTTTATTCATCACACTTTTTTATACCTCAAAGAACAAATTTCATACTTTTATTCAAGACTTATTGAAGTTTTAATTTATGTAAGAACAAGTATCCTTGTAAAAAGATTTAAGCAATTTTTTGTTAAATAATTGATTTTTTGTGACTTTATTGTAAACAATAAATAAAGTATGAATAAAACCGCTATTTAACTTTCAGGTTAAAAAAGATCAAGAACAAAATTAAAGTAAAAATATCTGACTGGCGATTCTTTAAAAATATTGGCTTTAGACATTTTAATCTTTGTGATTTGTTAAATTTTGATATTCTCAGTTCAGTAAAATTTCACCTATAAGCATTTATGACTATTTCAATCAATTTTTGTTAGAAACCTTTGAATTAAAATTTTTTCGCTAAGACTTTTTGTTCTAATGCTTTGTTTATAAAAATCATAAATCTTAAACATAAGATATTGTAGATTAAATAATTTAAGCAATAAAATTACTTCGAAAAAATGTCTTTTTTATTTATTGACCCTATTTCCTTCTTTAAAACACAAAATAATTCAAAGACATCTTAATTTTAAATGATTTTATCTTGTTTACTTTGTATTCAATAGAAAGATTTTTCTCTTTCATAAGATACTCGTAAAAACTGTATTTCTTAAAAATTGGACTAAAATAATTAAGCACTTTAAAAAAATTAAAAGAGAACTTCGAACATTATTATAATCCAAAATTAAAAACTTTTTTTATTAACAAAAAGAATTACTATAGCGAAGGACAATTCGATAAAAAGCCCTATATAAATAAAAAAATTCAATGTTTGTAGTATAAGCATTATTCCCATTCTCAGCAGTCGTTTTATAACAACAGCAAAACACATAAAATCAGTAACAATATTAAAAGCAAGAGAAGAATTCATAATAAGTTGACAATTCACAAAATGATCAACAGTAAAATTTTTAAAGATAGAATGCACAATAGTAAAAATAGGACATTTCGTAAAATCAAGTCGTGGAAGGCAATAAAGAAGGATAGAATGAGAAGAAATAATAAGGTTCAGGAATTTCGTATTTGAATTTTTAAAAAGGGGATAAGATTCTTGTTTAGTAAGCGTTTGAAAATGGTTGGTGGTATGGCAATACGTTAAAGTAACCTTAAGTTAAAGGTTTTTTCCCATCAAATTATGTGCAAACAGTAACAAAACCTAAGCCTCCTCCACCACCACCCTCCGAACCAGCCCCATAATATAATGATGGCAATTAAGCTTACGATCCCAACCAATCATAAGGTATCGACTGGGTACAAAATTAATTCAGTAAAATTACCCAAGGACCAATAAAAAGCGACTACTATCTAGGAATCAAAGGATATAAAAATGTAAAGATCGACGATAAAAATCAAAACATTTTGAAAGGAGATCATGTCAAGTTTGATGTCAGTACAGGATTGGCCAAAGTTCCTGTTAAAGACCAAGCTCCAGCAGCAAAGGCTGTTAGACAAATGGGATACTACTTTGACTATCATCAATGGGTTGAGGAAAGAAACAAGCAACCAGGATACAAATCAAGACCAGATCCCAAAAAGAAGAAAATCAAGAAGCTCAACTTAAAAGGAATGAAATGAAATTCACTTTTTTACAGTGAGATAAAAATAAACATAAAGATTTGTCTTTAGATTAGTAGAATAGTAAGAAAAGTGATATTATATTAAATTTGTTTATTGTTTATAAAATAATATTAATTATTACATAGCCACAAATGGGAAAACAACCAACCACAGGCCAAAAGAAGAGCAAGGATTCTATCGCTAAAGCCGCCTCTCAAAAGAAGGGTGGAGTTAAAAAATGGACTAAAGGTAAAGCTAAAGAAAAAGTCGATAACGCATGCTTTGTCGATCAAGCCACTTACGATAAAATTATGACTGCTATCCCCAAGCTCGGAAAGCACATTTCACTTTCTATCGTTGTTGATAAGTTCAAAATTCAAAGCTCAATCGCCAGAGTCTTACTTAGAAGATTATAAGAAAACGGAACTCTCAAGAGAACCGAAGTCCACAGCAGACAAGGTCTCTACTACCCAGCTGTTGCCATCGCTGACAAGCCAGCTGCTGAAGCCAAGGATGCTGCTAAAAAGTAAAAAGCCCCAAAGAAGAAATGATGTCACATATTAACTTTTATATCGTACTTTTTCACCCTTTTCTTGTCTTCAAAAAGAAGTTTCGTATTCAAACAATTTTTATCAGTCAAAGTATGAAATATGACGAACCACAAGTGTGGATTTCATCATTTTTATTGTATGAAACAAATTTGACATTAGCTTCATTCGATTAGATTTATTAAATCAATAAAATTTCAATAAATAAACTTTTCTATGAATAAATATCTAGTAAAGATTGATATATAAAAAAGTAATGTATAACTTTTTGATTTAATTATGAAGGAAACAATTAATTTTATATAGAAATTCCCTAAGCAAAATTCATGAAAAGGATAAACTTTTTTACATTTGATGATATACTTCATAAACGTACGTTGAAATCGTTCAATAAACAAAATGATAATGGCAGCAAAAATAATAAAAGAAATTCTACACAATAGGAAGAGGTTGAGATAAATTAGAATGAGCTTTTAGTTAATATAATGTAGGAGTTTAAAACAGGTAGGAAGAATTTTTTACCAAACTTTTCCAATGAAATCAAAACACATATCATTTAATTGATGTCGAAAAAGATGAACTTAAAGCTAAATGTGAATAAAATGCTTACAAAAATAAAAATAAAGAAAATTTAGAACATTTAGATAATCTAAAAAATTAACATTAAAAATCATTCATAAATGTCATAATCTAAAAAATTAGACAGTTTGATTCGTAGATCAAGTAAAGGCATGTTGCATACGAAAAAAATGAGCTATTTTGTGTTAAGTGGATCGATTTTAATGTATGAAAAATAACAATAAACTTTAAGGAAAAAAAGTCACGATTAGGAATAACAAAGTCATGAGATGAGGTTTTTTAATTGGAAACAGTTTGAATTGTAGTATCAAAATTTTAAAAAGTCGAATACTTATGGTCAATTTACAGGATTTGGTCATGCTTTTTTGCCCAAACCCTCGACTGACTAAATTAATGAAAATAAAGTTTAGCATTCTTCTTTTAAAGAGTCAAACTTTTTGCATCCACATTCACACCAGCCGATAAATAAAAATCCACAACTTATAATCGCAGAGGATGTAATATATGTCGAAATCTAAAACCCATAGCCAGGCGATGATTTCATCAACCACACAGGAATGTAGTACGAAAAAATGACTGAAATCATATAAAATTTTCCTATATTCAAGTCATTAGGAAGAAAGATACGAAACTTTATTCAGTTTTTTTAGTTTAAAGAGTACTATAGGAATCAGTAAATTTATAGTTTTGGTGATGGGATTGAAAAGTTTTATCTTTTGTTGAAAGGTTAGATTGTTTTTGAGCATAGTAAAACGAATCCAATCCAAACTGCTGCTACATCACCGAAGGGTAGTCGTAAAAATAGTTTACATATGCAAATGACTATTAAAACGTAGACTGTAAGTTCGGGAAGTTATTTTGGATAAGAATAGATAATTTTCCAAAAACAATAAAGACTGTTAACAGCAAAGTGTAAAAGTTCGAAATGCCAAATTTTATAAATCCCTAAAGAAAGATTTTAAAAAATGCTTGAATACAGTGATTTTTATTAATGCATTAAAAAAGCAGCTTAGACAAAGTTTCTACAAAGACTTTTAAAATTAGAAAAAAATCAAGA
>Ga0209958_1001795_pt1 | contig 14381 bp, 17 predicted proteins | sample ThiBio_inoc_plan_FD_183942 | JGI IMG/M metagenome (GOLD analysis project Ga0209958, IMG submission 183942) | Wastewater bioreactor microbial communities from Cape Town, South Africa - Thiocy_inoc_plan (SPAdes) | ecosystem: Engineered > Bioremediation > Thiocyanate > Unclassified | place: South... | reverse complement strand
GGTGGAGGTAAGCGGGATCGAACCGCTGACCTCTTGCATGCCATGCAAGCGCTCTCCCAGCTGAGCTATACCCCCAACGAAGCCGCGCATTCTATAGATGCCTTTTGCGCTTGTAAAGCCTTTGTGGCCATCTTAGTCAGGAAAAAGTTTGCCGGGGTTGAGCAGGCCGTGCGGATCGAATTGCTGTTTGATCGCGCGCATCAGATCCAGCGTGACGGGATCGATTTCCTGCGCGATAAAGCGCCGCTTTTCGGTGCCGATGCCGTGTTCGCCCGAGAGCGTGCCGCCCAGCGCCAGCGCACGCAGCATGATGGCTTCGAGGGCCAGGTGGGCTCGCCTCATTTCGTCCGCGTCGTCGGGGTGCACCATGAGATTGACGTGTAGGTTGCCGTTGCCGGCATGGCCGAACGAGACGATCGGCAGGCGCTGCGCCTGCGCGGTGTGGTCGATGAAGTCGACGAAGTCTGCCAGTTGCGATACCGGCACCACCACATCTTCGTTGATCTTGAGCGGTGCGATGCGCTTGACCGCGTGCGACAGCGATTTGCGTGCCGCCCACAACCGCGCGATGTCATCGCGCTTGAAGCCGCTGCGCATGCCGAGCAGGCCTTCGCCGGCGAGTGTCTGTTCCAGCGCGGCGATCTGCCGCGGCAAATCCTGCGCGGCGCCGTCGGCTTCGACCATCAGCAATGCCCGGGTGCCGGGCGGCAGATCGTCTGCGGCGCCGGTCGGGCGGATGGCATCGATGGCATGATGGTCCATGAATTCGAGCGCGCAGGGCATGACAGCCTGATGCATGACGCGGCTGACCGCGTCGAGCGCGGCGCGGTTGCTGGCGAAACATGCACGCAGGGTGGCGATGGCTTCCGGTGCGGGCAGCAGTTTCAGCGTGGCTTCGGTGATGAGCGCGAGGGTGCCGCCGGAGCCGACCAGCAGGCGGGTCAGGTCGTAGCCGGTGACGCCCTTGGTGGTGCGGCAGCCGGTGCGGATTTCCTGTCCGCTGCCGGTGACGGCGCGCAGCCCCAGCACGTAGTCGCGGGTGACGCCGTATTTGACGGCGCGCGGCCCGGCGGCGTTCATCGCAAGATTGCCGCCGATGCGGCAATAGGCGCTGCTGCCGGGGTCGGGCGGATAAAACAGGCCGGCGCTGCGCGCGATGCGGTCGATGTCTTCGGTGACCACGCCGGGCTCGACGACGATAAGGCGGTTGTCGGGGTCGAATTCGAGCACCCGCCGCATGCACTCGAAACTGACGACGGCGCTGCCGGGCGCAGGCAGGGCGCCGCCGACGTTGCCGGAGCCGGCGCCGCGCGGTGTCAGGGCGATGCCATGTTCGAACGCGATACGCACCAGTGCGGCCACGTCGGCGTGCGAGGCCGGGAACAGCACGGCCTCGGGTTCGACATGGCGCGGGGTTTCATCGTGGGCATACAGGGTACGCGTGATGGCATCGCCGAAGACGCGCTCCGCCCCGAGGGCGGAACGGAAAGCGGCGAGTACGGATTCGGACAGCATGAGTGCGTGGGTGAGCGGGACGCGTCAGGCCGGATGTTCGGGGGGAAGGTGCGCGACCAGCTGCGCGATCATGTCGGCATCGAAGTCCATGCCGATGCTCCAGCCCGGGTTGAGCGCAATCGGCACCCCGCCGCCGATGCGGCGCAACAGCCAGGAAAACTCGGTCAGCAGGCCGCCCGAAAATTCGGGGTAGTGCTCGACGAAGGGTTTGGCCCGTTCGGGGCTGGTGAACACCACCAGCACGCGTTCGCCGTCATCGGTTTCGATGATCAGCGGCTCTGCCTGGACCGATCGCTGGAATCCCTGGATGGGGTTCTTTTCGTCGCGTACCGGCATGAATAGCTGCTGATCGACCAGTTGCAGCACGAACGTTTCGGGATCGAGCGTACCGGCATGAACGGCAGCCAGTTGTTCTTCAAGCGCGTTGTGGGGGATGAACTTCATGATGTCGGGCCGTTGCGCAATGACAGGGCCCAGTGTACCCGATGGCGTGGACTGCGGGCGCGTCCGGGAACGTGCAGGCCCGATTTGGATCAAGCGGGGTTCTTCAGGGCTGCCAGCGTTCGGGATGTGCCCAGTAACGGGAATTGAGCCAGTCCGGCACGGCTTTGTAGGTATCGAGGTCGTAATAATGGATGTGCCTGTTTTGCGTCGGGTCGGTCGCCGACAGCGTGAAGCCGAGTGCGCGGAACATCGCCTCGTCCAGCACGCAGTCCGATTGCACGGCAAGCAGGATGCGCGGGGCGATATAGAGGCGCGTCTGGTTGATCAGGTGCTGGGCTTGCTGCACGCTCAGCCCGTTCAGCGCATCGATCCCCAATGCCAGTGCGCAGCGTGAATCCGGCGGGTTGCCGCGCACGCAGACCGGCGTGTCCTGCAACACGCGGCTGGCCATCTGGCGGGCCGCCTCATCCAGTGCGTACACGCTGGCGGGCCGCATCTCCAGCAGGCGTGTTTGCAGGTGATCGTGCCAGCTCATCCCTTCACACCTTGCGCGGCACGCGTACCAGCCGGGTGCCGGCGATACGGTCGTGAAAAAACAGCCGGTCGCGGTCGATCAAGGCCCACCAAAAGCCGCTTCCCACCAGCAGCAGGCCGAAAAATGCGAGGACGAATCGCAGCGCGGCCTGCTTGAAGTGCAGGCGGTCTCCGTTCCGGCTGACCAGGCGGATACGCCAGGTTTTCATCGCCAGTGTTTGCCCGCTGCGCAGCCAGAATGCGCTGAAATAGGCGAACAGCACGCCTGCGATATAAGCTTGAAACACATGCCGCTGCCATGGCGCATGCATTTCGCCGACAACCGGGATTATGATGAAGGACGCGACGAACACCACCGCCGCGACGAGCAGTGATTCGTAGATCAGAGCGGCGATGCGCACCAGGAAGGGCGCAGAGGCGAGGTCTATTGCTTTGTCTTGCATGGTGGCTCTATATTGCAGCTGGGCGCGATACTTTGCCACAACGTGCCGCAAGCATAATCAAAAAAGCAGGAGGGAACTCGATGCATATCGTAAAGCAACTCATGGCCATTCCCGGTGTCATCGCTGCGGGCGAATATGCATATCGCGGCGACCGTTTCTCGTACGAGGGCGCTCTCACCGAGGAATTTGCGCGCATGGCGTCGATCGTGTGTCGTGCCAATACGCTGTCGGTCAACATGCAGGCCGAAATTTTCGATTCTTTCGCCGAAAATTGCGGCTACCGTCCTATACAAGGCTGGATCGCGCGCGGCAGCCAACTCACTGTTTGCGCAGTGGGCAATTATTTCTCCTTCATCGAAAACCGTGACGAATTGCTTAACGACGTCATGACCATCATGCGTGCCAAAGTGGGTGATGTGCAGGACGACCTGCTGGTCAATCTGTATGCCAGGCTGGGGGGTGACACCAAGGAAGCGTTGTACTGACAAACGGGGAGCGGATATGGATCTGGAAAAAATGATGGAACTGCCGGGCGCGCTGGCAGCGTTCACTTACAGCGACAAGGGCGATCTGCAATCGCATGTGCTGCGCGAGGGGACCGAGTTGACCCCGCTGGTACTCGATCTGCTGGCGCGCTCGTGCGTCGCCAATCTGGCCATAGCTAGTATGGAAGGACATGGTTGGGAAGCCCTCACCGGGCAGAGCGGATTTCAGCCACTCAAGGGCTTTTCGGTCGTGGGGCTGGAATGGTCGGTGGTGGTGAATGGCAACTGCGGTGTCGTCGTCAAGAACCGCGATGCCGACTACGAAGCCACGTTCAACGCCGTGCAGACAACCTGAGGAGCGCGTATGTCGCTGAACAAAGTCCTGGTACTGGATGGCGTGACCGCCGTGTGCCGCTTTCGCGACGATGGCATGATCATGGAAGCCGAAGGCATGCTGTCACCCGACCTGATGGAACGGATGGCGCAGTTTGCCCAGTGGTATCGCCGCCTGGTGTCGAGCAATATCGATCTGTTGTCCCTGTTTTCGCAGATGCGCGGCTGGTCGCCGTCGCGGGGCTGGATCGCTCAGGGCGCAGAGTTGACCGTATGCAGCACCGGAAACGTGGTTTGCCTGGTTGAAAATGCGCAGGGCTCGCTGAACGAAATCATGCGCGCGCTCGGCGAAGCCGCACACGAATAGGCGCCAGCATCGTCCGTCTTCCCGCGCGGCCGTGCAATGTGGCCAAGCTGTGCGGCAGGGGCGCCGCACGATTTTCGGGCATTTGCCTTGTGTATTCCGGCCTGAATTGATGGAATGGGTGCATGGGTGGGCTAACCGGAGCATGCGCCTGTCAAGGCGCGGGGCATTCCTCCCTGGTAAGCACGTTTTTCGGCTTGAAACCCTATTTGCCCGCAGAAGGTTTTTTTGTTTTGGCGGGCGGTTGCCAACGTTGCGCAAAATGGCGCTACCGCATGATTTCTTGACCGAATCATGGCAAAACGATTACCCTCACGGGTTCACCAACGAATTAGTTTTTTGCCATTTATTATGGAAGCCACGGGCGCCGAGATCGTTGTACGTTGTCTGGCTGAAGAAGGGGTCGAGTTCGTGTTCGGCTATCCCGGCGGGGCCGTGCTCAACATCTACGACGAAATCTTCAAGCAGAACAAGTTCAAGCATGTGCTGGTGCGCCACGAACAGGCCGCGGTGCATGCGGCCGACGCCTACGCGCGCGCGACCGGCCGGGTCGGCGTGGCGCTGGTGACCTCGGGGCCGGGCGTGACCAACGCGGTCACCGGGATCGCCACCGCCTATATGGATTCCATCCCCATCGTGGTCGTCACCGGCCAGGTGCCGACCGCGGCGATCGGGCTGGATGCGTTCCAGGAAGTCGATACCGTCGGCATCACGCGCCCCTGCGTCAAGCACAACTTCCTGGTCAAGGATGTGAAGGATCTGGCCGTGACGATGAAGAAGGCCTTCATCATCGCGTCCACTGGTCGCCCCGGCCCGGTGGTGGTCGATGTGCCCAAGGATGTGACTGCGCATCTCGCCGAATTCGAATATCCGGCCACGCTCGAGATGCGCTCATACAGCCCGGTGGCCAAGGGTCACAGTGGACAAATGAAGCGTGCGGTGCAGATGCTGCTCGAAGCCAAGCGGCCGATGATCTACACCGGCGGCGGCGTGGTGCTGGGCGATGCCTCGGAACAGCTGGCCGAGTTCACCAGGTTATTGGGCTTTCCCATCACCAACACGCTGATGGGTCTCGGCGGCTTTCCCGCCACCGACAGGCAGAACCTCGGCATGCTGGGCATGCACGGCACCTACGAAGCCAACATGGCGATGCAGCACTGCGACGTGCTGCTCGCCGTCGGTGCGCGCTTCGACGACCGCGTGATCGGCAATCCCGCACACTTTGCGCGCGAGCAGCGTCGCATCATCCATGTCGACATCGACCCTTCGTCGATTTCCAAGCGCGTCAGGGTCGACGTGCCCATCGTCGGCGACGTGCAGAACGTGCTGGCCGACATGCTGGTTCTGCTGAAGCAGGCCAAGGAAAAACCCGATGCCGCCGCGCTGAATGCATGGTGGACACAGATCGAGCTGTGGCGCTCGAAGGACTGTCTCAAGTACAACCGCAACGGCGCCATCATCAAGCCGCAGTATGTGGTGGAAAAGCTGTGGGAAGTGACCGGAGGCGATGCCTTCATCACCTCCGACGTGGGTCAGCACCAGATGTGGGCGGCGCAGTATTACAAGTTCGACAAGCCGCGTCGCTGGATCAATTCCGGTGGTCTCGGCACCATGGGCGTCGGCTTGCCCTACGCCATGGGCGTGCAACTCGCTTTTCCCGACGCGCAGGTCGCCTGCATCACCGGCGAGTCGAGCATCCAGATGAACATCCAGGAGCTGTCGACCTGCAAGCAGTACCGCATCCCGGTCAAGGTCGTGATGCTCAACAACCGCTACATGGGCATGGTGCGGCAGTGGCAGGAGTTCTTCTACGGCAGCCGCTACGCCGAATCCTACATGGAGTCGCTACCTGATTTTGTGAAGCTGGCCGAATCCTACGGCCACGTCGGCATTCGCATCGACAAGCCCGAGGACGTCGAGGCCGCGCTGAAGGAAGCGTTCTCGCCCGCGCTCAAGGAAAGAATGGTGTTCATGGACTTCCAGACCGACCAGACTGAAAACGTCTTCCCCATGGTGGAAGGGGGCAAGGGTCTGTCCGAAATGATCCTGGCGGAGGAACTCTGACATGCGCCATATCATTTCCCTGCTGATGGAAAACGAAGCCGGCGCGCTGTCACGCGTGGCCGGGCTGTTCTCGGCACGCGCCTACAACATCGAGTCGCTGACCGTTGCGCCGACCGAAGACGCCACCCTGTCGCGCATGACCATCGTCACCACGGGCTCGGAAGAAATCATCGAGCAGATCACCAAGCAGCTCAACAAGCTGGTCGACGTGATCAAGGTGATGGACCTGACCGATGGCCGCCACATCGAGCGTGAGCTGATGCTGGTCAAGGTCAAGGCGGTGGGCCTGGGCCGTGAGGAAATGAAGCGTACCGCCGACATTTTCCGCGGACGCATCATCGACGTCACCGATGCGACCTACACCATCGAACTGACCGGCACCGGCTCCAAGCTGGACGCCTTCCTGGAGGCGATCGACCCCGCCTTCATCATCGAAACCGTGCGCACCGGCGCGTCTGGCATCGGACGCGGCGAGCGCAGCCTCAAAGTCTGACTCTTTATTTCTCAGGAATTCATCATGAAAGTTTATTACGACAAGGACGCCGACCTTTCCCTCATCAAGAAGCGCAAGGTCGCCATCATCGGCTACGGCTCGCAGGGCCACGCCCACGCCTGCAACCTCAAGGACTCGGGTGTCAACGTGACCGTTGCCCTGCGTCCGGGCTCCGCTTCGGCCAAGAAGGCGAAGAACGCCGGCCTCAAGGTCAAGACCGTGCCCGAGGCCGTCGCCGGCGCCGACCTGGTGATGATCCTCACCCCGGACGAATTCCAGTCCCGCCTGTATCGCGATGAAGTGGAACCCAACCTGAAGAAGGGCGCGACCCTGGCCTTTGCCCACGGTTTCTCCATTCACTACAACCAGATCGTGCCGCGCGCCGACCTCGACGTCATCATGATCGCCCCCAAGGCACCGGGCCACACCGTGCGCTCCGAGTTCGTCAAGGGCGGCGGCATCCCCGACCTGATCGCCGTGTTCCAGGACGCTTCCGGCAAGGCGCGTGACCTCGCCCTGTCCTACGCGTCCGCCATCGGCGGCGGCCGCACCGGCATCATCGAAACCACCTTCAAGGACGAGACCGAGACCGACCTGTTCGGCGAGCAGGCCGTGCTGTGCGGCGGCGCCGTGGAACTGGTCAAGGCCGGCTTCGAGACGCTGACCGAAGCGGGCTACGCGCCCGAGATGGCCTACTTCGAGTGCCTGCACGAGCTGAAGCTGATCGTCGACCTGATGTACGAAGGCGGCATCGCCAACATGAACTACTCGATCTCCAACAACGCGGAATACGGCGAGTACGTGACCGGCCCCCAGGTCATCAACGCCCAGTCCAAGGCCGCGATGAAGGAATGCCTGGCCAACATCCAGAACGGCAACTACGCCAAGCGTTTCATCCTCGAAGGCCAGTCCAACTACCCCGAGATGACTGCCTGGCGCCGCAACAATGCCGCGCACCAGATCGAGGTGGTCGGCGGAAAGCTGCGCGCGATGATGCCCTGGATCGCTGCCAACAAGCTGGTCGATCATTCCAAAAATTAAGGATCTAGGGGCTAGGATTTAGGATATAGGGAGCGTGCGGCTGCGCCGCGCCTCTGCTTTTCACTAACCCCTGGCCCCTAATTCCTAGCTCCTGCCCAATGACACATCCCCTTATCGCCCGTGAGGGCTGGCTGGTTCTGCTGGCCGCATTTGCAGCTGCCCTGATCGCGACCTGGCTCATCGGCTGGTGGTCGATCCCGTTCTGGATCTGGGCGGTGTTCGCGCTGCAGTTCTTCCGTGATCCGGCGCGCGTGCCGCCGGCCGACGTCGACGCGGTGATTGCGCCGGCCGACGGCCGCATCGTCGTGGTGGAAAAGGTCCGCGACGAATATCTGGATCGCGAGGCGCTGAAAATCAGCGTCTTCATGAACCTCTTCAACGTGCACTCCAACAAGAGTCCGGTCGACGGCGAAGTGAAAGGGGTCTGGTACACGCCGGGCAGCTTCGTCAACGCCGACCTCGACAAGGCCTCCACCGAGAATGAGCGCAATGCGATTCATATTGCGACCCCACGCGGCGATGTCACCAGCGTGCAGATCGCCGGCCTGATCGCGCGACGCATCCTGAGCTACGTGCGAGCCGGCGACAAACTGGTGCGTGGCCAGCGCTACGGCTTCATTCGCTTCGGTTCGCGGGTCGACGTCTACCTGCCCACCACGGCACGTGCCGAAGTTTCGATTGGCCAGAAAGTCACCGGCGGGCGTACCATACTGGCTCGCTGGTAAGCCGGTATCACCATGCCTGACTTGATGCACCGCAAGACCGACTCGATGCGCCCGCGAATGCGCGACCGCGGCATTTACCTGCTGCCCAACCTGTTCACCACCGGCGCCCTGTTTGCGGGCTTCTACGCCGTGGTGCAGGCGATGAACGGGCGCTTCGAACACGCGGCGGTGGCCATCTTCATCGCCATGGTGCTCGACGGCCTCGATGGCCGTGTTGCCCGCATGACCCACACACAGAGCGCCTTCGGCGCCGAATACGACAGCCTGTCCGACATGGTGTCATTTGGGGTCGCTCCGGCGCTGGTGATTTACGAGTTCGCCCTGCAGGGCCTGGGCAAGCTCGGCTGGATCGCCGCCTTCGTCTATTGCGCCGGTGCGGCGCTGCGTCTGGCGCGCTTCAACACCCAGCTCGACACCGTCACCGACAAGCGATTCTTCCAGGGGCTGCCCAGTCCGGCGGCGGCCGCTCTGATCGCCGGCTTCGTCTGGGTGATGGTCGAGTACGGCATTGCAGGACAGGACATCCGCTGGCTGGCCGCAGTGATCGCGCTGTTCGGCGGCCTTTCCATGGTCAGCAATTTCCGCTTCTACAGCGGCAAGGAAATCAACCTGCGCAAAAGCGTGCCCTTCTTTGTCATTCTGCTGATCGTGCTGGCCTTCATACTGGTGTCGACCAGCCCTCCGGAAGTGCTGTTCGGCGTGTTCGTCCTGTATGGCCTGTCGGGCTACGCTGACGCACTGTGGCAGTGGACTCATCGCAAGAAGCCTGAGGGCGCAGTCCCCCCCTTGCCGGACAAGCAAAAATAGATACAATTTAGACTATGTCTAATTGGTCGCATCCGTCCTTCCTCCTTTGCCTGTCGAGCGTTCTGTTCGGTAGCCTGCTGCTGCGCGTTGCGCGCACACATTGAACCCCCTCCCCCGAGCAGTACCCCCACGCCGCGAGTCGATTGCGGCAGCCTTATATAATGCGTCGGCACTCCGCGCCTGAACGCGACGCCGACCCACCATGGAGCCCACCATGAACGACCGTTTGTTTATTTTCGACACCACCTTGCGCGACGGCGAGCAAAGCCCTGGCGCGTCGATGACCAAGGAAGAGAAGCTTCGCATTGCCCGCCAGTTGGAAAAGCTTGGCGTCGACGTCATCGAGGCCGGCTTTGCCGCGGCGAGTCCCGGCGACGCTGATGCGATTCGAGCCATCGCCGAAACGATCCAGGATTCGACCGTGTGCTCGCTGGCACGCGCCAACGAACGCGACATCCATGCGGCGGGCGGCGCGATCAAGCCGGCCAGGTCGGGACGCATCCACACCTTCATCGCCACCAGCCCGATCCACATGGAAAAGAAGCTGCGCATGCAGCCGGACCAGGTGGTCGAGGCGGCGGTGAAGGCGGTCAGGCTCGCACGCGAGTACAGCGATGACGTCGAGTTCTCGGCCGAAGACGCGGTGCGCTCCGACATGGATTTTCTGGTGCGCATCTTCACCGAGGTGATCAAGGCCGGCGCCACCACGCTCAACGTGCCAGACACCGTCGGCTACAGTATTCCGGCGCTGTGGGGCGAGCGCATGAAGCAGCTGATCGAGCGCGTACCGGATTCGGACAAAGTCATCTGGTCGACCCACTGCCATAACGACCTCGGCATGGCGGTCGCCAACTCGCTCGCCGCGGTGATGAACGGCGCGCGCCAGGTCGAGTGCACCATCAATGGGCTCGGTGAGCGCGCCGGCAACGCCTCGCTGGAGGAGATCGTGATGGCGGTGCGCACCCGCAAGGACGTGTTCAATTGCGACACGCGCATCGACGCCACCCAGATCGTGCCGGCCTCCAAGCTGGTCTCCACCATCACCGGCTATCCGGTGCAGCCGAACAAGGCCATCGTCGGCGCCAACGCCTTCGCCCACGAGTCGGGCATCCACCAGGACGGCGTGCTGAAGCACCGCGAGACCTACGAAATCATGCGCGCCGAAGATGTCGGCTGGCACGCCAACCGGCTGACGCTCGGCAAGCTGTCGGGTCGCAATGCGTTCAGGACCAAGCTTTCCGAACTCGGCATCGTGCTCGACAGCGAGGAAGCGCTCAACGCCGCGTTCGCCCGCTTCAAGGATCTGGCCGACAAGAAGCGCGAGATTTTCGACGAGGACCTGCAGGCGCTGGTTTCCGACGAAGGCTACGCCGCCGGGCAGGAACGCTACAAGCTGGTATCGATGAAAGTGTGTTCCGAGACCGGCGAAATTCCGCACGCGCAACTGGTGTTCACCGACGACGGCGCCGAGAAGCAGGCCGCGGGAGACGGCTCGGGTCCGGTCGATGCGACGTTCAAGGCGCTCGAATCGGTGGTCAACAGCGGCGCCGAACTGCTGCTGTATTCGGTCAACAACATCACCAGCGGCACCGACGCGCAGGGCGAGGTGACGGTGCGGCTGGCGCAGGACGGGCGCGTAGTCAACGGCCAGGGCGCCGACACCGACATCGTGGTGGCCTCGGCCAAGGCCTACCTGCACGCGCTCAACAAATTGCACAGCAAACGCGAGCGTGCGCATCCGCAGGTGTAGCGTGGCGCTGCGATAGAAAACGCCCCGACAGGGGCGTTTTTCATGATCGTCCGGAAAGCGTGCCGGCACTGCCTGCCGGGCTGCGAAGCAGCTTTCTAAAGGCCGTTGACGATGCGGTTTCGGCCATGCTGCTTCGCGAGGTACAGCCGTTTGTCCACATCCTCGACGAAGCGGAGCGGTTCATCCTGGCGCGTCGGGACAATGGCGCCGACTCCGATGCTGACGGTCAGGATCGGGCTGAGTGGCGATGTTTCGTGCGGGATTTGTTCCTTGAACAGCAGGTTGCGGCATCGTTCGGCAACTTTGATCGCTGCTTTTTCATCCGTTTCGGGCAGCACCAGCACGAACTCCTCGCCGCCAAAGCGGGCAAGGAAATCCCGTGATCGGGTCGCCGCCGAACTCAGGACGTGCGCCACACGTTTCAGGCAGTCGTCCCCCTGGATGTGCCCGTAGTGGTCGTTGTATTGCTTAAAATAATCGATATCGAGCATGATCAGCGCAAGGGACCGGTTGTTGCGCCGCGCATCGGTCCACTCCGCATCCAGGATGGCGTCGAACATGCGGCGATTCGCAACGCCGGTTAAGCCGTCCTTGAACGACAACTCCTCCAGTTCCTTCTGAAGGAGGACCAGTTCCTGCTCGGTTTTCTTCCGCTCGCTGATGTCGAACATGAACCCGACCAGCGAATCGACTTCGCCGTTTTCGTTGCGCACCACGTGCACCACATCGCGGATCCACACATATCCGCCATCCTGCGCCAGGGCACGATAGTCGGCCTCGTGATCGGTTCCGGCCCTGGACTGGGCAACGCAAAAATCGACCACCCGTTCCCTGTCCTCTGGGTGCATCCTTGCCGCCCAGTCCTCCACGCTCACCCAACTCGAGGGCGACCAGCCAAGCAGATTTTCAATTTGAGGGCCGATGTAAGCGAACCGCATGGTCGACCAGTCTATTTTCCAGGGAATGGCCTTCGTTGATTCCAGCAGGGTCCGGTAGACCGTGCTGTCGATTTCAGCGTCTTTCGCGTTGCGGGTCATTGTCGGCCTCTGATTCAGTTTGTCAGCCGCGACGGCGCGCTGAGCCTGGCGTAGTAGATCGCGGCAAAGAAGAACGCCACCGACAGCACCACCTCGGTGCCGGCCAGCCACGCCGACAGGCCGGTGTCCGACCACGCGCGCACCACGCCTTCGGTGAAGTAGGCCAGCACCAGCATCGGCGCCCATTGATAGGTATAGCGGCGGCCCTTGAGGATGCCCATCAGCGGCAGCAGCAGCGGCAGTGCCTTGAGCGCCAGCGAGGAACCGCCGGGGCGGATCGGCGCCAGCCACAGTTCCCACGCCAGGCACAGGAAGATCAGCGCGATCAGACTCGCGCTCGCGATGAGCTGCAGGTTCTTCATCTGGACAGTTTGCTTGCGGTTTCGGCCAGCCGCTTGCCGAGTGCGATGCACAGTGCGCGCTCGTCGTCGGTGAGCGGCTTGTCGTCGGCGGAGCCGGCCCAGTGGCTGGCGCCGTAGGGGGTGCCGCCGCTGGCGGTGTGGTTCACCTCGGCGAGGGTGTAGGGCAGGCCGACGATCAGCATGCCGTGGTGCAAGAGCGGCAGCATCATGCTGGTAAGCGTCGTTTCCTGGCCGCCGTGCAGGCTGGCGGTAGAGGTGAACACGGCAGCGGGCTTGCCGACCAGGCTGCCTTTTGCCCACAGCGCGCCGGTGCCGTCGAGGAAATACTTGGGCGCCGCTGCCATGTTGCCGAAGCGGGTGGGCGAACCGAGCGCGAGGCCGGCGCACTGTTCGAGGTCGGCCAGCTCCGCGTAGGGCGCGCCCTCATCCGGCACCGGCGGCTCGGCCACCTGGGTGCGCGGCGCCACCGGGGGCACCGTGCGCAGGCGGGCGCTGGCGCCGGCCACCTGGTTGACCCCGCGCGCGACCAGATGTGCCATCTCGCGCACACTGCCGCCGACGCTGTAATACAAAACGAGAATCTCGGTCATGACTGTCCGTCTGCAAAAAGGCAAAGGTAGCAGTGTACGGCAGCGGCAGGGCCGCGGCGTCATGCCCGCGCAGGACTCAGTCGAACACGACCGTCTTGTTGGCGTACACCAGCACCCGGTTGTCGAGATGCCACTTCACCGCGCGCGACAGCACCACCTTCTCCAGGTCGGCGCCTTTTTTGACCAGGTCGTCGAGGTTGTCGCGATGCGAGATGCGCGCCACGTCCTGTTCGATGATCGGGCCGTCGTCGAGCGTTTCGGTGACGTAGTGCGCGGTCGCGCCGATCAGCTTGACGCCGCGCTCGAATGCGCGGTGATAGGGCTTGGCGCCGTGGAAGGCGGGCAGGAAGGAATGATGGATGTTAATGATGCGGTTGGGGAAATGGCGGATGAAATCCGCCGACAGCACCTGCATGTAGCGCGCCAGCACGATGAAATCGATCCTCTGGTCGCGCAGGATCGCCAGCTGCATCTGCTCGGCTTCGTGCTTGACGTCCTTGTGCACCGCCAGGTGCTGGTAGGGCACCCGGTAGGCGTCGGCGAGCCAGCGTGTGTCCTCGTGGTTGCTGAGGATGATCGGCAGCTCGCAATGCAGTTCGCCACTCTGGTAGCGGTAGAGCAGGTCGGCCAGGCAGTGGTCGAATTTCGACACGAACACCGCCAGGCGCGGCTTGCGGCTCGATTCGGCGAGCCGCCAGCTCATCCCGAAGCGGCTCGCGATGGGTTCGAAGGCGGCGGCGAAGTCGGCCAGGTCGAGGCTGAAATCCGCCAGATCCCATTCCACCCGCATCAGGAACAGCTTCAGCTCGGCATCCTGATGCTGGTCGGCGTGCAGGATATTGGCGTTCTGCAATAGCAGGAAATCGGCGATGGCCGCGACCAATCCCTTCTGGTCGGGGCAGGAAATCAGTAGAACGGCGGTATGACGCATGGCGGCGCCCGGCAGTCCGGGGTGTGGGTTTTACGCAATCATAACCAAAATTCCCCTGCTCATCCCGAGGCGATGCGGCCGCTCCCCCGTTTCACGACGCGTCGCGCAAAGATTCAGCAATCTTTGCGCAGCGCAGGCTGTATTCATGCCCGCTAATAAGCTGAATTTGAACGCATCCATCGGCTGGATTGGCTGTTTCTCGGCGCCAGCCCGCATCCAGCCATGCGCCTGTTCATTATTTAGGCATGCTGCCAGGCAAAAACTTTGATTTGCCATGGGATTTTCCGGCCTGTGAAAAATGCCGCCGCGATAAAACGAATCCGGGTTGACATGTCCGGCTGGGCACCTAGAATTTGTACCCGGCTCCCACCCGTACCACAAGATGTTGTGAATAAAACTGTGAGCGGGAGCTGGGAAAGCTGTGCATAAGGTGTGAATATCGCGCCGGCACGGCCGTCTGGTT
>Ga0209958_1001788_pt1 | contig 14402 bp, 10 predicted proteins | sample ThiBio_inoc_plan_FD_183942 | JGI IMG/M metagenome (GOLD analysis project Ga0209958, IMG submission 183942) | Wastewater bioreactor microbial communities from Cape Town, South Africa - Thiocy_inoc_plan (SPAdes) | ecosystem: Engineered > Bioremediation > Thiocyanate > Unclassified | place: South... | reverse complement strand
GGTGCGGCGACTTGCGGTCGTCGGTCAGGTTGAACTCCTCCTGGGGCAGGGGGGTCACCAGCATCCGGAGGCCGTCGAGCTGGACCGGCGTGACGATGTCCTTGAACAGCGCGTGGAAGTTGTGCGCCGAGACGACCTGGCCCCGAGAGACGTCGCCCAACTCGGGCCGGTTCGTCAGGAAGATGGCCGGCGGGAACTCGGGGAGGAACTCGTTGGGGAGGTCGAACTCGACGTCGAACCGCTCCAACCTCGGGAACATGGCGGTCTGCACCTGCGGGAAGACCTGGCCGCCGTTGGCGTGCAGCGGGTGGGGCAGGGAGCCGTAGGGGAAGACGCCGCGCTCCTGGATCTCCTCGGGCGAGAGTTTCGCGAGGGCGTCGAAGTCCATCCCCTCGGGGAGCTTCGCCGTGGGGCCGACGGGCAGGGGCTTGCCGCGCGACATGGTGGCGACCGGGTCGAGCTTGGGCGCGAGGTTGAACCGCCCCTCCAGGTACTTGCGCTGGGCGGCCGTGACCTCGGGCTTGGCGGCGGCCTCCTTGGTCTGGACCTCGGCGGCCGAGGTGAACGGCTTGGGCGAGCCGTAGGGGTCGCGAGCGAAGTCGAAGCCCAGCACGCGGCCCTGGTTGGGCTGGGACTTCAGGGCCGGCGAGACGGGCGACGGCTTGCCGGGCTCGAACAGGGGCGACCGGTCGTGGTCGGTGAGCTTCTGCTCCGGCCGCTCGATCGGGACCTCCCGGGGCGACACGGCCTCGGCGGCCGGGTCGGGGAGGGGCTTCTCCGCGGGGGCGACCTGTTGCGCGGTCGTCGCGCCCCCCCAGGTCGCGGCCAGGATCAGCAGGGACGCGCGCGCGAGCCTTCGGGCCGAGTCGGATCGGTGTGGCATGGCTCCCTCTCGTCGGGCCTGTGACAAGGATACACGGGCGATGTGGGTCGTCCGCGGTTCGTGGAGCCTACGTCGGGTTCCACGGCGGAGAGAGAGGCAAGCCGGGCGCCGTGGGCGGGGCGGTTCGAAAAAAGCTGACCGTCGCGGATTATGGGGCGGCCTGCGATGACGACGGTCTTCCCCCCTCGCGGGGGAAGACAGACCGCGAAGCGGTCAGATGAGGGGGACGACCGGCACGGGCACCGTCGGGATTCGCCGGCCCGTCCCGTCGGGCCGGCGCGAGATCCGACGGCCTCCTGGCGCGTCGTCCCCCTCATCCGGCCCTTCGGGCCACCTTCCCCCGCGAGGGGGGAAGGCCGTTAGGATGGCCGCCAAGAAATCCGCGACGGTCGGGAAAAAGGCCGGGCGCGGACGGCCCGCCAGGGGTCGCCGCGCCCGTTCTCTCATGCGCGTCGTGGGGGACGGATCAGCGGCCGGGGCCGCGACCGCCGCCGCCGGGGCCGCCCTCGAAGCGGACCTCATAGGGGGCGCCGGTCAGCTTGGCGTATTCGGCCTTCTGCTCGGCGGTGAGCTTGGACTCGATCTTGGAGACGGCCTCCTTGCGGATCTCGCGGATCTTGGCCCCGGCCGACTCGCGGTCGCCCTGGAAGGCCCCGCGCATGGCGGCGTTGGAGTCGGCGACGGCCTTCTCGACGGCCGACTTCTGGTCGTCGGTCAGCTTGAGGGCCTTCTGGACCTCCTCGTCCTCGAACGCGGCGGCGCCGAGGGCCTGGTAGCGGATCCCCTTCAGGCGGGCGACCTGCTCGGGCTTGAGGACGCCGTCCAGGGACTTCATGGTCTCGGCGTCGGACTCCTTCATCAGCTCGCGCATCTTGGCGAAGCGCTCCTGGCCTTCGAGGTTCTGGAGCGACTCGCGGGCCGACTCCATCTTCTCGCGGGCCTTCTGGCCGGCCTCGGAAACCTTGCCCTTCTGGGCGTCGTCGAGCTTCAGCTCCTCCTGGACGCCGCGGTTCGACAGAAGCATGGAGACGCTCATGCCGCGCCCGCCCATCATACCGCCGCCGCGGCGCTCCTGGGCCGAAGCCGGGGCGGCCAGCAGGGCGGCCAGGCCCAACGCCATGAGGGACTTGCTCAGGGTGTTCATCGCGATCGTCTCCCGTTCTTGCTTGCGTCGTGAGTAGGCCGGGCGGCGGCCACGCGATCGGGGCCGCGCCGCCCGAGCTTCAATAGAGATAAGGCGATGTTCCCGCCGCGGCCGACCGGCCTTTCCTCGCCGCGGCGTCGGATTTCGAGGCCGGCCGCTCACTCCTCCGGCTTCTTGACGACCTCGTCCTCGATCAGCTTGAGGAAGTCGTCCTCGTCGGCCTTCTTGGGCCGGGCCGGGGCCTTGGGCTTGAAGTGCTTCGGGACGGTGTCGTCGAACTCGGCCTCGTCGACCGAGAGCCGCTCGATGGCCGCGGGGGCGGTCTTCGGGCGGCCGACGCGGACGGTCTTCTCGTCCGTGTCGAGGCCGGCCAGCTCCATGAGCGAGTGCCGCTTGCGCTCGTCCTGGACGTCCTGGTCCAGCGCCTGGTGGCTGGAGAGGAGGGAGTCGGGGCCGGTGGGGGTGTAGTCGATCGTGAATAGGTGGCCCGCGAAGCCCAGCTCGTCCTCGGGCATGACCGTGTGGGGGCTGCTCAGGCGCGAGCCGTTGACGGTCGTGCCGTTGGTGCTGCCCAGGTCGCGGACGTGCCACAGGCCGTTGATGATCGACAGGACGGCGTGCTTGCCGGACACGTTCTCGAAGTCGAGCCGGACGTCGCACACGGGCCGGCGGCCCACCGTCAGCTCGGCCTTCACCAGGGGGATGGGGTCGCCGCCGCCCACGGGGAGCAGCGTCCCGTACGTCTCGCGCGAGGGTCCCATGTCGCCTCCGCCCGCCGAGTGGATCGAGAGCTTTCGACGCCGCCCGGATCCTACCGGGCGCGTCGGGCGTCCACAAGCGTCGGGAGGAAATCGGGGCCCGGCCTCATCGCAGGGCGAAGCTCGCGAAGAGCACGGTCAGGGCCCGGCCGCTCTCATCGTTGGGCGACGAGGGCTGATAGTCGAGCGAGGGGATCAGCGGCCCGAGGGCCGTGGCCCGGTCCCCGACCCGGGCGACCGTGCCGGGCCGGACGCTCGGCCGGCCGGTCGCCGGGTCGAGGTCCAGGTCCGCGAGGTAGATCGCGGCCCCGCCCTGCATCGGCTCGTAGCGGAGGAAGAGGAGGCGGGGCCGGCCGTCGCGCTCGATCACGCTGGGGTGCCGGATCCGCCCGCGGGGGTCGAGGGCGATCGGATCCTCGGGGTCGAACAGCGGGCCGGCGTCGACGATGGCCTGGCCGTCCTCGTCCAGCTCGAGCCACCACGGGGCGATCGGCCGCGACGTCCCGGCGGGGAGCATCCCCTGGGCCGGGCTCATGGAGACGAGGAGGAACCGCTTCGGCCCGGGGAGCTGCGGCCACGACGGGTCGATCATGAACGGCTCGCGGCCCTCGGGCGGGGCGCCCCGCCATTCCAGCGCCGCGACCGTCGACCCCTCGCCGGCCGGGCCCTGGCCGAAGCCGTAGGAGTAGAGCCGCCCCGTGGAGCCGGGGAAGACGACCCGGTCGCCCCCCGCCGGATCCCACGCCGCGCGGCCCGTGGGCATGGCGTCGGTCTCGATCCGCTCCAGGACCTCCCCCTCCGGCAGCCGGAGCCGGACCAGCCCCACCGACCCCTCCTCGGCCCAGGCGTCGCGATTGAGCGTCGCGAAGCGGGCGACGGCCTCCATCGAGCCGTCCTCGCAGGCCCACGGGGAGGTCGAGACGTATTCCCACCGCTCGGAGCGGGGCGCGGCGAGCCGTCGCGTCCGGCCGTCCTCGCGATGGACCAGCTCCATCCCCGCGCCCCGCGCCGAGACGGCCTGCCAGGGGTTGGGCGCGGACGACTTCGGGGCCGCCTCCGGGCGGAGCTGCGCGGCCGTCAGCGCGGCGAGCGACGAGGCGGCCAGGGAGAGGACCCCCAGCCGGGCGATCGTGTGCAGGCTCGTGAACATGTCGGACCACCAGTCTCAATTTCTTCGTTTTCGGCCCCGCGGGGAGGCCCGCCTCGGCTTCGGGGCGTGCGGGGACGGTCCATGGGGCCGGCGAGCGGGTCGCGGAGGCCCTTCGGTCGAGCGTCGTCGTTCGGCCCGTCCCGTCCGGGGAGGTGGCGGGGGCGGGCGTTCGGAGAGGAGAGTTTGGAGGGTTACAAGTCGCCTGCGTTCCGTCGGACCACCCTGACGCAATTCGGAGGCCGTCCGCCGCCGATCCGCGCGGGAAATGTCGGCTTCTGCTGCAAGTTCGGTCCATGCAATCGCTTGTACGGCCCCCGATTCCCCGGCGGGTCGCGAGCCGATCCGCGCGGGCGGGCCCGGCGCGTCGAGGATTTGGGCGGGCCGCCCCGTTTGCGGGCGGCCGGGCGGAAGCGCGGCGGCCGACGGTTGGCGTCCTTGAATCGGCGATCCGCGAGGCCCTACAATTGCGGTCTCACTCACCGGACGCCGAGGGCGGGCGGACGGGCCGAGTCGCAGCCGCCCGAGCACCCTCTGGGGACGGACCACCGGATGTCAACCGCGAGCGACCGGATCACGCAACTCCTCGACGACTTTCGGCACTCGCGGGACGTGATGACCGCCGAGCTGAGCAAGGTCATCATCGGCCAGCACGACGTCGTCGAGCTGATCCTGGCCGCCATCTTCACCCGCGGGCACGTCCTGTTGGTGGGCGTCCCGGGCCTGGCCAAGACGCTGATGGTCGGCTCGATCGCCCGGATCCTGGACGTCGGCTTCAAGCGCATCCAGTTCACGCCCGACCTGATGCCCAGCGACATCACCGGGACGAACGTGCTGGAGGAGCCGGAGTCGGGCCGCCGCGAGTTCCGCTTCGTCCCCGGGCCGTTGTTCTCGAACATCATCCTCGCCGACGAGATCAACCGGACCCCGCCCAAGACCCAGGCGGCCCTCCTCCAGGCCATGCAGGAGCGCGAGGTGACGGTCGGCCAGGAGACGCTGAAGCTCCCGGATCCGTTCTTCGTCATCGCCACCCAGAACCCGATCGAGCAGGAGGGGACGTACCCGCTCCCCGAGGCCCAGCTCGACCGCTTCATGTTCGACGTGCGGGTGGGCTACCCCAGCCTGGAGGAGGAGAAGAAGATCCTCTCCGGGACGACGAAGGGGGAGAGCCCGGAGCTGAAGAAGATCCTCTCGGCGAAGGCGATCGTGAACCTCCAGAAGCTGGTGACGTCGGTGCCGGCGTCGGACTACACGGTGGACTACGTCGCGCGGCTGGTCCGCGCCACCCGCCCGGCCGACGAGCGCGCCCCGCAGTTCATCAAGGACCTGGTCGACTACGGCGCGGGCCCGCGCGCCGGCCAGAACCTGATCCTGGCCGGCAAGGCGATGGCGGCGATGGACGGCCGCTACAGCGTGTCGCTGGACGACGTCCGCAAGGTCGCCATCCCGGTCCTCCGCCACCGGATCAGCGTGAACTTCCAGGCCCAGGCCGAGGGCCAGACCACCGAGTCCATCATCCAGCGCCTCGTCGCCGAGGTCCGCGAGCCGGAGACGCCCAAGTACGAGCGAAAAGGGGCGTGAGCCGGCCCGCCGGCCGGGCTTTTCGGGCGCGGCCGGCGTAGGATGGGTGGCGGGCTCGCGTCCCGCGATGGGCCCGACACGCAGGGCTTGCGCGATCGGCAGGGACGGCCGCGGTGCCGGTCGTCCCCGATGTCGCGCGCGTCGAGCACACGTCCGGAGCGCCGATGGGTAACGCCGAGAAGTTCCTGAAGCCCGAGGTGATCCGCCAGGTCGCGCGGCTGGACCTGCGCGCCAAGTTCATCGTGGAGGGGTTCATCGCGGGGCTGCACGCCAGCCCGTTCCAGGGGTTCTCGGTGGAGTTCTCCGAGCATCGGAAATACTCGCCCGGAGACAACATCGCCGACATCGACTGGAACGTCTTCGCCAAGACCGACCGCTTCTACACCAAGAAGTTCCAGGCCGAGACCAACCTCACCGGCTACCTCGTGATGGACCTCTCGGCGTCGATGGGCTACACCCACCGCCAGGAGCTGACCAAGTTCGAATACGGGATCAGCCTCGCCGCCGCGCTGGGCTACCTGATGATCCACCAGCAGGACCCCGTCGGCCTGATCGCGTTCGACCAGAAGGTGCGGCGGAGCCTCGCGCCGGGGAGCCGGCGGTCGCAGCTGGCGAACATCCTCTCGGTGCTGTCCCAGCTCAAGCCCGAGGGCGTGGCCGACTTCCAGGCCAGCCTGACGCAGGTCGCCGGCATGATGCGGCACAAGAGCCTCGTCATGATCTTCAGCGACCTGCTGGCCGACCCCGAGCCGATCCGCAAGGCGCTGTACCGGCTGCGCTATTCGGGCCACGACGTCATCCTCTTCCACCTCCTCGACGAGGCCGAGGCCGCCTTCCCCTTCGAGGGGATGGTGCGCCTGGAGGACAACGAGACGGGCGAGCTGATCGAGGTGGACGCCGACGCAATCAAGGCCGATTACCTGGAAGAGGTGGAGTCGTTCCGCTCGGCGTACAAGGCCGAGTGCGTCCGCGCCCGGATCGATTACGTCCCGCTGCACACGGGGATGCCGTTCGACAAGGCGTTGATGTCCTACCTGCTGTCCCGCCAGGCGCGAGGCTGACGCATGGAATTCTCGCTGATGCACGCCGGGCTGGCCGCGGGGGCCGCCATGGCGGCGATCCCGGTGCTCCTCCACCTCTTCATGAGGCCGACGCCCAAGCACGTCGTCTTCCCCGCCCTCCGCCTGATCCGCGAGCGCCAGAAGCGGTCGAAGAAGAAGATGCGGATCAAGAACTGGCTGCTGCTCGCCGCCCGCATGCTCGTGCTGGCCCTGATGGCCCTGGCGCTGGCCCGGCCGAGGCTCCACTCCGAGACGCCGCTGGGCGACGACTCCGTCCCCACGGCCCTCGGCCTGGTCTTCGACACCAGCCTGTCGATGGGCTACAAGCAGAACGACAGGACGCTGCTCGACCTGGCCAAGGAGCGGGCGCTGGAGCTGATCGACCGCGTCCCCGATTCGAGCCTGGTCTTCACGGCCGACTCGGCGTCGCCGGCCTCGAAGACCGGGCGGTCGCCGGCCGCGGCGCGGCAGTGGATCAACGACCTGGCGGTCCACGCCGTGAACCGGCCGCTGAACATCGCGGTCGGCGAGGTCTACGAGGCCGTCGTCGAGTGCGACCGGCCCCGCCGCGAGGTCTACGTCCTGAGCGACCTGGCCAAGACGTCGTGGGACCTGGGCCGTCCCGCCGAGGGGCTGGACAAGGTCGCGAAGGCCGGCGAGACGCCCGGCGGCAAGGTGGCCACCGTCGTCCTCCGCCTGGGCCCGCCGGCGGCCGAGCGCGAGAACGTCTCGATCGACGAGATGGAGATCCCCTCCGGCGTCGCCTCCACCGGCGACCCGGTCGAGGTCCGCGGCCTGGTCCGCTCGCACGGGAGCAAGCCGGCGTCGCGGGTCGTCGAGTTCTACATGGGCGGCGTGGAGAAGGGCCAGCAGCCCGTGAAGAAGGGGCAGACGACCGTCGAGATCGCCCCCGGCGGCCAGGCCGAGGTCCAGTTCTTCACGCCCCCCCGCCTCAAGGAGGGCGAGGTCCATCGCGCCGAGCTGCGCGTCACCGGCGCGCCGGATCCGCTGGCGTTCGACGACGCCCGCTACATCAGCTTCCAGGCCCGCCCGCCGATGAAGGTCCTGGTCGTCTCCGACCTGGACGACGACGCCGACTTCGTCGCCCTGGCGCTCGACCCCGAGCCGGGCGCCGGCGCCGCCCGGACGTACCAGGTCGTGCGGGCCCGGGGCACGGAGTTGACGACGAAGTATCGCGACTCGCTCAAGGACCATGCGGCCGTCTTCCTCCTCGACGTCGCCGTGCTGGACGACTCCGCCTGGGGCCTGCTCAACGCCTACGTCCACGAGGGTGGCGGCCTGGTCGTCGGCGCGGGCGTGCGCTGCCGGCCCGACAACTACAACGGACCCATCCCCTCCCAGATCCTCCCCGCGCAGCTCGACGCCCCGACCCCGACGCAGCCGAACGCCGCGACGTTCGGCAAGGTGGCCGACGTCACGCACCCGCTGTTCGACCGCTACGTCGAGGGGTACGATTCCCAGTTCTCGATCATGCCCGTCTACAAATACTGGAAGCTGAAGACCCCGAACGCCGGCCGCACGCTGCTGACCTTCGCCGACGGGGCCCCCGCGCTGCTGGAGCGGACCTTCCAGGGCGCCCGGACCGGCCGGGTCCTGATGTGGACGACCCCGCTCGCCCGCCGCGTCCAGCGGTCCGACCCCGCCGCCTGGAACGAGCTGCCGAACCTGAGCTACTGGGTCTTCCCCGTCGTGATGAACCTGACGGTCCCGTACCTCTCGGGGTCGACGGGCGAGAAGCTCGTCTTCGACGCCGGCGAGGACGCCATCCTTCCCCTGGGCCCCGGCGCGGCGGCGACCGACGTCCGGATCGTGGGCCCCGACGGCAAGACGACCGAGGCCGCCACGCCCCCGCCCGCCGGCGAGCCGCTGAAGGTCGCCGCGCCGCAGTTCCCGGGCCACTGGATCGTCGTGGTCTCGGGCCCCGGGGATGCCAAGAAGACCCTGGGGTTCAGCCTCAACCCGCCCGGCGCCGAGAGCCGGTACGCCGAGCTGGAGAAGGGCGACCTCGACTCCCTCTTCGGCAAGGACGGCTACGCCCTGGCCGGCGACGACAAGGCGCTGAAGAAGGTGACGGAGCTGATCCGGGTCGGCCACGAGATCTTCCCCTGGATCATGTTCCTGATCCTGATCCTGGTCACGGCCGAGAACTACCTGGCCAACACCTTCTACAAGGAGCCGGCCGGGGGCCCGACCGCCGCGCCGCCGACCGCCCCCGCCCAGGCCGCCGCGTGACGCCCTGGACGCCGCGCGGGCCGCGATGCGACAATCGTCGCGGGGCCGCCCCTCCCTCATCGTCCCCCTCATCAGGTCCCCTTCGACGTGACGGAACCCGGATTCAGCGTCAGCCTCAACCCGATCGTCCCGTGGCCGTTCCTGATCGTCGCGTCGGCGGCGGTCGTCGGGCTCACGGTCGCCGCCTACGCGCGCAAGCTGCGCGGGCCGGGCGCGCGCTGGCGGTGGCTCGCGCTGGGGCTGCGGCTGTTCGCGCTGCTCCTCTGCATCCTCGCGGCGCTGCGGCCCTCGGTGATCATGCAGGAGAAGAAGCGGCAGGCGGCGTCGGTCGTCTTCCTGGTCGACTCCAGCAGCAGCATGAAGATCCAGGACGAGGCCAACAGCCAATCCCGGTGGGCCGCGGCGAAGGAGGCCCTGAAGGCCGGCGTGGAGGCCGCGAAGGGGCTGGGGGGCGACCTGGAGGTCCGCGAGTTCGCCTTCGACTCCGAGCTGCGCGACCTCAAGCCCGACGAGCCGCCCCCCGACCCCGAGGGCCGCGAGACCCAGCTCGGGTCGATGATGATCGAGCTGGACAAGCGCCAGTCCCAGGGGGGCCGGCGGCTCGCCCGGCTCGTGATCCTGTCGGACTTCGCCTCGAACAACGGGACGAACCCGCTGGTCGCGGCGCGTCGGTATCGCGACCAGCAGGCGCCGGTCACGACGATCGTCCTCGGCACCCAGGCGTCCGGGGCGGATTCGCGCGATATCGCCGTCCGCGACATCACCGCCGGCCCCACCGTGTTCGTCAAGAACAAGCTGGAGGTGCGCGGGACGCTCTCGGCCCGGGGCTTCGCTGGCGAGACGCTGGACGTCGAGCTGCTCGTCGACGACGGGCCGGCCGTCGCGAAGGTCCAGGTCAAGGTCCCCGTCGACGCCGAGTCCGTGCCGATCGCCGGGCTCAACTACATCCCGGAGTCGCCCGGCGACAAGAAGCTGACCCTCAAGGTCGCGCAACGCCCGGGCGAGTTGGTGACGACGAACAACGAGGTCGGCACGTTCGTCACCGTCCTGAGCGGCGGGCTGAACGTCCGGTTCCTCCAGGGGCCGGACTTCACATGGGACGCCAAGTTCCTGATACGTTCGATCGCGACTTCGCCCGACATCGAGGTCAACCCGAAGCTGATCAGCGCCCCGGCCGTCGGTGACAAGGGGGGGATCGACGACGACGAGTTCAACCCGGGCCGCTACGACGTCTACATCCTCAGCGACATGGCCGCGGACTTCCTGACCGAGAAGCAGCAGCACCTGCTGGCCGAGGCGGTCCGGAAGGGGCAGGCGGGGCTCATCATGCTAGGGGGGCATAGCAGCTTCGGCCCGGGGGGCTGGGGCCGGACCGCCGTGGCCGACGTGCTCCCCGTGGAGGTCCATCCCGGCGACGGCCAGATCGAGCCCCCGGACGGCGTCCGCTTCGTCCCCAACGCGGTCGGCCTGAACAATTACCTGCTCCAGGTCGGCTCCGACCCCGCCGTCTCCGCCGAGATGTGGAAGTCGCTGCGCCCCCTGCGGGGGGCGAACCGGTTCACGCCCAAGCGCGGGGCCGAGATCCTCGGGACGGCCAACGGGGTCGACGCCGACCCGATGATGGTCGTTCAGGAGACGGGCAAGGGCCGGTCGATCGCCTACGGCGGCGACACCTGGGTCTGGGCCCGCACCGAGGACGGCATCCCGGTCCACCGGAAGTTCTGGCGGCAGGTCATCTTCTGGCTCGCCCACAAGGAGAACCAGGGCTCGGACCAGGTCAAGCTGGCCATCGACCGCCGTCGCGCCGCCGTGGGCCAGAGCGTCGAGCTGACCGTCACCGGCCGCGACGCCAAGGGGGCCCCGCTGACCGACGTCGTCTACGAGACCAAGGTCGAGCGCGAGGGCCCCGCCGCGACCCCCGGCGAGACCCCGGCCGCCGCCGAGCCCGTCGAGGTCTACTCCCGCGGCGACGAGTGGCGCGGGTCGTACCCCGCCCGCGGCAAGCCGGGCGACTACAAGGTCACGGTGATCGGCCGCCGCAACGGCCAGGAGGTCGGCCGCGACTCCGCCCGGTTCCTCGTCTACCAGGACGACCGCGAGCTGGAGAACCCGTCGGCCGACCCCGAACTCGCCCGCCAGATCGCCGAGATCACCGCCGGCGAGGCCGTCCCGTCGGAGCAGCTCGCCAGGCACCTCGGCGGCCTGGACCAGTCCGCCTTCACCGAATACTTCAGCCCCACCGAGCACCGCATCTGGGACAACTGGCCCTTCTTCCTGCTGTTCACCCTCTGCCTGACCTTCGAGTGGTGGCTCCGCAAGCGGCACGGGTGGGTGTGACGGGCGTCGGGAGCAAGCCCGCGACGCCCGCATCGAGGAGGCTCAGCCCCCGGCCGCGTTCTTCTTCTCCAGGGCCTTCTGGAGAAGGGCGGGGTCGAGCTTCATGGCCTTGGCCGGCTTCTTGGCGGCCTTGGCGGGGTCCGGGGCGTCGTCTTCCTCGGCCTCGGAGCCGGGGGGGGGGAGGGGCGGGGCTCCTCCGGCGGCGCGAGCCTCGGCCTCGGCGAGGGCCTGGGCGACCTCGGGGGTGAGCGTGGGGCTTCGGCCGGACGGGGAGGAAGGGCCGGCGGTCGACGTCGGGGCCACCGCGTCGTCGGCGGGGGCCGGCCGCGCGGAGAGGCCCTTGGGCATCTTGCCGGAGACGGCGAACGGGACCGGCGCGTCGTCGCCCCCCTGATCCTCGACGAAGCCCCTGCCGGCCTCGTACTTCAGGTCGGGCGTGGTGATCACGCGGCGGGTCGGGGGCGGGGCCAAGGTCGCCTCGCCCGCGATCGGGTCGATGGTCGCCGTGCCTCGGGTGATCCGGCTCCGGTCGACGGCGAAGCCTTCCTCCCCGCCGCCCGCCGCCGCCGCGGGCCGCGCCGGGCCGGCGAGCGGGTTCGCGACGGGCTTGGAGCGCAGGCTGTTCACCCACGCCGAGAGGATCTGGTACGCCCTGTCGTTCGAGCCCTGGAAGATGGGCCGCGGGTTCTTGGCGTTGCCGTGGGGGCGCAGCGAGCTGGAGAGCAGCTCGCTCTTGCCCGGCTCCTCTCGGTCGACCAGCCGGAGGGTGGCGTCGAGGTTGGCCCGCAGGGCCGCGGCGGTCTGGTCGGCCTTCCGGCCGATCGGGACGAGCTGGAACTCGCCGTCGTGCCGCTCGTCGTGGCACTTGGCGCAGTGGAGCTGGAGGACCGGGTGGACGTACTGGCGGAACTCCTGGGCCCGCCTGACGGCCGCGTTGGGGGGGAGGTCGAAGACGACCGGCAGGTCGCTGACGCCCATCCGCCGCGCCCCCAGGACGATGGCCGGGTCGAGCGCCGCGGGGCGGTCGTCCACGACGTCGCCGCCGGCCTGGCGAACGTCCTCGTCGACCGGCTCGCGCTTCGCGTTGGCCAGGCGGACGTCCGCCTGGTCGAGCGAGCCGCGCATGGCGACGGCCTGCCGGTGCTTGGGGTCGAGCTTCAGGATCAGGCCCAGGTGCCCGCGGGCCTCGTCCCGGAGGCCGTTGGTGAGGCACCACTGGGCGAGCTTCATCTGCTCGTCCGGGTCGTCCTCGGGGACCAGGGTGCACTTGTAGGCGTGGACGTCCCGGATCGTGTCGCAGACCTTCTCGATCCGGTCGCCGCGGTAGGTCGCCGCCCCGAGCGAGCTGGTGATGACGACGGCGTCCTCGTCGTCCTTCTCGGTCACGACTCCCTTCACCAGCCGGCCGTTGCGGAGCAGGACGTACTTCTCCGCAGGCGCGGTCGGCGCGGCCGAGGCGGTGGGGGCTTCGGCGGGATCCGGCGGATCCTGGCCCGGCCGGGCCGCGAGCCCCGGGGCGGACAGGGCGACGACGACGAGCACGATTTTCGACTGGATCATGACCGCTGAGGCCCTATAAACGCAGCCCTCGGCCGGCCGGCCCCGGGCGTCGCGTCGAGAAATTGAGGGGGATATGGTGGCGGGACCCTACCCCTGGCCCTACAATTCGTCAAGCCGAACCAGGGGGCCGGGAATTCTTTGTAAAGAGTGAAGTTTCAAGATGTTTCATCCGAGGTGGCCGTGCCCGAAGACTCCCCGCTGCTGAGCGAGCTGATCGGCCAGGTGATCGTGGTGGACCTGATCTCCACCTATGCCTGCCTGGGCGTCCTGACGGGGTTCGACCCGCTGTTCCTGGACCTGCGCGACGCCGACCTGCACGACTTCCGCGACGGGGCGGCGACCCGCGAGGTCTACGTCTACGAGTCCGCGACCCTGGGGATCCGGCCGAACCGCGAGCGCGTCCTGCTCCGCCTGGCCGACGTCGTCGCCGTCTCGCGGCTCTCGGACGTCGCCACCGGCTGACCCGACCTGGACGGCCGTCCCGGATTCCGCCGAACCGATCGCGGTCGCGGCCGTAACAAGTCCGTGCAAGAAACCGCCGCGGGGGGCGAACGACCCTACGACGACCCCGCGACGCTCGACGAGGCCCGGCTTCCAGGCCGGGCCGGGAAGGAAGAAAGGCCCATGCTCCGAACCCTCCGACGGACCGCCGCCCCTCTGCTCGCCGCCGCGATCGCCCTGGCCGCGACCGTCTCCGACGCCGCCGAGGTCCGCGACCGCGCCGGGATGTTCTCCGCCCAGGCCGTCCGGAAGGCCCAGGCCGAGTTGACCCGGGTCGAGAAGCAGGCCGGGGTGCCGATCGTCATCGAGACGATCGACGCCATCCCCGACCTGCCGGCCGACGCGACGTCCAAGACGAAGCTCCGCGCCATCAACGCCCTCGCCGAGAAGCGGGACCGCGAGATCGGCGACCGGGGGATCTACATCCTCCTCTCGAAGAAGGACAAGGTCCTCTCCAACGTCCTGGTCCGCGATCGGCTGGCCGGCGTGCTCCCCGAGGCGACTCGGTTGAAGATCCGGGACGCGTTCATCGAGCCGTTCAAGGCGGGCGACTACGACGCCGGCCTGGCCGCCGCGGCCTCGACGATCGACGCCGCCCTGCCGGATTCCCCGGTCGCCGCCCGGCCCGCGAACGCACCCCGTCGGCTGGTCCCGATCGCGCCGGCCCCTGGCGGCCAGGTCGCAGCGAACCGCCAGGTCCAAAACGACCAGCAGTTCGGCCTGGGGACGCTGTTCGCGATCGGCGCAGGCATCCTCGGCGTGCTGTTCGTGATCCGACTCCTGAGCGGGTCGCTCGGCAACCGCGGCGGCTATCCCCAGGGGATGCCCCGGCCCGGCCCGGGCATGGGGATGGGGATGGGCGGCCCCGGCATGGGCGGCCCCGGCTACGGCCGCGGCGGCGGGTTCTTCTCCGGCATGCTCGGCGGCCTCGGCGGCGCCCTGGCGGGCAACTGGCTGTACGACCAGTTCTCCGGCCGCTCGCACGGCCATCACACCGACGCCTCCAGCTACACACCCATGGGGGGCGACGACTCCTACTCCGGCGGCGACGCCATCATCGGCGGCGACGACGACGGCGGCCTGGGCGGCTCCTGGGGCGACTCGGGCGGCGGCGACTGGGGCGGGGGCGGCGACTGGGGCGGGGGAGACGACGGCGGGAGCTGGTGACCCGCCGATC